>JAEEGL016386633.1_pt1 | contig 24075 bp, 22 predicted proteins | sample 9134231 | NCBI WGS metagenome assembly JAEEGL01 (sample SAMN16246548, study PRJNA631951) | gut metagenome | biome: gut microbiome; feature: rumen; material: fiber-attached | host: Bos | place: Iran: Karaj | collected 2018-10
AGCCCAGTTTTGTTCTAATTGCAAAAAATACAAAGAGGGTGCGCCAATTTAATCATTTTGACACACCCTCCCTTGGGTTGGGGTCAAGACCCTTACTTAGGATAAGGAGGGGGAGGGGTGGTTGTGACCATCCCAAGCTAACTGCTTGATATCAAGAAGAATATAAAATTAAAAAAGGGTGAAAAAACACACTCCCCCTTACCCCCTCTAACTTAGAGGGGGAGGAAAAAGGAGGAAAAAGTGCCAAGGCACCCTCAAAAAGGATGAAAAAGACTAAGAGCTAAGATGTCTGATGTAGGATGTCTGATAATTGGAGTTTGTACAGCATTGATCTGTCATCGAAGATGACAAAATTTTTCACTTTTTTCTTCTTTTCGTGCCTTTTCGGAATCAAATAATTCTAAGGAGGGAAGGAGGTAAGGAGTGTTTATATTCTCGGTGTTTTCGCAATTGATTAGAATTTAGGGGTAAGAGGTAAAAAGAACTCCTTCTCTCCTATCCTCCTTAGACCAATTTATTCTCTAAGGAGTCAAGGAGTTTCCACATCATTTTCGCTCTTTCTCATTTTTTCGCAATCCAATCATTTGGTGAAAAGGAAGGAATGCACTATCTTTGCAGATAATCTAAATAGATTGGAAATGTTGACAGAGAAAACGATGGAACGCCTGCGGGTACTAGCGGAGTCGGCGAAATACGATGTGTCGTGTTCGTCGAGCGGCACAGTGCGCAGCGGCCGTAAGGGCATGGTGGGCAACACCGTGGGCGGCGTGGGTATCTGTCACTCGTTTGCCGATGACGGCCGTTGCATCTCCTTGCTCAAAGTGATGCTCACCAACCACTGCATGTACGACTGCGCCTACTGCATCAACCGCCGCTCCAACGACATTCGGCGTGCCACGCTCTCGGTGTCAGAACTGGAGGAGATCACGATGGAGTTCTACCGCCGCAACTACATTGAGGGACTGTTCCTGTCAAGTGGCGTGGTGCGCTCACCCGACTACACGATGGAACGCCTTGTGGCCATCGTCCGCGACCTACGCACCATACACCGTTTCAATGGTTACATCCACCTAAAGAGTATCCCCGGCGCATCACAGGAACTGCTTGCTGAGGCAGGCCGGTGGGCCGACCGCATGAGCGTGAATATTGAGATACCACGAGAGGAGTCGCTCAAACTACTTGCACCAGAGAAAGACCATCAAAGCGTGTTCCAACCCATGCGGATCATCCAGCAAGGTATCCTGGAGAACAAGGAGGAGCGCCGCAAATTCCGCCATGCCCCCCGCTTCGTGCCCGCCGGACAGTCGACACAGATGATTGTCGGCGTCACCAACGAGACCGACCGAGACATTCTGCAGATGTCATCGTCACTCTACGGCCAGTCACAGATGCGGCGTGTCTATTATTCTGGATACGTCAGCGTGAACACTTATGACACTCGGTTGCCCATTCTGAAGCAGCCGCCACTCGTCCGCGAGAACCGCCTGTATCAAGCAGACTGGCTGTTGCGGTTTTATCACTTTACCGTGGACGAGATCGTGGACGACCGCCACACCCATCTCGACCTGGAGATTGACCCCAAAATGGCTTGGGCGCTACGCCATCCGGAGTACTTCCCCGTGGATATCAACGCCGCAGCGTATGAACAATTGTTGCGTGTGCCAGGGCTCGGCACCAAGTCGGCATGGCTCATCGTCAATGCCCGCCGCTCAGGACGGCTGACCTCCTACCACCTGAAAAAGATGGGCGTGGTGATGAAGAAGGCCAAATATTTCATCACCTGTGGCGAACTGACGTCGACGTTCTCGCAGCCCATCGTGGGCATCAACGAACTGCGCCCCGAACGCCTACGTCCCTTACTGGTGTCGAAGACACAGCAGAAACGCGCCGCTGAGGAGATGCAACTAAAACTGGAGTTTGACGGATGACGGTATATGTGTTTGACGGAACGATGGATGGCCTGCTCTCTGCGGTATTTGACACCTTCCTGCTGAAGGAAGAGCCAGAGCAGTTGCTGACGGGGGGCGATGCGCTGCCGCTGTTTTGTGAGCGCATCTACAAGGTGACAACCGACCAAGAGAAAGTACAACGTGTGTGGAGCGGACTGGAGAAAAAACTCTCCAAAGAGGCCTTGCGGATGATCACTACCAGCCAGTTGTCCGAGCTGCCTGAATTGTGGCAACCGCTGTTTCAGATGATATGCAAGGTGTTTCGTGTGGGACGGAGTGTGGTGCGAAACTTCGCCGACCCTGACGTACTGGCCGTGACACAGATAGCGCGCCGTGTGGCCTACGAGGCACACCGCATGATGCAGTTTGTGCGCTTCCAAAAAGCGAAAGACGGCACATACCTCGCTGTCATCTCACCCGACCACAACGTGCTGCCCCTTGTCATCAATCATTTCCATGACCGTTTCAACGACCAGCCCTGGCTCATCTACGACCGGCACCGCCACTATGGCTATCACTACGACGGTCAGTCACCTCCCCTCCGTATCACCTTCGAGGATGAGGCGTCGGTTCCTTTCTCATTGTCCGACGGCAAACTCTCCGACGACGTCCTCAGCAGTGATGACCATCTGCTGCAAGACCTTTGGCGCACCTACTTCAAGGCCATCTGCATCCGTGAGCGTCTGAACCCACGCAAGCAACTCAAAGACATGCCCCGCCGATACTGGAAATATCTGACTGAGAAACAATAGCCTCAGGAGGCATCACCTGAATATGTGGTCCTTATCGGAGACTGTTGTTGGCACGCCGGCCTTGCCTCCGAAATGACAGTCTTTGAGAATCACATCCTCTGTATCATCGAAACTGATGGCATTCTTCACCTCTCCGATGGTGATATTCCGAAACTGTATGTTGCGCAAAGGTTTCGCTTGGGTACCTTGAAGGATGAGTCCACCGGCACGTGCCTTGCGGCACTGGATATTCTCAACGGTTATATTCTCGATATCCGTGAAGAAGGTGTTGTTGAGCCCCTCGCCTCCATACATGCTGGTGATGTAAAAAAGGTCCTCCACCTCGTCAAATATACAGTTTTTGAAGGAAATGTTTCGGATGAAACCGCCACGGTCGGGATTGGTCTTGATATACAGGCCACGCTTGCAGTAACCAGCGTAGTCACAATTCTCCACGTAGACATTCCGAACACCTGCGGACATCTCACTGCCCAAGACCACGGCATGGAGTCCTTTGAAATGGCAGTTGCGGATGATGATATTCTCTGAAGGGCAGGCTGCACCCCGTCCATCATGGTCGCGTCCGCTCTTGATGGCCACATTGTCATCACCATTGTTGAAATGCACATCTTCAATAAGGATATTGCGACTCATTTCCGGATCGATACCATCGTTGTTCACTAATTTGGCATCGAAACGGATCCCTCGCAAAATGGCATTTTCCGATTGCAGCAAATGGATGCACCAGAAGGGAGAGTTGGTGATGAAGATATCCTCTATGGTGATACGCTCACAATCGAACAACTGGATAAGGTGAGGCCTCAGGAAGTCGCCTTCCCCGAAATTGCGTTGTGAGACAGGCGTTCCAGCATGGTTCATCTCCCTGGAGCGTTGTTGTGCTGGCTTCTGCATGCTCCGCCAAGTGGCAAAAGTGGTCATGGCATTGCCGTCGATAGTACCTTTTCCTATGATACTTACATCATGAAGTTGGTAACCATAGATGAACGGCGAATAGTTTTGCAGAAAGGTTCCTTCCCACGAAGTCTTGACGGCGGGAAGATAGTATTCAGGTTCGGGTGCGAATTTCAGTGTGGCTCCCTCCTGAATCTCCAGGCACACATTACTTACCAAATGCAGGGGACCTTTTATGTAATAGACACCTTTCGGAACAACGATACGTGCGCCTCCTAGGCGTGCTGCCTTCTTCAATGCCTTCCGAAAGGCAGGCAGACAGTCGGCTGTTCCGTTTCCTTTAGCGCCCATCTTCTGGATGTTGATCACTGCTTCGGAAATCTTTGCACCAGTGATTTGGCTGAGAATAGCATCACGTTGACTGTCATTGGAAAAACTGTTGATGGCTGCCGTCAACCAACAAAGCATCAGGAAAATACGTTTGTATGTCATATCTGGATGGTTTTTCATCATTTGTTTGCTATTGGGCTGTCTCTTTATCAGATCTGATTTTTCACTCGCCTTAGTGTTGTATTTGAAGATAAGTGGAAACATCCATGTCAGGGCAAAGATAAATAAATAATCTGAAATACAGACCCCTTTCTGGGGGGAATTTGTCTCGCATGAGAACTATTATGAAAGATTGTATGGCAAAAGATAGCAAAACGATGGCTAATGAAAGCAAAAGATAACTATAATGATAATGATAGTGATAGTGATAATGATAGTGATTTTAAAAAAGAATATATCCCTTACGGGATACAAAGAAAAACACTTTTTTCTTTGCCTCCCTCCCCCATAATAACCTTCTTTCTTTTGTTTGCACACATTTATAGGTCCTAGGAGGTCGGGCCAATAATACCTCCCCCTAACCCCTCCAAAGGAGGGGAGATGAAACACCTCCCCCACCCCTTGGCACTTTTTCCTCCTTTTTCCTCCCCCTCTAAGTTAGAGGGGGTAAGGGGGAGTGTGTTTTTTCACCCTTTTATAATTATATAATCTTCTTGATATCAAGCAGTTAGCTTGCGAGGGTCACAAACACCCCTCCCCCTCCTTATCCTAAGGAGGGGTCTCTACCCCAACCCAAGGCCCTTCCCCTTTCCAGGGAAAGGGATGCAACCGCTCCCATCCGGTCGCTCTTACATTAAAGTATGCTCGACCCATCAAAGGGTCGGCATCATTATTTACGCAACAAAGTTGCGATTGTTCATGCGGGCAAGCCCGCCAGGCCGTTTCCCTTCAAAATACTAAAAATTGGAGATCACATCATTTGTCGGGCTCGGAGGCCCGACCTCCTATTTTTCGGTTGATTAGTAAACAAGTAGGCGAGTTATTTGCAAGGGTATTCTCTCACCTCTCACCACTCACCACTCACCTCTCTGTTATCATCGCAGATGACAAAAGTTTTCGCATTATTTTCGTCCCTTTGCATTGTTTTCGCAATCAAAACAAACAACTTATCTCCTCATTTCAAAATGACATCATAAAAAGAATCAGAGGGTATAATTTTGCCGCAGAAACCAAAAATACAACGATCATGAATACAACAGCAAAGAAAAGTTTTATCCTCTACTCAGACATCCACGACATCTTGCAAGTGCTTAGCGATGAAGAGGCTGGCAAATTGTTCAAAGCCATTGCATCCTACAACCTTACTGGCGAAAAAGCCGAGACAAACAACAGAGTGGTCAATGTGATACTGACCATCATCACCGCACAATTGGAGCGTAACAAGCAGAAATACCAACAGATATGCACGCAACGGTCTTCTGCAGGCAGAAAAGGAAGTGAAAAACGATGGAAGAAACAAGAAACGAAACCTGAGGAACAGAAGACCGCCAAAGAGGCCGCTCCAGAGACCGCCACAGAGACTGTCAAAGAGACCGCTCCAAAGACAGCCCCAAAGACTACCCCATCCCAGCGTCGCGAGGAGCGTATCACGAAGAGCAAAGAGCACTTCATCAAGGACATAGAGGCCTACGCCGACAAGTATGACCGTCAGATGCTCAATGACTTCTACCGATACTGGACGGAGTTGAACCCCTCGCACACCAAAATGCGATATGAGATGCAGAAAACATGGGAGACGGGCAAACGCCTCGCCACCTGGTCAAAAAAGTCATACAATCAACAATAAAGTCACTCAAGTTTCACATTCGCTCAACTTGCCGGCCATTCGCATTTAGCTATTCGCTCTTAGTGATATTTGCGCTGCTGATGTTCGTCCTTACAACGGATAAGAGGTTTAGTAATCTCTCGAAAAGCGAAAGGCAAAAAGCCAAAAGCCAAACAACTTGAGCTTGCGAAAGTTGAACAAAGTCATACAATCAACCATAAAGTCATGGACAAAATACTTGTCAACGACCTGCATTGCGAACAGCAGGTTCTGGGCATTCTGCTCACTTACCCCAGCCTTTACTATGAAGTGAGCGACCTCATCAACGAGAAATACTTTTATCACGCCCCTCATGCCATCGTGTTCAGAGCCATCCAATCGCTCATGAATGAGGGTGAAGATGCTGATTTCATCAACACCAGCGCCTGGCTCCAGCGCCATGAGCCGAAAGCCAACGTAGACAAGATGTTACTTCTCGACTTGATGGAGTCGGTGATCAGCACCGCCCAGCTACACACCTATTGCCTGCGTCTGAGAGAACTGTGGATGCGACGTGAACTATGGAAATTGGCACAGCAACTGATGCAGGTGGGCTACAGCGAACAGGTGGAGATACAGACGGCAAAACAAGAGGCTATAGAGGCTATCGCTGCCCTCGATGAGCGTCCCGACACCTGCATCAAGTCAGCGAAGGAGGTGCTGAAAACACTCTGTGACATCGTGGAAGCCAATCTATCAGGCAAGCGCAAAAGCGGCATCTCGACAGGGTTCAAATGGCTCGATGCCAAAGGTGGACTGCAGCGCAGCGACCTGATGGTCATCGCCGCCGAGTTTTCACAGGGCAAGACCTCTTTTGCCATCGACCTGTGCGTCAATGCCGCCAGAAGCGGTTATCCCTGCGTGTTCTACTCTACCGAGATGATAAGTCACCAGTTGATGGCGCGTATCGTGGCCAGCCACAGCGGACTGTCCTCACGGGTCATCATGCAGGAGAAGATCACGCCCGAACAGAAGAAATACTATGATGGCGCCGTTGATCTTGTCCAGGGTCTGCCTGTCTATTTCGACGACACGGCCACCCTCAACATTGAGCGCATCATCGCCAGCATCCGCACCATGGTGAGGAAGAAAAACGTGGCAGTGGCTTTTGTGGACTATCTACAGGTGCTTCAGACGAATGAGAAAAACCGTAACCAGAGCGAGGAGCAGTTTTACGGCGTAGTGGCGCGGCGCCTTAAAAACTTAGCCAAAGAACTCAACATCTGTATCGTGCTCATCTCGCAGCTCAGCCGAGACAAAAGGACGGTGGAGCCAACACTCTCAAGAGTGAGGGGCAGCGGTCAGATCGCCGAGGCTGCTGACATGGTGTTGCTTATTTACCGGCCTGAGGCGTACAACACGCATTATTCTGGCGACTATCGTGAGGTCTGCACCCATGGCACTGCCCTTATCCGCCTGGCCAAAGGAAGAAACGTGGGTACAGGTGACTTTATCTGCGGTTTCAATCCTGCCACCACCCATTTCTTCGACCTTGCCGTCGTGCCCAAAGGCAACAGCCAACAGGAACTCATAGACAATGACGAACCATTTTGAGTGGATGGTCAAAGTGCCTCAAAATGTCAGCAATCAACTTGATGGCATCTTGAGGCACTTCATATTTTTCTCTTTACTTTTGGGATTAATTGAAAAAATGTGTAAGTTTGCAAAAAGAAAAAACAAACCATAAAATGATGACACAAATGAAACGTTTTTGTATAGCAATTACCATGCTGCTGGCCTTGGTAGCCTGCAAAAAGGAGAATCAACAGCCTGATCGTACACTAAGTGCTGTTCCAGAAACCGAAACGACTACTACCGATTCTGAAAAAAAGACACAAGCCTACTTGGAAGAAAGGGTACAATCCATCTACTCCAAAGTTTTCGAGGATTACAATCGTGCCAATGAATTGGAGGAGTTCAACAACATTCCCCACCCAGATTCTCTGTATTGCTCAAAGGATTGGAATCAATGGGTGCAGAAAGTGAATGAATACGACACCGAGAACCATGCCGATGAGATTGGCTTTTTTGAGGCGGATTATTGGGTGATGGGCCAGGATTTTGGTGACCTGAAAATCAGCGATGTGAAAACAATCAGTCTCAATGACACGAAAGCTGTCGTAGAAATTAACATCCACAACTTTAATGACATCACAAAAGTTCGTCTGGATATGGTCTACGAAGGAGACGAATGGATGATAGACGACTTTACAGACTTGAAAAACGATTTTGATTGGAAACAAGACATGAAAGATTATATGAAAGGAGAATGATTCGGCTGCTGGGACGGTTTTGAGGCCCCATGATTCCAGGGTGCTAAGGAACTGCTTTCTCTCCATCGGTTTTCGTTAATTTGTGCTAACAAAGCGTCGAGTTGTGTACTGATCTGAGATATTTTCCCTAAATTTGCGCCTGAAATAGGTTTGGAGGCATTCGTTTCGTGGCCGGGTGCGTTAGCATGTCTGGCTTGGTCAATAGACTGAAGGGCGAGTTTCCAAACCTTTTCTTGTTCTTCACGCTCTTCCTTCGTCATGTCAACAATCCGCCTCTTGCCACCTATGTCACCCAAAGCAAATCTCGCCTGTTTGCCTTCCTCGCCCGGTAACAAATAGCCCAACCTACCCTGTCCGTTAGATGACTTTTGGTAAGCAAATGTGGCAGGATTATCGTATACTTCCACGTTGGTGACAAATGGATCACGAGAACCGTCCCCGCGATCCATAAACTGGAATACTAAATCAATCATTATTAATTATCAATTTTCAAGAATTAGGTTTGGGTGTAAACAAGAAAAAGACTATCTTTGCTGCAATCAAGACTATCAAATCAAAAATCAAATGAAAAGACTACTTTTTATCTCTTTATTGATGATATTTTCAATATCAGTGATTTCACAAGATATTGAATCAAAAAGGCCGGTATACTGCAATGTAATGGGTTATAACTTTTGGGGGTTCGGAAAAGTCAAAGTACAGTTGGACATGGGTGACTATACGGACCAAAAAGGGTATGATGGAATTTATGAGCCCAATGGCAAGAAAAAGAAATTCAAAACGATGATGGAAGTCCTCAATTATATGGGAGAAAGAGGATGGAAAGTCATTGATACCTATTACATAACAGAGCTTCCAGGGCTGCACGTCATCCATTTTCTGATGGAAAAATGGATTAAAGATGAAAGTGAAAGGAAGGAAGGGCTAATCCTTAAAGAAGATTTGGATATACCATATAAAGAGCCTACGGATGACACATATTACATTCCTAGGAAAAAAGAAAAAAAGAATTAAGTAGGTTTGAACCTAAATTAGAATCATGGGGACGGAGATTTTGATTCATTCATGGTCATCAAGGCTCATAAGACACTCACCTCCTTGGAGTCGGGGAGTAGGTGTGTAAAACTAACAAACTGATTTTATGTAGGTTACAGACTCCCCCTTACCCCCTCTAACTTAGAGGGGGAATGCCTCACGGACTTGGGATTGACAAAAAAAATAAAGAATAGAAAACAAAGAATAGACAAAAAAGAATAGACAAAAAAGAATAGACAACAAAAAAAGAGAACTATTATCAGTTCTCTTTAGTGTTATATCACCTTGTTGCGGAAAGTGAGGGATTCAAACCCCCGATACCCGTAATGGGTATACCGGATTTCGAGTCCAGCGCATTCGATCACTCTGCCAACTTTCCTTCGTGGGTGCAAAGGTAAGACATTTTTTTGATACGTCAAAGGCTTTTGTGGAAATTATTATGCAAAAGACAAATTATTGAGGCGATTTCGCAGTTGGTCGGCAGCGGAGCGACGTATCGCCAAAGTGATGCTGCAGGTATTGTCAAACTGCTGTGAGACGACACGCGGCGCCATCTCCTTGACGATGCGCATCACGTCGTTCATCATGACATAAGGATACTCATATGTGACGAGTTCCTCCACCTGACGCGTCACCACCTCACTATGCGCCAAGGCGTCAGCCGCTGCGGTGCGATAAGCCACGATAAGACCGCCGGTGCCCAAATTCACACCCCCATAATAGCGCACGACGACCACAAGGACATCAGTCAGCAGCAGACTGTTGATTTGCCCAAGGATGGGTTTGCCCGCCGTACTGCTGGGCTCTCCGTCGTCGTTGGCGCGGAACTCCTTCCGGTCTGGGCCCAGCATATAGGCATAGCATACATGCCGCGCATCATAGTAGCGCCGACGGTATTCGTCGATGATCTCTTTGACCTCGTCGGCAGACTCCACATGATGGGCGAAAGCGAGAAACTTGCTGCGCTTCTCTGTATAATATCCTTCACCAGTCTTTGCGGTGATGGTCTGGTATTCGTCGTTGCTTTGCATATTGAAGAAAAGAAGGTGTGACAAAATGTATTTTATGTCATTTTCTATTTTTTACAAACTCCCCCTACCCCCTCTAACTTAGAGGGGGAGTTGTCACAATTAGTTTTGCCACATCTTCTACTCTTTATGATAACTTGTGTATGACAAGTCCTGAGCGCAGTTTAGGCTCAAACCAAGTGGCTTTAGGCGGCATGATCTTGCCGCTGTCGGCGATGTCCATGATCTGCTGCATGGAGACAGGATAGAGCGCAAGCGCAGCACGCATCTCACCACTGTCCACACGTCGGCGCAACTCACCCAGACCACGCAGACCACCTACGAAATCAATCCGGTTGCTGCTACGGAGGTCCTTGATGCCCAGGATCTGATCCAGAATCAGGCGACTGGAGATGTCGACATCGAGCACGCCGATGGGATCGCTGTCGTCGAAGGTGCCGGTGCGGGCCGTCAGGCGATACCAATGGCCGTCGAGGTATAATGAGAACTCGTGCAGGCGTTGTGGCTTATAGATATCAGTGCCCATGTCCTCTACTTCGAAATTCTTACGCAAGGCATCGAGGAATTGCTCTGATGTCAATCCGTTGAGGTCTTTCACCACACGGTTGTAGTCGAGGATAGTGAGCTGTGATGCCTGGAAGCACACCGCCATAAAATAGTTATACTCCTCGTCGCCCTTGTGACAGGGGTTCTGCCTTTGCTTCTCAGCACCCACCAATGCGGCCGCTGCAGAGCGGTGGTGCCCGTCGGCGATATAAAGGCTTGGCATAGCAGCGAACTCACGGGTGATGGTCTCCATATCCTCCTTATCGGAGATGACCCAGAACTGATGACGGAACCCATCTATCGGAGCGATGAAATCATACTCCGGCTCCGTGGCGGCATACTTGCGGAGGAGGCTGTCGAGCGTCTCGTTGTCAGGATAGGCGAAGAACACCGGTTCGATGTTGGCATTGTTGACACGCACATGCTTCATACGGTCTTCCTCTTTGTCCCGACGTGTCAGTTCGTGCTTCTTGATGACCCCATTCATATAGTCATCGACGTATGCGCCCACCACCAGTCCGTACTGGGTTTTCCCATTCATGGTCTGAGCATAGATGTAGTAATGCTCATCCTCATCCTGCACGAGCCAGCCTTTCTCCTGGAATTTCTTGAAATTCTGGGCGGCGCGCTCATACACTTTGGGGTCATACTCACTGGTGCCAGGGGCGAAATCGATCTCGGGTTTGATTATATGGTAAAGGCTTTTTTCATTGTCGCCGGCCTCTGCGCGCGCCTCTTCAGAGTCGAGCACGTCGTAGGGTCTGGACTCCACCTCCTCGACATACTGTTTCGGGGGGCGAATGCCTTTGAATGGTTTGATAATTGCCATTTTGAGTTGGATTGTTTGTCAGGTTATAAGGTTGTAAGGTTTACAAGGTTGAGAGGTTGGTGGTGGCACTAAAAAGGGTATACCCCCACCCCAGCCCCTCCCCATATGGGGAGGGTAGTGCCTGAAGGGGTTGGAGTGGTATCAAATGGATCGCGTATTACTTATTCACCTGGAATTTGGTGCATCCGTCGGCGAAGTAAGCGTTGATCTGCTTGGCGGCAGCAATGCCGGCATTGATATTGGCCTCAGCAGTCTGAGCGCCCATTTTCTTCGGTGTGCTGAAGTAACGTCCCTCGAACTTGGCGAAGTCGGCATCGGCATCAGGCTTGATGTCAGTGACAAACTTCAGGTCGGCGCGCTCTTCCATCAACTTGAGCAGTTCTGGCTCATTGATGACCTCTTTGCGTGCTGTGTTGACCAGGATGCCGCCTTTGGGCAATTGGTTGACCACGGCATAGTTGATGCTCTGCTTCGTCTCAGGTGTGGCAGGAATGTGAAGGCTCACCACGTCGCAGCCCTGGAACAACTCGTCCTGGCTGGCCACTGCATGAACACCAGCTTCCTCGATCACACTGGCAGGGCAATAAGCGTCGTAGGCATAGATGTCCATGCCAAATCCCTTGGCGATACGTGCCACATTGCGGCCCACATTGCCGAAGGCAAGCAGACCAAGACGCTTACCTTTCAGTTCGGTACCGGCTTTTCCGTTATAGAAATTGCGCACGGCGAAGACCAGAAGGCCGAAGACCAGTTCGGCCACGGCATTGGCGTTCTGACCCGGTGTGTTCTCCACCACCACGTTTTTCTCTTTGGCGTAAGCGGTGTCGATAGAATCGTAACCAGCGCCGGCACGCACCACAATCTTCAGATTGGCGGCAGCGTCGAGAACGTCGGGTGTGATCTTATCAGAACGGACAATCATGGCGTCGGCGTCCTTCACGGCGTCGAGCAACTGTGCCTTCTCGGTATATTTCTCCAGCAGCACCAGCTCATGTCCGGCGGCTTCTATCTCTTTTCTGATGCCCTCGATGGCCACAGGGGCAAAGGGTTTCTCTGTAGCAACTAATACTTTCATGTCTTCTTAGTTTTTAGCCTCAAATTCTTTCATGCACTTCACGAGTGCCTCTACACCCTCGATGGTCTGGGCGTTGTAGCAGCTGGCGCGGAATCCACCTACTGAGCGGTGACCCTTGATGCCCACCATACCTTGTGAGGTGGCATACTCGAAGAATGGCTTCTCCAGGTCTTTGTACTCATCGTTCATCACGAAGCAAATATTCATGAGCGAGCGGTCTTCCTCGGCCACAGTGCCACGGAACAGACGGTTGCGGTCTATTTCGCCATAGACGATCTCAGCGCGCTGCTTGGCCAGACGGTCCATCGCCTCGACGCCACCGTTGGCTTTGAGCCAGCGCAGTGTCTCAAGGGCGCTGTAGATAGGCACCACAGGAGGAGTATTGAACATAGAGCCTTTCTCCACATGGGTGCGGTAGTCGAGCATGGTGGGGATGGGACGTGGAGCCTTGCCCAGCGCGTCATCCTTGACGATGATGAGGGTGACACCGGCCATGGCCAGGTTTTTCTGTGCACCACCATAGATGCAGTCATATTTGGCCACGTCTATCGGACGGCTGAAGATGTCGGATGACATGTCGGCGATAAGACGCACATTGACATCGAGGTCTTTGCGTATCTCTGTGCCATAAATGGTGTTGTTGGTAGTGATATGCAGATAATCCACATCGTCGGGGCATGACCAGCCCTTCGGGATGAAAGTATAATTAGCGTCAGCAGAAGAAGCCACTTCAACCACCTCACCAAAGAGTTTGGCCTCTTTCATTGCCTTCTTTGCCCAGGTGCCTGTGTTGAGATAAGCAGCTTTCTTGACCAGGAAGTTGTAAGGAATCATACAGAACTCAAGAGACGCACCGCCACCGAGGAATACGACAGAATAACCCTCGGGAATCTGAAGCAACTCTTTGATGAGGGCTACGGCCTCATCGACGACGGGTTGGAAATCTTTAGCCCTGTGGCTGATCTCTGCCAATGAGAGACCACTGCCATTGAAGTCTAAAATTTGCTTTGCGGTGTTCTCGATCACCTCACGGGGGAGGATGGACGGACCAGCATTAAAATTGTACTTCTTCATTTGATTATTTAAAAATTTATGTTTATAAAAGGTCGTAACGAACGCATCTTTCATTACGGCTGCGAAATTACTCTATTCTTTTGAATACTGCAAATAATATGAGCGGTTTTTGCTTTTTATTCCACACTTTGCGACACATCGCGTCACATCACGTCACTGCCCTCTGAGCCGGTCGATTTCCTCAAACTCCTTGCCCATGTTGAGATTGAGATAGATGGTGTAGAGAGCCGGGAGCCATTTTGCTTTCTGCTCGGGCGCCATCTGCCTGTACCGCTCCATATAGGGGCGGGCTTTCGCATACATCTCATTGGCAGCGCGGCGGTTTTTCCGCCCCCGCTGAGTGGTTTTATCCAGTTGCAGGGCTTTGTTGTAATAGGCCAGCCCCATATTGCAGTTGGCTTCTGGCAGACTGTCGTTGAGTGCCAGCAGCTTTTGTGTGACGTTGATACATTCCTCGTACCTTCCGGTATTGAGGAGGGCAGAACTCTTGGCAAAGAGATAGAGCTGACTGACACTATCGGTAGCCAACGCCCTGTCTATGAAGACCATGGCCGTATCGGTCTCTCCCCTGCCGTTGTAATAGTCGATGAGTCGGGGGAAGAAGAACGGATGTGACGGATGGGTATCAAATCCGCGCAACAGTTCTTTGACGTATGCCGCCGTGTCTTTCTGCATGAGATGTGTCTCAGCAAGATACTGTATGATATTGTCGAGCCTGGCGGAGTCGCCCTCTGCCAGGGTCTGGTATTTGAACACCTTCTGAGCGTCTTTGAGCCGGTAGCCAGCATAGAGCGCATAAAACGCCGCCTGAGGCAGGAGCGTATCACTGTCGGCATATTTGTATTTCTCGAAGAGCGGCTGTCCCGCACAGTCGATATAGGTGTCGAAATAAGTGTATGCTTCCTGGAAGTTGGACTTTCGCAGATGGTACGAGCCGGCATTATACAGGTTGGGACGGTAGGTGTTGAGAAACTCAGCATGCTTGTCCCTGTATTTCAGTTCCACCTCACCCTTTTTGTTTGGCCTTGCGTCGAGACTGTCGAAAGCCTCAAGTATGGTGAACATTTTGCGTGCCGTAGTGAAAAGAGAGGCTGTATCGTATTTCTGTTTGAGGTACAGTTTCTCATTTCCCTGCTCATATTGTTTTTTGACGGCGTCAAACAATGTCAGCCATACTTTCTCATTGGTGCGGGAGGCGGAGTCTTTCAGCAGGTCGGACATCATCTTCTCCGCCTTTGCCAGTTCTTTTCCGCTTTTCACGTAGGTACGTGCCTGACTGATCACTTTCTTCTGGGCAAAAGAGACACCGAGAAAGCAGAGCAGTGCAGTAAATATCAAAAACAATCTTTTCATCCTTTAAAAAGAGGGGGAGAGTATCCCCTCCCCCATTCTATTGACAGCGTAATTATCTCTGAGTGTCAGCCTCAGCGGCCTTGGTGCGTGCGTCCTCAGCTCCATAGAGCTGGTAGCAGCATCTGTAGAGAGGATATGCCCAGTTGGCTCTCTCTCTGTTGGGATCCAGGGTCTTGGCTTTCTGGAGATGAGTCAGAGCCTCCTCAAAGATAGGCATGATCTGGTCCATAGCCTCTTTGGGCACTCTACCGGTCTTGCCAGCGGCACGGTTCTCAGCCTCAGCGCCACGGTCGAGGAGACATGCGCCGAGATAGGTCAGGATCTGTGCGTTGTCAGGCTGTGTGCCAAGTGCTTTCTTGAAGCAGTCGATGGCATCCTCCAGTTTCTGAGCGATCATGGCATTCTGTCCTCTGATGGCCCACACGGTGAAGTTGTTGGGGTCGGTGGCCAGTTTCTTGTCGAAGAGGGCGTTCATCTCAGTATCCATCTTGAGGCTGGAGTACATGTTGACCAGTGTACCGAAGACCACCTCGTTGTTGGGATCAGCGGCATAGTCGGCCTCGAGGGTCTTGACGTATGCTACAGAGTCCTCACGAGTCTTCAGGCTCTCCTGCACGGCAGCCAGTTTCAGGTTGTTGGCGTCAGTGGCAAACTTAGCCTCCTGTGCTGCGATGTCGGCATATCTGGCCACATTCTTCATGTCCTTGTTCTGATAGGCGAAGAGGGCAGCATAATAAGCGATCTGTGTGAGGTTGTCATCGGGCGTCTTAGCAGCGGCCTCAGCGAAGAGAGGTGCGTCGTGAGTGTCGACATACTGTGCCAGATACTTATAAGCTTTCTTCATATCGCCCTTGTCCTGATAGGTGATACCACCGTTGATCAGGTTGCCACGCAATGGATAGAGGCGGTCGCGGTTGGCGTCATGGAATTTGGCCTTTACCTTTCCTTTTTCATTAGGCATCTGGTCATACTTCTCACACTCTTCAGCGGCGTCGAAAGCCTGTGCCAGTGCGGTATAGAAACCGATGGTGTCGTATGCCTCCACTTTGCCTTGCTTCATCTGCTCAGCCACTTGGTTGGCATTCATCACAGCCTGCACTTCAGACACTTTATGCATGGCCAGGTCTACCAGTTTGTTGTAAGCGCGTGCTTTCTCAGAGGCGTCGGCAAGTTGTCCGAGACCAGACTTCACGAGGCCTTCAGCCTCGGCGTAGGTTTTAGCTTTCAAGATTGACTTGAGGGTTTCAGTATCACCCGCAAAGGCAGTTGAGGCAGCTGCTGCCATCAAAGCCACAATCATCATTTTTTTCATAATCATTAATATTAAAAGGTTTAAATGTTTCTAACTGATTTCGTCTAGAAAGTATTATTAAATGTTTGCTTTAATCTTCCACTGTATCAATTTCATTTTCAGAGACTTCTATATCATCACCATCAATTGCTTGTTCTGGTTCCTCCACCGGACTGGCGGCGGTCGTGTCGCGCTTGATGGAGTCACTCTTCTGGGCCCATTCCGCACGGCTCATTTGCTCCACAGTAGCCTCGAGATCGGCTCCCATCACCTTGCAGACGCTGGCGATGACATCGTTTTTCTTGGTGAGGTTGATGAGTCGGACCCCTTGTGTGGCCCTTCCCATGACGCGGCACTCTGCCACGGCCAGTCGGATGGTGATACCACTCTTGTTGATGATCATCAAGTCATTCTCGTCGGTCACGTTCTTGATAGAGACGAGACGTCCTGTCTTATCGGTGATGTTGAGGGTTTTGACACCCTTGACGCCACGTGAGGTCTTACGATAGTCCTCCACCTGCGAGCGTTTGCCGTAGCCATTCTCACTGACCACCATGATGGTTTCCTTTTCAGCATGGTTGACCACGATCATGCCAACGACCTCGTCATCGCCCTCGTCGAGCTTCATGCCTCGCACACCTGTGGCTACACGTCCCATCTCACGCACGGCGCTCTCCTCAAACCTCACGGCGCGACCGTTTCTGTTGGCCAGCACCAGTTCGTTGCGTCCGTTGGTCAGTCTTACGTCCACCACCTCGTCACCTTCAAGGATGTTGATGGCATTGACGCCATTGGCCCTTGGCCGGCTGTATGCTTTGAGGCACGTCTTCTTGACAATACCTTTCTTGGTTGCGAAGACGACGAAGTGTGAGTTGAGGAACTGTTCGTCATCCAGTCCACGCAGTCTGAGGAATGCGTTGACCGAGTCGTCAGAGTCGATGTTGAGCAGATTTTGTATCGCCCTGCCCTTGGAGTCTTTACCACCCTCAGGTATCTCGTAGCACTTGAGCCAGTAGCACTTGCCCTTGCGTGTGAAGAAGAGCATCGTGTTGTGCATGGTAGCCGGGTAGATGAACTCTGTGAAGTCCTGCTCTCGTGTTCTGGCGCCTTTGCTGCCCACGCCGCCTCTTGCCTGTCCACGGAACTCGCTGAGCGGTGTGCGCTTGATATATCCGAGGTGACTGACGGTGATGACCACCGGGTCGTTGGGATAGAAGTCCTCGGGGTTGAACTCCTCGGAGGAGAATTTGATCTCGGTACGTCTCTCGTCGCCGTATTTCTCTTTGACCTCCAGCAGCTCGTCTTTCATGACCTTCTTGCACAACTCCGGATCGTCGAGGATCGACTGCAGATAGGCGATCTGACGCTCCAGTTCCTCGTATTCAGCATGCAGTTGCTCGATACGCAGGCCGGTGAGTTGTGAGAGACGCATGTCGACGATGGCTTTTGACTGGGGCTCATCTAGGTCGAATCGCTTCTCCAGGTTGCGCTGGGCGTCGACGGGTGTCTTTGATGCCCGTATGATATGCACCACCTCATCGATATTGTCGCAGGCGATGATGAGTCCTTCGAGGATGTGTGCCCTCTCCTGTGCCTTTTTCAAGTCAAACTTGGTGCGTCGGATGGTCACATCATGACGGTGCTCAACGAAATAGCCCACACACTGCTTGAGTGTCAACAGTCTTGGACGACCCTTTACAAGCGCAATGCAATTGACTGAGAATGAGCTTTGTAGAGCGGTCATCTTAAACAATTTGTTGAGGATGACATTGGCGTTGGCGTCTTTCTTCACATCGACGACGATACGCATGCCCTGTCGGCCCGACTCATCATTGACATTGGAGATGCCTTCTATCTTTCCCTCTTTGACAAGGTCGGCGATATACTCTATGAGCTGTGCCTTGTTGACACCGTAGGGTATCTCCGTCACCACGATTTTGTCGTGTGCGTCGTCACTCTCTATCTCAGCCTTTGCCCTGATGACGATACGGCCACGTCCGGTCTCATAGGCATCCTTCACACCCTGTATGCCATAGATATAGGCGCCCGTGGGGAAATCAGGAGCCTTGATATACTCCATCAGCCCGTCGGTGTCGATGTCAGGATTGTCGATGTAAGCGCAGCACCCATCGATGACCTCTCCGAGGTTGTGTGTGGGGATATTGGTGGCCATACCCACTGCGATGCCGTTGCCACCGTTGACCAGCAGGTTGGGCACTTTGGTAGGCATGATGGAAGGCTCGGTGAGCGAGTCGTCGAAGTTGTTGACCATATCGACGGTGTCTTTGTCGAGGTCGTCCATGATGTGCTCTCCCATTTTGGAGAGGCGGCACTCTGTGTATCGCATGGCTGCCGGCGAGTCACCGTCAACGCTTCCGAAGTTACCTTGTCCATCGACCAGGGTGTATCTCATGTTCCAGTTCTGGGCCATTCTCACCAGTGCTCCATATACTGAGCTGTCTCCATGGGGATGGTACTTACCGAGCACCTCACCCACGACACGTGCGCATTTTTTGTACGGTTTGTCGCTGGTGTTGCCTATTCCCATCATTCCATAAAGGATTCTACGGTGCACCGGTTTAAATCCATCTCTCACATCAGGAAGTGCACGAGCCACGATGACCGACATGGAATAGTCGATATACGATGACTTCATCTCCTCCTCGATGTTGATTTTGATGATTCTGTCCTGGTCAAAGGTTTGATTTTCGTCCATTTCGTATTGTCAAGTTTGATGTTGTTGTTATGTCGGCGCCAGCTTGCATGGTTGCCGCTGAAATCGCCGTAAAGGGCATTTAAACGCCTTTTGAGCGATTTTGCCTCGTTTTCAAGGTGTAAAATTACAACTATTTGACGATACGCGAAAGCAAAAGTCTAAAAATCTTAGAAAATTTAAATTTTATTAGGTTTCATGTTGGGTTGTCAGAATTACTGAGTCATCATCCGTATTCGCACTATGAAGAGAGATACGCATCGGGATTTGCAATTCTGATGTGCTGAATATCAGGAATTTTTATCCGGTTATCGCATTGCAATTACATCCTATTGTGTACGTCAAAGGGCAGAGAGTCTATTGTCTCTCTGCCCTTTTGTATGTCGATTGTTATCCCAGATGTCTATTTATCTTCTTCGTGCGGCATTTCTCATGGCTTGCCGGTGGAAATTTTCCTCTGCTGCGATGACTTTGTAGAGTTTTTCGCCTGAGATGATCCTGAGGAAGCGGTTGTGGTAATTAGACTGTATCTGCTTGATCTCAAGTTCGCAGCGGTCCATGTCGGAGATAGCCTTTTTGCATTCTTTTTCGCCCACAGGCCTTGACTGTCTGAGCTGCCGCATCTTATTGTACAGTGCCCTTTGCTTCTCCCCCATCTCATGATATAATGGGAAGAACTTGGTGGCCTCAGCCGATGTAAGTCCTGCTTCCGCGGTGATAAATTTCTCCAGGTCGGCCCTGAATTTGGCGGGGTTGAACTGAGGTCTCCCCTGTGCCATCAGCATGGTGGTACTCATGGCCATGAGGAGTGTCAAAATCATACATTTTAGTCTCATTGTCTCATTCTCCTGATAAGTAAGCGTACATGTCGTGGTTGTCACACATGAGATAGTCGGCCACTTGGTCGATGGCATCCGTTTGCTGTGAGGTGCCTACTGTCTCTATTGTGGCTGTAGCATTGTCCTGAGGTGTCAGTATGGCATTTTGATTGAAAAGAGCGAGTGCGCCTAATCCCATGATGATTCCTATCACGGCAGCGGCTGCTCTGAAGCCATAACGCCTCCACAAAGGAACGGTCACGGCCTTTTGTGTCGTGGTCTCCTCTGGAATCTGCCGCATGATTCTTTCTGTCAGTGTGTCGAAATAACCTTCAGGCACGGTGAAAGGGTTGCGGCTAGGTGGTAATTGAAATTCTTCGTTAGGCATTTGTTGTTGTTTTTTATATTTGACGTATATTCATAGGAAAAGTTTAATCTTGCGCGGAAAAAGGTTGGTTTATTCTCTCATTTTAACATAAGTTGTCACTTTCTGTGAAGCGATGTGAAAAGAGGCCTTGAGTGCTCCCTCTGAAGTCTTGAGCATCTGGCTCATATCGCTGTATTTCATATTGTCGAAATATCTGAGTGTGAAGACGGTGCGCTGCACGTCGGGGAGTGTGGCGATGGCCTCTTGAAGGAGGGCCATGGTTTTGTCGCCATCAAAGTAGGTGTCAGCCATGAGCATGTTGGCCACCCCTGCGGCATCAGCGGTGCTTGTGGTTTTCTTGTTTTTTTGCCTGCGTAGGAAGTCGAGTGCTTCGTTGACAGCGATACTATAAAGCCAAGTGGAGATTTTGGAGAGATTCTTGAAGTCGGAGAGGTTGGCCCATGCTTTGAGGAATGTGTTTTGCAATACGTCATCAGCGTCCTCGTGTACGAGTACGATCCGTCGTATTTTCCAATAGAGCGGTGAACTATAATAGCGGACGACTTGCTCGAATGCCTTTCGTCTTGTCTGAGGGTCGGCCAGCATCTCCACTACTTTTTTCTCATCATACTGCATCATTCCAGCTGGTTTTGAATGCTTGAAAAAAAATAGCATTGTTTCCTTTTCCGAGCCATTGAGACATCAAGGAAACTATGCTATTATTATATTAAAATGTGTAAGGTGCCTATTTGACGGAAATCTTCCTTACGAACTTTCCTACTTTCACCATGTAGCATCCTTTGGGCAGATTAAGTTCTACGCGCTTATCCTGTGAATCAATCTTTACGCTCATCACTCTCACGCCCGCTACATTGTATACCTGAAGCACCTGTCCGTTGGCGCCGGTGATATGTAGCACCTGTTCACTCACCGACACGGCGATGCTCTGGAAATCATTGTCAATGATTTCGATAGAGGTGCCAGCGGTGACTACCTGAGGTGCGCCAAGCATTAAAGCCATGCTGAATACTATGGCAAACAATCTCTTCATCATATCCGAATATACATTTTATTTCTGCAAAAATAGGAAAAATAATTGAGTTGAGGAGTTTTCGCTCTCAAACTTATTGTATAATTAACATAATTTAACGCGTATTTGTATCCTATAAGATGTCAACCACCATTCCTTCGTCTGACAAGATGGTGTCGGGGAATATTTTTCGTGCCTCCTCGAGCAGCACTTCCTCGTTGTTGTAGCGAGCACTGTAATGCCCTAAAAGGAGCTGCCGTGCATGGGCGTCGCGTGCCACCATGGCCGCCTGTGCTGCGGTGCTATGGCAGTATTTTGCGGCATTTTGTATTTTGTCCTCACAGTAGGTGCTCTCATGGTAGAGCAGGTTGACACCCTCGATAAGGGTATGCAACTGTGGCAAATATTTGGTGTCGGAGCAATAGGCATACTTACGCACGGGGTCGGCGGGAGTGACCAATTTTTCATTGGGTATGACCTCCCCCTCTTCGGTCACCCAGTCGGCTCCCAATTTGATATTATTGATCTGGCTGACGGGGACGTGCAAGAAGTCGATCATGTCTCTACGAATATGCGGCAGTGTCGGTTTCTCCGTGAAAAGGAACCCTGCGCATGGGGTGCGGTGCTCCAAAGGGATGGTACTGACGGTGAGGCTCCTGTCGTCGTAGATGACTTGTGCCACGGTGGTGTCGACGGCATGAAACACGACCTCAAACTCCAGTCCGTGGCAGAATAGGTCGATTTGCCGGCAGAGCATGTCCTCCAGTGCCTCGGGTGCATAGATATGCAGGGGCGCGGTGCGTCCGAGCATGCCGAAAGAGCAGATCATGCCTATCAGTCCGAAGCAGTGGTCGCCATGAAGGTGGGAGATGAAAACGCAACTGATTTTGTTGTGGTTGATATGGTAGCGCAGAAGTTGCACTTGTGTGCCTTCCGCGCAGTCAATCATCAGCAGTTTGCCTCTGATTTCCACCACCTGCGAGGTTGCGAAATGTCTCAGAGTGGGTTTGGCGCTTCCGCATCCCAGGATATGTACTCTGAAAGGCTCCATGTCGCCTAATTCTGCCTTTTGAATTCGAAGATGCCGTTTTCGTTCTCCAGATACATCGAGTCGGGGCCGAGAGTCAGCACCTCGAAGGTATCAGGAGCGAGTACGAGTTTACCGTTGTGTATCTTCCATGAAGTGTAAGGTTTCGACTCGGCTGAGACATGCGACTCGACCAGTCCACCATCTTTGATTTCAAAGTTTTTGTCCAGGCTTGTCCAGCGTCCCAGCAGTGTGGTGAGGTTGAGCACCTTTTTGGCCACATCCTCCCCATCCACTTGTGTGGCGATGACGGCGAGTTTGTCACCATCGAGCAGTCCGCCCTGCACATCCGACGGCGGCATCTCCATGTCGGCCCCATCCTCAACCGCATTGAGGTCTCCCTCGTCGAGGGAATAGAAGATGGTGTCTCCGCTGTTGGTGATCAGCGAGAAGGAGTGCATGGCCGCCGCATAGCAGTTGCCATACACCGTGGAGTCGACCTCTTCCACTGCGTTTTCGTCTAACTGGAGGCTGGCCACATTAGCCTCTTTTTTCTCTTTGCATCCCATGACCAAGAGGAGTGTCACGGCGAAGACGAGGAAATATCTTAAGTGTCTCATGATGAAGTTTTTATATGATTGTATGAAAATGTCTTATTCTTTCTCCAGGCGTTTAGCCTCATTCCATAGCTGGTCCATCTCCTCAAGGGTCATCTCTGTGAGAGGTTTGCCTGCTCTGATGGAGTGTTGCTCAATATAATTGAACCGACGGATGAACTTCTGGTTGGTATGCTCAAGCGCATTGTCGGGGTTGAGGTGATAGAGCCTTGCGGCATTGATGACGCTGAAGAGGAAGTCGCCCAACTCTTCTGTCGACTTTTGTTTGTCGCTGCGCTTCAACTCAGCCTCCAGTTCGGCCAGTTCTTCTCTCACTTTCTGCCACACATCATCACGCTCTTGCCAGTCGAAGCCCACGTTGCGTGCTTTGTCTTGTATGCGGTAAGCCTTGATGAGACTTGGCAGTGCGTCGGGCACGCCAGAGAGCACGGTCTTATTGCCATCTTTCTCTTTCAGTTTGATCTGCTCCCAGTTTTCCAAGACCTGTTCAGCGGTCTCAGCCTTTTCCTTACCATAGACATGTGGGTGTCGGAAAATGAGTTTGTCGGCCTCTTTGTTGCACACGTCGGCGATGTCGAAGTCTCCTTTCTCTTGTCCGATCAGCGCATAGAAACAGACATGCATCAGCACATCGCCCAATTCTTTGCAGATGTTCTTATTGTCTTGTTTCATAAGGGCATCGCACAGTTCGAAAGTCTCTTCTATGGTGTTAGGACGAAGGCTCTCATTGGTCTGTTTCCGGTCCCAGGGGCATTCCACCCGCAGTCGGTCGAGCACATCGAGGAGTCTGCCGAAAGCCTCCATTTTTTCCTCTTTGGTATGCATGAGTTTTTATGTGTTTTTTAGTTTTTCCTTGACGTTCTTGTGAGTAAAATGCAAAGTTACGAAAAATTGGGAGCAGAACGAAAATAATTCATTCTTTTCTTTTGTTTTTTTGCAAAACGAAGGTAAAATGCATCTCGGCATAAAAAATGAACAAGTTCAGAAGATTTTGTCCGCTTAAGGACAAAATCGTGTCCTGCACTCGATTTTTATTACCTTTGTTTTTTTCACAAAACGAAGGTAAAATGCATCTCGGCATAAAAAATGAACAGTTCAGAAGATTTTGTCCGCTTAAGGACAAAATCGTGTTCTGCACTCGATTTTTATTACCTTTGTTTTTTTGCAAAACGAAGGTAAAATGCATCTCGGCATGAAAAATGAATAAATTCAT
>JAEEGL011194425.1_pt1 | contig 24072 bp, 19 predicted proteins | sample 9134231 | NCBI WGS metagenome assembly JAEEGL01 (sample SAMN16246548, study PRJNA631951) | gut metagenome | biome: gut microbiome; feature: rumen; material: fiber-attached | host: Bos | place: Iran: Karaj | collected 2018-10
GCACCTCGAAACATTATCAACAATATTATTGATATCGGTACACCTATACTTAATACCACCAAGTCTTTTGGTGTAAATAATCCTAGTATTAATCCACTCTTTTTACTATTAGCTGGCATTATGTAATCTTGCATACTAGTTTCCCCTTTCAATTATATTTACCTACTATCATAAGTATACAATAAAAAAAATAGCAAATCAATGCTATTTCTTTGTCATTAAAGCATATGTTTGAATTACTCCTATTGTATCTTATATTAACATCATTCATAATACCATTCCTATATAAAAAGCCTTTATACAAAGGCTTAATATTTATTAATTATTGTATTTAAATCTTCAGCAAAATTATTTGTAATTATATAGTTAGCAAATCCCTCTTCTAGGAAATGTTTAGCTATTCTTTCTTCTTCTTCATTAATAATAATTATTACTGGAGTTTTAAATCCTTTAATAGTTTTTAGTTCTTGTAAGATAGAAAGTCCATTGATTCCCTTCATTTCATTACCAACAATAATATAATCATATTTCTTACCAGATTTAATTTTATCGATTAAATCATTACCATTAAGTAAGAATGATGTTGAAATATGATTCTTTTTAAGCGTAGTTCTTAATATATTGTCATATTGTTTATCTTGGTTAACAACACATACAGTTTTATTAATTGAAGTATATGATTCATATGCTTCGACTACATTACTCTTCGTATCAGCAATTTTTTGATCGATTACTAATAATATCTCAGAACCTTTTCCATCATAACTCTTAATAAGCATATTACCGCCAAGTAGTTTAACTACTTTTTGGCATAATTTCATACTTATATTACTTTGTTCTAATGCTTCGATATCTCTTACATCTAAATCACCAGACATTGTTAGAACCTCATTAATCTTATCAATAGACATACCTTCGGATGAGTCTCTAATAACTATAATTAACCTTATTGCATCAAATCTTTCAATGGTATCAATTTGAAAATCAATAAATCCATTTGTAGTATGTTTAACACTGTTTTGTAAAAGTGACATAACCACTTGTTTAATCTTTATACTATCACCATATAATGTTGGTATATTATGAGCTATGCTACTTGAGAATTTTACATTCTTAGGAATTACTGGATTAATTCTTGACACTATCTCATCGTATAATCTTTCAATATTATATTTGTTATCTATAAATTTTACTGAGTTACTTGTAACACCACCTGTATTTAGAATTTCATTTAATACAAAGTCCATTTCTTTAGAATAACCCTTTATTTTATACAATGACTCCTTTAAATCGGCCACTTTTGTTTGCTTAGAAGATTCATCACAAGCATTCTTTATATTTAACATTGGTTCTTTTAAAGCTTGAGTTATTTCAAACAAGAAATTAGATTTATCTTCATAAGTTTGTTCCATTATACTCTTATTTTTATATAACTCATTAACCATTTTTAAGTCAGGATTTTCAATAGTGAAATACATAGTCATAACAATTAAAGCAAGTGTTGGGTTGATTAAATAATTCAATGCTGGATAAATTGCTTGAATAATTGCTATAATAGTTCCAAATACAACAAGTAAATATAATGGTATATACTTCTTACTTTTCCAGTGTTTAAAATCTGAAATCAAACAAATAGTTTGAAAAACAATATTTAAAAATACTAATGCATATATAGTTATTACAGAAGGCCCCATAGCAACAACACCATGATCACTCCATTCGATATTAATCGGCAATATAAAAACTAGTAATGCAGTTACAAAAACATAATACTTAACTATTTTAACTACTCTATTGCTAAATTTTGTAATATTTTTGGATAGACATCTTGCTACATAGTATATATATAAAGTAAATAATAGTACCCATAAGAATAAAAACATTAGATAAGCTTTATTAATCAGAGATAGAAAAAATGTATTAATATTAAGTTTTGGATCAACAAATAGTCCTAATATAATTCCAGTAATAATTGTAAATGTCATTACTAAAATAATAGAAGAATATACCTGATCCTCGGTTTTATGCTGTCTGGGTTTTAAAAAGAAAATAATGTCAATAACGAGCATTAATACTAACGCATACACATTCAGTGTTATAAATCCCAATGAGTTTTCCATATAAAAACCTCTCTATTCTAATAATAGAATACCACATTTTTATAAAAAAAAGAATGACTAATCATTCTTTTTATTTTTTGATAATTTTTTTATGTCAGATGGTCCCAAAATTGTTATAGATCCAACCGATATATTGTTTTCATCAACATCAACGGTAATTTCAGTGCCATCTAGAGATTCTGCTGCCAAAGCATTAAAGTTAATCTTGCTATTTTTAGTTAACGGCATTGATACTCTATACTTAAACTTTCTTGGAATTTGTCTTGAAGACATATTCGGATTGCTAATAATACAATCATTAACTATCCTTTCGGTTAATCTTTTTAGATCCTCTTCAGATAAATTCTCAACATTATCTTTTAATACTATATGTGCTATAGGCATTAGACCATGGACAAAATCATCATAATATCCTGTAACTCTACAATATTTAACAGGAGGATAATCCTCTATTTTTTCCTCGATAATATATGGTTTAACTTTAAATCCATCAAATCTTGTAAACATTCTATCTTTTCTAGAATTAAAGTAAAATATTCCATCTTTATCCATTGTAACTATATCTTTTGTTCTAATATAGTCTTTTCCATCTAATTCATAATGAGGTACTATTACTTCTCCATCAAGCGTTCCAGGAGTGACTGCTGCAGATGAAATAACAAGTTCTCCTCTTAGCTCGTTTTCTCCTTCTTTCATTCGAAGTGGTTCTAACTCGTCATTATTATCTGGATTAACAATCGTATAAATGGTTCCTGGAAGAGGAATTCCAATAGCTTCATATCTTGAGTATTCTGCTTGTGAGTATGAACTGCATCCACAGCATTCACTCATTCCATGACCTTTTACTATTTTGGCTGCACTATTGTGTTCTACTAACCATTTTTCCAAAGCCATCTCATCTTGCATAGTCATTGAATCCCCACCATAAGTAATATGTTGCAAATATGACAAATCGTCCTTAGCTAAATATGGACAAGTAACTAATGAACTCATCCAAGATGGAGTTCCCATAATCAAATTAGGATGATATTTTTTTAATAGATATCCAACTTCGCTAATTTGGAATTCCGGAACATTAATGTTATATGACCCACGAGATATTCCTAATAAATAATTATTTGATGCACCAAACGGAGCAAAAAATGGTAAAAGATGTAATACTTTCTTCCCACGACCATTGGAAATACCCATAGATAATAAGTGCTCATTTGCGGCAATTAAGTTTCGATGTGTTAGAGGGATTGGTTTTGGTCTTCCTGTAGTTGTACCAGAAGTATGGCCTATATAACTAACCAAACTAGAATCATCGATATTATTAAAGTGAGAATAATTTATTTCCTTTAATAAATCTTTATATTCTACTATTTCTAAAGGAGATTTACTCTTAGCATTGTTGTATGCTTCTTGCATGCTTTTCATCATTTTGATTTTATTATAAACCGCTTTTAATGATTTAAGTCTAGATGCAGAAACACCCTTTTTATCTAATGCTATTTTTTCATAATTGGCTGTATCTTTTAAATAATCAATGGTTCCACTAAATGTCATGGAATCAGCAGGAGATAAAACAACAATCTGTTCAATACCCAAATCTTTTAGTTCGTTTTCAATAGGACGCAACATTGCCATATAGCATTGATCTAATGCAATAATGTACTTGGTTTTTTCATGTTTCATAATCTCTAATACCTTTTGAGCATTAGCTTTCATATCCATGGAGTCTGGTCTTGGATCAATAAAATCGCTTGTTACACCTATTTGTGAAGCCCCAAGCCAAATTTCACCACTTTCAGGAATATTAGGAACTAAATACATAATTCTATCATTTATTCCTGCACCAAGTTCATTTAGAACTTTCGATGCCATATCAACACGATTCCAAAATTCATCATAAGTAAACTCTCTTTTGTAATAAGACATGGCAACATCACTGCCAAAATTGGTAGTTTTGCCTTTTAAATATGTTGTAATACTGCAGTCAGGATATTCAAGATTATAATCTTGCTTATAAAACTTTAACCATGGTTTATCAATATGTGGATAACCAGTCTTCTCTTCAGCCATAAAACCTCCTAATTTTATACTATTTATAGTATAAACTAAAATAAAAACATTGGCAAATGCCAATGTCAATTTACGTAAATAATTAGAAACTACGTGATGAGCCTCCGCCACCAGAAGATCCGCCTCCACCGGAGAAACCGCCTCCGCCAGAGAAGCCACCACCACCGGAAGACCAACCTCCTGATGAACCACCACCTACTGTATTCAAAAAGCCAAATACAAATCCCATAAAATATAGGATTGTATATAATGCCTCAGAAAATCCAATTGATACAGCTATAGCTGCAGCCGTAGGTATTATAACCCAGAATCCTTTGTTATAACTAAAGATAATACCAACAATAAATCCTATAATTGCAGCAAGCATTACAAAATTACTTACTGAACTTGATGTATCTTCTTTAGACATGTAATCAATAACTTCTTGATTATATTCTAAATCTAAATTATTCTCTTTAACTATAATACTATAAAAAGCATCATAACCACTTTTTATACCTTCATCCCATTTATTTTCTTTTAAATATGGTATTAGATATTCATCTTGAACTCTTCCGGTTTTACCATCAGGAAGAATTCCTTCAAGACCATATCCAACTTCTACTCTGAATTTTCTTTCTTCTAAAGCAAGAAGTAATAATAAGCCATTATTCTTTTCTTTATCACCTATACCAAAAGATCTAAATAATTCAGTAGCATAACTTTCTAAATCTCTTCCTTCAAGATTTGGAACAGTTACCACTACTATTTGGGTTCCATCTATATTATGTAAAGCTACACTTTTGTCCATAATATATTTTTCTGTTTCATCAGAAAGAATGTTAGCGTAATCGTTAACATAAAAATTACTTGTCGGTTTTACTAAAGCATTTACATTAAATGCATATAATAAAACAACAAACAAAAAAGAAAGGATTAAATACTTAATCCTAGTCGAAGTTAACTTCAGGAACATCTTTTGCTGTTTCCTTTGCTTCGAAGTATGCTTCTTCTTCAAAATTAAACATACCTGCAATTATATTAGAAGGGAACTTCTTAACGCTTGCATTATATGATTTTACTGCATCATTATAATCTTTTCTTGCAGTAGCAATTCTATTTTCTGTACCAGCAAGTTCATCTTGTAATTGAATGAAATTAGTATTTGCCTCTAATTTTGGATAATTTTCTACTATAACAAGTAGTCTTGATAAAGCAGCTGTTAATTCATCATTTGCTTTAGCTTTTTCTTCCATAGTTTTAGCACCTACTAATGCTGCTCTTGCATTTGTAACGCTATCAATAGCGGCTTGTTCATGTTTAACATAACCCTTTACAGTATTTACTAAATTAGGTACTAAATCAGCCCGTCTTTGTAAATATGTATCAATGTCTGCAGCTTTATTTTTAACTTCTTCACGAAGTCCAACTAATTTGTTGTATGTTGTACCAAATAATGCTGCAACTAGAAGTACAACTACAACTACGATAATTAAACCTTTTCCTTTCATATTTATCACCTAAAATCATTATACCACATTTTTATATAAATTGTACTCTCTTGATATATTACAATAAAAAAAGAGAATCTTTTCGATATCTCTTTATAAATATTGTGTCAATTCTTTATACGCAAGTATATCCACCATCAATAGGAAGGACTATACCTGTAACATAACTTGCTTCATCTGAGGCTAAGAATATAGCTCCAGCATTAAGTTCTCCTTCTTTACCATATCTTTGCATTGGTACATGTACTTTAGCAAATTCTTGGAATGTATCAGTATCTAATACTTGAGTAGTAAGCTCTGTATAAAAATATCCAGGACATATTGCATTAACTGTAATGTTATATTTAGCAAGTTCTGCAGCAGCAGCTCTTGTAAAGTTTACTACGCCACCCTTTGATGAATGATAAGCAATCGTAGGTATTTCAGTATTACCTACAAGTCCATACATTGATGCAATATTAATTACTCTTCCATAATTATTCTCTTTCATGATATTAGCAAATGCTCTTGTCATTTTAAATACAGATGTTAAATCCGTACTGATTGTAAAATCCCATTCATCATCTGCCATATCAAGAACACCTTTATCTTTTGATGAACCTGCACAGTTAACTAAAATATCTACTTTACCATAAGTTTCTTTAGCTAATTTGGCAGCATTATCTATTTGTTCTGATGATGTTACATCACATTGTACCGGAAGTACTTTAACGCCTTCCTTTTCAAGTTCAACTTTTAATTCCTCTAATCTTTCAATTCTTCTTGCAAGTATTACAAGATCAGCACCTTGTTTAGCAAATGCTTTAGCCATTTGTTTTCCTAAGCCAGATGATGCTCCTGAAATTACTGCTACTCTTCCTTTTAAATTAAACATATTTATTCCTCCTTTAAATTATTTATATATTTAATTGCTTCAATGGCAGCAACAGTTCCATCTGATACTGCCGTTGTAAGTTGTCTTATTTCTTTTGTTCGATTATCCCCTGCTACATAGATTCCTTCAATATTAGTATGACAATCTTCACTTGCTATTATATAACCTTTTTCATCAACATTTATAAGTGATGCAAACTTCTCATTTTCCGGTACTCTTCCAACTGCTATAAATAAACCATCGATATTAATAGTTCTTTCATTATTTAGTTTAATACCAGTAAGTTTATCTTCACCAAGAAGTTCCGTAATATTGGCATTATAGATAACTTCAACATTATCTTTTAAATTATTAACAAATCCATTATCATCTTTAAAAGTATCTTTTCTATTAATTAAATATACTTTATTAACAATATCTTGAAGGTATATAGCATCATCAAGGGCAGTTGAACCACCACCTATTACAGCTACATCTTTTCCCCTATAAAATGCTCCATCACAGGTAGCACAGTATGATACACCTTTTCCTGTAAATTCTTTTTCTTTATCAAGACCTAATTTACGATTGTCAGAACCGGTTGCTAAAATTATTGCTTTAGTTTCATAAGTACCTTTATTAGTAACTACTTTTTTATATTTACCATCTTCTATTTCAACAACTTTTTCAAACTTTACTTCAGCACCTAATTCCTTAGTTTGTTCATATAGCTTAGTAGCAAAATCAAATCCATTAATATGAGGTTGAGTTGGAAAATTATCAATAGCATGAGTATTAATAATTGCCCCACCATAAGAATTGGCCTCTAAAATTAATACTTTTTTATTAGCTCTTCTTGCATATATACCAGAAGTTAGCCCCGCAGGACCCGCTCCTACAATAATAACATCATACATAATATCTCCTTATGTTCATATAATAATTTTAACAACTATCTTAAATACTGTCAATTTTATCAATTTAAAAAAGACCTAAATTGGTCTTTTTATTTTAACTTATATTTTATTGTTACTTTTTCAAAACCAAATACACCAGCATAGCTTGCATTATATCTATCGACAAAATATAAATAATCTTTATCTTTATCAAATTCAAGTTTGAAATTATCATCACATGAATCAAATAATTGATCCATACTAATAAGGACAAAAATACCCAACTTATCATCTTTTGTAAAACCATAACCAGATTCAAAATTACCGTATCCTATTGAATTAACTAAGTCACCATCTTTGAATGAATTTTTTTCATTTATAGTTATCTCTTTTTTTAATATACAGTTTTCAAATCTAGTGTCTTTCAAGTTACTTAAATCGCTTTCTACAAGTTCATAATTTCCATAAAATGACTTTACTTCTGCATCAACAAATACTTTAGGTAATACATCAAAGAATAAATATGTTCCTCCGAAAAATAAGATAATGGCCACTATAATCATTATGGCTACAATTAATACTACTTTTCCTGTTGTAATCTTTTTTTCTTCTTTATATACATAACCACAATGAGGACAAGACTTAACTGTATCACTTATATCTTTGCCACATTCCTTACATTTCATTAATGCCATTATAAACTCCTTTAAATAAAAATGGCGTCCCCGGGCGGATTCGAACTGCCGACCTACTCCTTAGGAGGGAGTTGCTCTATCCTGCTGAGCTACGAGGACATCCGTTAAAATTATATCAAAAAAAGGAATAGATTACTATTCCTTTCTATTACTACAATTAACTACGATTATCAATTAAGTATTTACATATCCAATATAAGTCACCAGAGTTTAGTTCATCATCTTTATTATAATCAGCTGCCATACGATAAATTCCTTCTAGTGATTTTAAATTTAATAAGTGTTGTTGAACTCTAAACAAGTCACCAGAGTTGATTGTTCCATCACCATTAGCATCACCAAGAATGACAAGCTCATATCTATCTATTTCGATGTTATCAACATATATTATGATAATATCACCTGTATTTATTGTATTGGATTCACTATTACCTGGATTTGGTAATATTTCATATGTAAATTCACTAGTTATATCAAAACTATCCTTAGCTAATTTTTCTGGAATTGCTATATAATTATCAACCAATTCATATGATGTATGATCATCAACATTGAAATTATTTTCAATCCATTTTGCATGTAATGTAATATTCTCTGAAATTATTTCATTACCCTTAAATGGTGTATTAAATTTTGAATCAAAATACCACCCTGCAAATACATGTCCATCTTTAATTGGATTAATATTTGATAAATCAATAATTGTTCCATAAGTAATATCTATAGGCTCTATTGAAGTATCATTATTTAAATTAAAGGAAACAGTATAATGATTAATACTCCATTGAGCATATAAATGAATATCATCAGTAATATTTATAGATGCCTGATTTTGATATAACTCACCAGTGCCGTCAGCCTTAGTATTCCAACCATCAAATGTATAACCAGTTCTAACAAATCGATTACTTTCTAAGAAATCAGTACCATCAATTATTTGTTGATAAACATCATCATCAAAATTAGAATGATAGTAAACAACCGGAGGTTTTCCAACATTAACAATAATGACATGTTGTGAACCATCATATAGACTCTTGATGGTTACTTCTGATTCACCTTTTTTGTACGGAATTATTAATCCATTAGGGCTAACAATAATGTTATCATTATTAACTAAATATGTATTATTTTTTGCTAAATCATTATTTGGTTCAATATATTCAGTTATATAAGCTCGGTCATCACTAAGCATATTTACATTAATAGTATTATCAATAATACTTAAATAATTAAAATTGTTTTCCATCATTTTTAATAATGGTATCCTTGGTTTATCATTTATGTTCTCTTGAATCCAGTAATCATCAAAACCATCCCATTTATTTATATTAGTTAATTCATAAGCAGTTTTTTTATTTATTGTAAAGCCATCAAATAAATACGCTGAATAATTATTTATAAATGGTTGTGTTGATGAATAATACACGTTTGATAATCCTATTTTACCAGGGGTATTTCTCATATTATATTCACCAAAAATACCATATGTACTTTCACCAGTTAAAGGTCCTGTACTTAAAGCATTATCTATTTCAATAACAACTGCATTATTATCGTAAATAGATGATATTAATCCACTAGCTTGATGTTGCGAATTAATAATTCCTATATTTTGAATATCATGAATTACTATACCGGAATTCAATTGATATCGATAGTTAGTTAAATAACCAAATATTCCTGCTGCATAATTATCATTTGCTTGGATAGTAGCACTGTTAAATAAACTATGAACATCAAATCTCTTTTTTTCTGAATCAGTACAAGCACCAGTTAAAGAACCACCACCTTGAACATAACCAGAGATTCCACCAACATATGAATTACCCACTATTGTTCCATTATTAACAGCAAGATTCTCTAACTGTAGGCATCCTGAATATGAATAACCACTAGCAAATCCTGAGATACCACCAACATAATTTCTTCCAATAATATTAGGGTTCTCAAGAATTAAATTATTAACGCCCATTTCATTTAACTTATAGTTGTACATGCTTGAGAACAATCCCACATAATCTTCGTCTGGCCTATTTATATATAAACCAATTATTTTATGCCCATCACCATCCAGATTTCCTGTAAATGGTTCAGCATCTTTTTGTATAGACCCACTAGAAAGTACTGTTATTGACCCACTAAATAATGGTTCCCAGCCTTTTCCTTCGTTATAGAACAATCCCTCAGGATCTTGTGTATCATATGTCATATCTATATCATTAATTAATTTGAAATATGATGTCGGACTATTTCTAATTAAATCCAATTGTTCAGGACTAGTAATTAAATATGGATCATATTTAGTACCAGAACCATCAATTGCGACTAAATTTTGTTTAACAATTAATGATGAAGTTGATAATACCTCTCCATTATACAAAGTTTGTAATATATAATTACCTTTATTTAAAGACTTATCAATATATAATTTAGAAAACACTTTATTAGCGGCAACTTTATTTTCAGAATAATAGTATGACGGAACAATTTCTGATCCATTTGGATATAGTATTTTATATGTTACAAGTTCATTATCGGCAATTCCTAATACATCAGATTCTATTCTAAACTTATATTTATTAGCATTTGATAAATCGTTAAAGAATGTTGAATCATATGTATAAATCATTTTTACACCATTTAAAACACTTGTATAAACATTTAAACTTTTACTAGTCATTCTTCCATCAGTAGATTTTATTTCAACAATAAACTTATTACCTACAAGTTGAATATTCTTGTTATATAAATCAATAGTATAATAACCAGGTAAATCTGCTGTTATTGTATCAACAAGTATCATATTGCTAGCATCACCATTTGCACTAATAAAAACCTGATACTCAGCATTTTGGGTTAACAATTCCGCTTTTAATTTAACGATTCTTTCTGGTGTAGCAAACGTTTTAGAATACTCTACCTTTGTATCAAATACAGATGAACTTAAATAGTTCCCCTTGCCTCGATAATGATTATCCCAATTTTTAGTATCAATGTCAGTAGCAATATTTATTTCACTTCTTTGTGAATCGTATGCTAAATAAACAATAGAATTGCTGTTTCCCCATGAATTTCTTAAAACCCACGCGCCAGTTCCAGTTACTACAGTTCCATTGCAACTACTTGTATTAGAATGAATATAATAATCTCCACTACTATTTTTAGTATTAGTACATATTGAATAAGAATAATTATCATTCCAACCGATTATTTGCATAGCGTGTCTAGTTCCACTACAAAGACCATCAGCATAAATAAATCTATTTCCATTTTTATTTATAGAACAAGTTCCATTTGGACTATTAGTTGCGACATAAGCACCACCATAATCCATAATAGCTTGCTTTAATCGATTTAAATATTCAGTTTTGTAAGCGGGATCAACACTAGCTAAGTTAGCTACTGGCATATTAATTGTAGAATTTAACTCATATAAAGAATTAGCATAATTAAATACGACATTGTATTCAAGCTGTTTTAAAGGAGAAGTATAACTAATCCATGATTCATCCACATATGATAAACCATCTACTGCATAATTGGCTATATAACCAAAAGTACCACCACCCGTTAAATCTCTTGAATAAACCGAATATGGTGATTTCATATCAATGATAGCATCTTTTGCGGTTACATAATCAGCATGTCTTGCAGAAAGTAGATTTACTGCACCTGTAGTATAATTTGTATTATTTTTTACAAGCAAATAACTTTCTGCTTGTTCCATCGTAGCAAATGACCAGCATAGTCCATAGCTACCTTGATTTTTATAAGGTGTAACAAAGGATTTGCCATTAACATTTCTTAAATCAAAATAAGCAGGTAAACTTGTAGAACTAGCAACATCAGAATAAACATAATCTACAACTAGTTCTTCGGGTATTACCTCATATTCTTCTTTATTTTCGGCTACTAAGTAGTCAACAAATTCCGGATTTAAATAATAGTCATTATAATTCTTATTTTTTTCTGTTAAGATAAGTTCACCAGTTTCAATATATACATCTTCGATATACTGTTGAACAACCATTGGTAAATATGAATATGACTCGGAAGCTAAAATCGTTTTAATATCTTTTTTATTGTCTCTAAAAAAGAATCTACTTCCGATTAAAAAAGAAACAGTGATTACTAAAAAGGCCATAATAAGTACAAAATGTTTCTTTGTCATGCACATACTCCTACTATATAAAAATTATAACATAATAATATTTGACTTTAAAGATAAATATAGTATAATATTAATGCAATTTGATTAGGCAGCGATATTGATAAATGTAATGTGTTTGATTCAAGATAAAGTAACTTAACTGCCTTAAGTGAAATTAATTCAAACTCCCTATGTTTAATTAATATCAAAGACTTTTTAATTTGTAATTTAAAGAAAGGAGTTTTTTAATATGGCAAGATACACAGGTCCTGCATATAAAAAATCTAGAAGACTTGGTTTTTCTACTCTTGAAAGTGGTAAGGAACTAGCTAAAAGACCCTATGCACCAGGAGCACATGGAAAAGATCGTAAAAGAAAATTATCTGAATATGGTATCCAATTACAAGAAAAACAAAAAGCTAGAACTTTATATGGACTAACTGAAAAACAATTCAGAAAAGTATTTGATAAAGCATCTAAAATGAAAGGTATTGCCGGAGATAACATGTTTATTTTACTTGAAAGTAGACTTGATAATATGGTTTATCGTATGGGAATGGCTAGAACTAGAAGATCAGCTCGTCAAATCGTTAACCATGGTCATATACTAGTAAATGGAAATAAAGTTAATATTCCATCTTATACTTGTAAACCAGGTGATATTATCTCAGTTAAGGAATCTAGTATGAATCATCCAGCTATAGTTGATGCTATTGAACTTAAACTAAGCACTCCTGCTTATGTTGAAGTAGATACTAAGAAACTATGTGGAAAATATGTTAGAGTTCCAGATCATAGTGAATTTAACCCAGAGATTAATGAACAATTAATCGTTGAGTTCTATAACAGATAATAAATAAAAAAGAACCTTTAAAGGTTCTTTTTTTATGCAATACTAACTAATATATAATCATAGTTTTTAGCATTAAATATTTGATGACAATAAGGACACTCTCCAGACTTCATAATATCAAGTGATGCCCCACAACTAGGACATTTTCTAATTGTTCCTAAATCTTTTGCCTCTCTTATTTTTTCAAATCTCAAATTAAAATAATACTCATCTCTTGATTTATTATTACCACTTACATATTTTCTAGTTGCCCTATCAAGTTTATAATCCATATATCTAGCCGTTAGAGATACATTAATAATTATTTTTTCATCAGTAATATCAATATTTTGAATACTAGATATTTTTACATTAAATTCATCAAACATTTGAATAACATTGTTTTGTTTATTTTGTTCAATTATATTAACATATTTATTTGCTAAATCATCCGATAGATAATGTTTAACAAGATTAATATTGTCACTCATAATTGCTGTATGCAGTAACATAAATATATTATTTACTCTTGTTAAAAACATTGCTTCATTAAAACTCGAATCAATACTTATAAGTTCTTCTTTCATTATATTCTCCTTTGACTAATAACAGTCTTCTTGCTCATAACAAAGTCTTGTGGATTTACTACTAGTTTATTTCTACAGAATGGACATTCTTCACTAACAGTTCCCTTAATTATATTACCACAAGCTGGACATTTAACTTCTTCATCTGAATTCTTTTTAACAAATGTTAGTAAATATTCCATTTCATTAACAGTATGTTTATTACCCCTTACTACTTTATTATTAATATCAACTACATAATCCTTTTGCCTTACTTTTATATATACTTTAACAGATAATATATTATTCTCTAGTTTAAAGTTTGTAGCAAAGCAATTAAGTACATTCATGTTCTCCATAATATTCTTTTCACCTTTAGATGATAAGGTTGCTAAATTCATGTTGTACTGATTAAATAGTTCATCTGTAAGATTATCTTTAAGTCCATCATAATTAAAGTTCATCCAATCAATTTGTATTTGTTTATATTTTTCTTGAGCCATCAATAAGAACATTTCTTTATTAAGACCATATTCTTCAAATAATTTATCATTAACAGGTTGGTAAACTTTGGTGGATTTACGATCCTTTTTCAAAGAAAAAATAAATAAAATACCACAAAAAATGCCTACACTACCAAAATATATTAGGAAAAACCATGCCATTTCTTCAACAGCATTTCCCGAATAATTTCCTGTACTAGAACTTCTTGAAGATCTACTTGAACTTGACCAACTAGAACTTGAGCTACTTCTACTGCTTGAACTAGAACGACTAGAAGACCTACCAGAATCATATGAAGAATCCCATCCTGAATCAGCTTTTACGTAATTAATTCCCAAGCCTAAAGATAGTACTATTAAAATAAATATCGTAATAAATTTAATGGGATTTTTCTTCATTACAATCTCCTTTGACTAAGAGCTGTCTTTTTACTCATAACAAAGTCTTGTGGATTTACTACTAGCTTATTTCTACAGAATGGACAAGTTTCACTAACTGTTCCTTCAATTACATTACCACAAGCTGGGCACTTAACTTCTTCATTACTATTTTTCTTAACAAAGACTAACATATATTCCATTTCATTAATAAAATGCTTATTTCCTCTTACTACTTTATTATTATTATCAACTACATAATCATTTTGTCTTACCTTTAAATATACATAAGTAGTTAAAATATTATTTTCTACTTTAATATCAGTAGCAAAACAATTAAGAACATTCATGTTCTCCATGATATTCTTTTCACCTTTAGCACTTAAAGTAGCTAAATTCATAGAGTATTGATTAAATAACTCATCAGTTAGATTATTTTGTAATCCATCATAATTAAAGTTCATCCAATCTGTTTGAATACTTTTATATTTTTCTTGAACCATTGCTAAGAATTCTGCTTTATTAATACCAAATTGTTCATAAATAGAATCATCAATTGGTTTATAAGATGCCCTACTAGGAGTTTTGGATGTAGAAGTATGACTATCACCACCAAGTATTATAATTATACTTATAATAATGATTATGAATAAAATGGCCCCACCAAAGCTTCCACTACCGGATGAACCTGAATCCCAGCTAGATCCTGAATCCCAGCTTGAACCAGAATCCCAACTAGATCCGGAGTCCCAACTTGAGCCAGAATCATAAGATGAATCCCATCCTGAATCAGCCTTAACATAGGTAATTCCAATTCCTAAAGCGAATAATATCAATATTAATATAGATATAAACTTAAAATATTTTTTCTTCATACTAAACCTTTCTATCTATTCTAGTCTTTTTACTTAGAACAAAATCTCCATTATTTGAAATAACAACCGAATGGCAATATGGACAAATGTTAGTCCTTTCATGTGTCATTTCATAACCACATCCCGGGCAAATTAATTCATTTGAAGAGTTTAATTTCTTTACGAATGTTAAATCATAAAAACACGGATACCCTGAACCAGATGCTTTTTTTAACACATTTCCTTTTTCATCAACAATATAATCCGATTGAAAAACCGACATACGCATTTCTATGGTTAGAAAACCACCCTCTTCAAATGCGTTGGTTATTATTGTAGTATCTAAAGAAATATTTTCCATTATATTGCGTTGGTTTTTTGATTTTAATAATTCCAAATCCATTTTATATGTATTATATAATTCATCAGTAAGGTTGGCTTTTAATCCATCGTAATTGAAATTCATCCAATCAATTTGAATTTGTTTATATTTTTCAAACAATTGTAAGCCAATTGTATGAATTTTATAACCTCGACTTTCTAGAAATGATCTAGCCTGAGGATTAGCTCCAAAAATATTAGGTTTTAAACTCTCACTTGGAACGGATGCTTTTCTATCTTTATTACGTTTTCCTATAAGATAAAATGCAACCAGCACAATTACAATTATAATAAAAACTATCGGTGCAGCACTTTGATAGTTAATACCTACCTTTATTAATCCGGAAAAAATTACCGCAATCAATATTATAGGGACTAACACTATCAGTATTCTAAATAACATACTTTTACCTAAATTATTCATTTTAATTAAATCCTATTACACTATCGATTGGCATTGAAAAGCATAGACCCATTCCATCCTTTTTAATACCAGTTTCTTCAGTAATCTCCTTCATAACTTTTTCTTTTATTTCTGATGGCACAATTATATATACTATTTCTCTTCCAGGTTCAATCATAAACCCAAATAGTTTTTTACTCATCTTACCACCCATACCTTTTCCAGTTATAGATGTTCCTCCTGTAGCTCCAGCCTTTTTTGCAGCACTCATAACCTTTTCTATATAGCCTTCAAGTACAATGGTAACTATAAGTTCATATTTAATATCATTTTCTTTAGTCGGCAACATATTTTCCTCCTTATATTCATTATCTTCAGGGAAACTATCAATTAAGAATTTATTACAACTTGTTATTGGTATAATAAAACCTAATCCCTGTCCTAGTTTTTCTAATTTAAAGTAATCAATTAATTTTTGTGATAGTTCAAACTTAATATAATCTGGTATAAGAGCCATTACAATTATTTTGTCATCCGGTGTTAATTCAAAATAATCAAGCATACTCGGAGACGCTGTTCCATGGCCTATACTAACTACTTTAGTATTGATATTATATGAATTTAATAATTTATTAACATTATTAGTATTCTTTTTATTAGTTATTAAAAATAAAGTTTTTAACTTGTTCATGATGACACCTCCTCAAAAGAAATGATTGAATCATCAAGAAGTAATACTTTCTTATGAGATCTAATTCGAATATTATATAAGATTCCTACACACTCTACCGTAATAATTGGGATAATTGAAGTAAAAGCTGCAAGCCCAAAGGCCTCAGTTAAAATATTACCATTATATACATAACATGCCCCAATAACCATTGGAAGTAAAAAAGCAGTAGTTAAAGTTCCCCCGGTTGCTCCCCCAACATCAAAGGCAATAGCAGTAAAATACTTAGGAATTAAAAACATTAATATTAATGAAATTGCATAACAAGGTATTGCATAATAAATAAATGATGTATGAGTATATATTCTAATTAAGGATAATGCTGCAGAAGCACTTACCCCAATAGCAATAGCTATAGATATATGAGATTTATCAACGGTGCCACCAGTTAATAATTCTATTTCATGAACAATTACTTTAACAGCAGGCTCTGCAATAGCTATAAAGAACGCAAATAACATAATAAGTGGTATTAATAACCATGGATAATCACTTTGACTTATAGACTTTCCTATATTCATCGCAACATCCATAAATCCTACATTAACACTCATTAAAAATAATATTAATCCTAATATAACAAAGACAAATCCAAAACAAATTCGTCTAAAATCTCTTCTTGAAATATTTTTAGAAAAATTTTGATATATAAAGAAAACAACTATTATAGGTAAAATAGAAAATGCTGTATCTTTTACAGCTTGAATAAAGCCATCTAAATAAACTTGCAAAGTAAAACTCTCATGTAATAAAGAATTAATATCATATGAGGAATCTAAAGGACAAATCATACTTAAAATAAGCACCATAATAATTGGTCCTGTTGAACATAAAGCCACTAAACCAAATTGATCTTCTTTAGCTTTTTTATCAGTTCTACTAGCTACAAGTCCCACTCCCATAGTGATTATAAAAGGAATACTTATAGTACCTGTAGTTACTCCTCCTGAGTCATATGCAAAAGGAATTAAATCGGCGGGAGCTAAAAATGTTAAAATACCTATAATAATATAACTAATTATTAAAATGGTATTTAAATTCAATCCAAAAATAGATCTTAATGCAGCAATTACCATGAATATACCTACACCAATACTTATAATAATTATTAGAAAGTTACTTGATATAGAGGTTACTTGCTCTGCTAAAACTCTTAAATCGGGTTCAGCTATAGTTAAGATCGTACCAAGTATTAAACTAACACCTAGAATAATCCATAATTTTTTACTTTTAACAATACTATTACCCATTTTTTGACCAACTTCAGTTAATGATAAGTCTGTTCCAAAGGTAAATAAAGCAGTTCCAAATATAAGCAAAATAACACTAATAACAAAAGCAAATAATGTATCTGGCTTTAAAGGCATAAAAACAGAAAGTAATAAGACAGAAAGTGCAACTGGATAAATAGTAAAAAAAGAATCATAAAGATTATTTAAAAATCTCTTTATCATAGCCGACTTCCCTTCTATTATTAAGTATACAATAAAAGGCAAATAAAAAAAAGATTGAAATATCAATCTTATTTTCTAATATAACTATCTATATTACAACCATATTTACCTGATACATAATCACATAAAGTTGGTTCATTGGTAATAATTGAACAACCTAACCCTTCTCCTATTAAAGTTACACGGTTTTTTGAACTATGATTTTCACAAAATGAAGGAAATCCATCACAAGTTTTTAATAATTCATGAGGTAATGTAATTCTTCCCATTGAATCAATTTGTCTTGGTTGATCTACTTTAGTTAATAATTCACAAACTTTTTTTAAAATTCTTTCATTTTCTTCAGCATTAACTGATGAATAACTACCTTTTTGTAAAGTTTCAAATATTTGAATTAATTTATCATATAAGTATGCTCTACAAAAACTATTATTTTCACTAATAATACCTATTTGTGTACCTTCTTCTAGTCGATATCTTGCAGGAAATGCCATACGGCTTTTTTGGTCTATTTTATGGATTGATTTTCCATACATTTTAATATTCTCAATATTCATATATCCCCCTTTGAAAACGGGGCTTATGATACCATATTATTCATTAATTGTCAAATTAGGTAGTAATACCATCGAAGTATATACATAATTATTTAAACATTTTTTAATATTATTTAAATCATTAACTGATAATGATTTTATAATATCTGGATAATTATCAATTAACTTGCCATATTTAATATAGAAATTTCTAATAATGCTATTAACAGAAATAGGATCTTCAAAACCTAATATTGAACCTGCTATAGAGGCTTTAATCTTACGATTGAATGAATCTTCCTCAATATCTAAATTCTTAAATTTATTTAATACTAAATCCAATACTTTAGATGGATATTTCGTAGATATTTCAAAATTAATTATTATATTATCTTCTTCATATGAAATATAGTAATAGAATTCATCTTTTAAATCTTTATTTATTAAATATTCATTAAAAATACTCGTAGGTCCATAATTAATATCTAATAATAAATCGATTAAATTCATGGTTTTAATCTTCTCATATTTTTTAAAATTATCAATTGGTAGTTTTATACTTAACATGAGTTTCGCCATTGAAACATTGACTTTAATCTCATCATTATTTTTTTTGACTTTTAATGGTTCTTTATTTGTTAACCAAATAGGATTAGTATATTCATTAAATTGATGATATAACATAAAATCATCTACAACATTTATAATATCATCTACATTAACATTACCACATACAACTAAAAACATATTATTAGGATGATAATAATTATTAAAAACATTTAGAACATCCTCTTTAGTTATACTATTTATATCTTGTTCTTCACCCGTTATTAAAAACTTACGATTACTATTTATATATAAGTTATTAGCTAGGGCTCTATATCCTTTATTATATGGATTATCAAGAACCATTTTACTTTCTTCAACGATAATTGGTTTCTCTTTTTCAATTAATCCTTTAGTAAAATAATTATTATATACAAAAAACAATAAATGTTTTAAATTATCTTCGATATTTTTATTACATGTGACTTCATATGAAGTATGATCATAAGTTGTATATGCATTAACATAAGATCCAAGAGAAGAAAAATAATCATGAGCTGTTTTATCTACACCCTCATTGAATTTAATATGTTCTAAAAAGTGAGCAGTTCCAACTGGTACACTATATTGTTTATTATTAACCGAAAACTTTGTATGAATACTTCCATATTTAACAGTTAATGTTAAAGATACCTCATTATTATTCTTACTTGGCCATATAAACACTCTAAGTCCATTTTTTGAAATATGTTCATAGACTTCTTCGTTTGGCCCCTTTATTAAGATTTTTTTCATGTTATTCCTCACTTAGTAGATAATTAGTATTTTCTTTTATCTTTTTTGCAACATTGATAATATCATCTTTAGTAATTGTTGCTATTGCATCTATTTTTTCTTCGATACTTATTCCATCATTTAATATTTGGCTTTTAATACTACCTAATAAAGAATTAATACTATTTTTATTATAGTTTAAAGCAAGTATCATACTTTGCTTAGCATCATTTAATTCTTCCTCAGTAAACTGTCCATTTTGCATTTCTTTTAAAGCTGCATTAACTAATTCAATTGTATGCTTAGCATTCTCTTTTTTTAATGAAGAAGATACTCTTAAAAGATTATCATATTTATAATATGAACTATTAATTTGATAGCAATAACCATTCTTTTCTCTAACTGAAGAATATAATTTACTATTAAGTCCCCCACTACCAAATATATAATTAAATAATAATAAAGTTACATCTTTTTCTTTTTTAGTTAAATTTACAGTGTTATATAGCATAACAAGTTGGGATTGAAGATAATTAGCTTTATCTTCATAATAACTTGCCTTCTTTACCTCTTTATTATTTACAAAGTTACTTATAGGTTTAATACAATCTTTTCTCTTGTCATCATTTACTAAGGTAAATATCTTATTCATTACATCATTATCATTAAATACGTCTTTTTCCTCTAAGTTGCCAATAATAAATATATCAACATAAGAATGATGTAACATGTTTATATATAAATCATATAATTCACTTGGAGTTATTTTTTCTAAAGATTCAATAGTTCCAATACTAGAGGCACTACTTATAGACTTATCATCCATCTTTTTAAGGGCATTTTCAAAGGCAGTTCTATTAGGATTTTCCTTAATACTTTCTATATCAATCTTTAAATTATTTTTTACAATATCAAAGTTTTTCTTATCAAAGTTCCCTTTTTTAGCATTCGGATGTAAAATAACCTCAAGTAAAAAATCAATAATATCATTGATATGATTCTTATCATCTAAATACTTAGGATTAATCGACTCAATAGAAAAACTAAAGTTTAAGTTATTACCAGTTCTTACTATATCAGCCATATAGGATGCTTGATATAAATCTTCAAGTTTTATTGCCATCTTTCTTTTAGTAGAATATTTTAATGAACTATCATTTACCAACCATGAAATAAAATTATATTTAGGAATATCTTCAGCCTTAACTGGAAATTTAAAAATAACACTAATAATAAAAGTTTTAAAACGATCTGTTTTAATAAAATGAATATTGGCATTATTAAATGATATATTATTATAGTTCATAATTACTCCTTTTATTATTATGGCTCATTATTCATTATTTATTTGTGATATTTTTATATTGAGCTAAAAAGAAATCATCAGTCATACCAGAAACATAATCTATAACGATTCTTTCTTTTGTATTCTTTTTATATGCTTCATTCATATTAGCTAAGTATGAAGAATAAATTAAACTATTTGTATTATTATTCTTTAAATCATCTAAATAATGATTAACTACTGTTCTAAACATCTTTTCTACTTTTGTAACATCACTTATACTATTTGATTTTTTATATATATTTTCATAATTAAATTCTTTTAATTTATGAATAGCATTAAATATATCTTCACTTAGTTCAATGTATGGTTTATTTAAACTATTTTTAATGATATCTAAAACTATTGTATTAATTATTTCACTATTATTCTTACCTAATACTTTAGTAATTTCCTCAGGTATATCTTTAAAATTTACTAGTTTCATTCTTGATGCATCTTCGATATCTCTGCCAAGATAACCAATAATATCACTAATTCTAACTACACATCCCTCTAAAGTCATTGGACATAATTTTCTACTTGCATCTGCATATTTATAACAATCTTTATATTGTTTAATAAAAGATTCTTTAGTCTTTTTAACTGGGGCATAATGGTTAGATAGTATTTCTCCATTATGGCAAAGAATTGCATCTAATACTTGCATTGAAATATTTACACCTTTACCATAGTTTTCAACAGCAGTTAGCATTCTTACGCTATTAACATTATGATTAAAATATCCTTCCCCTAATTCTAATGATATTTTATTTAAAATACTTTCTCCAAGATGACCAAATGGTGTATGACCTAAATCATGGCCAAGAGCAGCTGCCTCAATTAAATCTTCATTTAAATTTAAAGCTCTTCCTATAGTTCTAGCAATCTTAGACACATATTGAACATGAATCATTCGTTTTTGTACATGGTCATTATTCTTAAATGTAAATACTTGCGTTTTATCCATGTATCTTAAATATGCTAATGTATAAATAATCTTATCTATATCCCTAAAAAAAGGCGTTCTAATATCTTTATCAATTGATTTTAGATAAATAACCTCTTCGTCCTTAGTTGCATATTTACTTAAATGTTGATCATGCTTTTGCATGTTTTCATATACTTCATTTGTCATATATACCTCTTCGTATTATATTTTATCAAATAATCATTCTTTATAAAAGACTATTGCTAATTTACCTCTTTTATTTTATGATTATTATTAGTGACTGCCCAATAGCCAAGCGGTAAGGCGGCGGACTCTGACTCCGCAATTCCGTAGGTTCGAATCCTACTTGGGCAACCATAAAAAATAAAAAGCAAATACTTAATGTATTTGCTTTTTTTATTATTATTCAGCAGGAGTTTCCGCAACATCATCCATTAGATTTTCTTCTAATGTATCAGATGCATCATCACCTAAGAATTGTTTCTCTAGAGCAATATCAATATTTGCATATTCTCTTGCACCAGTACCTGCAGGAATTAACTTACCAATAATAACATTTTCTTTTAATCCCTTTAAGTAGTCTATCTTACCCTTAATAGCAGCATCAGTTAAAACTCTTGTAGTTTCTTGGAATGATGCAGCAGATAAGAATGAATCAGTTTCTAGAGATGATTTAGTAATACCAAGCATTATTGGGTTACCTTTAGCAGGTACTCCACCATTTAATAATACTGGTTTATTACCATCAGTAAATTCTTTTAATGAAACACTTAATCCCTCAACGAAATCAGTATCTCCAGGATCTACTACCTTAATCTTATTAATCATACGTTTAACAATAATTTCAATATGTTTATCATTAACGTCAACACCTTGAAGTTTATAAACGCTTTGAATTTCTTTTAAGATATATTCTTGTGCAGTAAGTGGGTCAGTAACAGCAAGTAATTCTTTAGGTGCTATAACACCTTCAGTTAATTTATCTCCTGCATTTACTTCATCACCAACAGCTACTCTTAACTTCATATTGTAATATGTTGTATGATCTCTTACACCAGATTCATTTTCAACAGTAACAACCCATTTACCATTGTTATCAGTTATCTTAGTAACTTTACCAGATATTTCTGCAATAGTAGCTTTATATTTAGGTGTACGAGCTTCGAATAATTCCTCTACTCTTGGAAGACCTTGTGTAATATCTTCACCAGTTGCAATACCACCAGTGTGGAATGTACGCATGGTTAATTGGGTACCTGGTTCACCAATTGATTGAGCAGCCATAATACCTACAGCTTCACCAGTTTCAACTAAGTTACCAGTTGCAAGGTTACGTCCATAACATTTTTGACATACACCATTTTCACTCTTACAAGTAAGAGCACTTCTTATTTCAACTTTAGTAAGACCAGCTTTCTTAATCTTAGATGCAACATTTTCAGTAATCATTTCACCAGCTTCACAGATAACATCTTTAGTTTCTGGATTAACAATCTTCTTAGCAGCAAATCTTCCTAAAATTCTTTCTTCAAGTGGTTCAATAACAGAACCATCTTTATCATTTAATA
>JAEEGL014215853.1_pt1 | contig 24071 bp, 16 predicted proteins | sample 9134231 | NCBI WGS metagenome assembly JAEEGL01 (sample SAMN16246548, study PRJNA631951) | gut metagenome | biome: gut microbiome; feature: rumen; material: fiber-attached | host: Bos | place: Iran: Karaj | collected 2018-10
ATGAAAAAGCAGGAGCCCCGCCAATAGAGACCCCTGCCCATACTTGTCGATCTGCACAGTCCTATTCCTCATGGAGTTGCTCCCCAGCAGAGCTCCACTATGCTTCAGACTGCGATGTAAAGGTAAGAACTTTTATTGACACAGCAAAATTGCAGGCCGAAATCTCAGCCTGCAATTTGACCTATAGAACAACATGTGGTCGTTTACAGCCTGCAAAATGACCTATACGCCGAAAGTGAGGGCTGCAACGGTGTTGCAGCATAGAAGACAAAAAAAGGAAAGCCCGGAGGACCGACGAACGGTTGCTCCGGGCTTTTCTTTTGGTTTATTCAGGCTTATTCCTGTTCGGCGGTTGGCTCCACGGCGCGGAAGCTGGGGAGGTCCTCCACCTTGAAATTCTTGATGTAGGCAGCTTTTCCGATGACGTTCTCCTCGGCCATGCGCACATAGACGTTGGCCGATTTCTCAAACAGCTCGGGTGCACGACTGGCATCATCAAGAATGAGCAGCGACATCACCAGTTCGCAAGTCATGTCGTAAAGGCGACGGGCCAGGAAATCGTGAGCGGCCTGGTCGCCCAGTTCCTTCACGTTGGCGAGTGCCTCTTCATAAACGTCGATGAGCTTTTCCACACGGGTTTTCAGGGCAGCCATATTGTTGCTGCATTGTAATCCGTCGGCCATTTCACGGATGTTGGCGAGCATGGTGCCGTTGGTGATGTAGCGTATGGCGGCCACCACCTGCAGCTGCGTGGTTCCCTCGTAGATGGAGAAGATGCGTGCGTCGCGGAACAGGCGCTGGCTCTTGTACTCCATGATGAAGCCCGAACCGCCGTGAATGCTGATGGCATCGTAGGCGTTCTGGTTGGCGTATTCCGAGTTCATGCCCTTGGCCAGCGGTGTGAAGGCGTCGGCCAGTCGCTGATACTTCTTCAATTCCTTCTTCTCCTCGGGAGTGAGCTTGCGGTCGCGCTCAATGTCCTCCAGCGCCTTGTAGATGTCCACATAGCGGGCGGTCTGGTAAAGCAGCGAACGTCCGGCGTCGAGTTTTGCCTTCATGCGCGACAGCATGTCGTAAACGGCGGGGAAGTTAATGATTTTCTCGCCGAACTGGGCGCGCTCCTTGGCATAGGCCAGCGCCTCGTTATAGGCTTCCTGCTCCACGCCCACCGACTGTGCGGCGATGCCGAGGCGTGCGCCGTTCATCAGCGCCATCACATACTTGATGAGACCCAGACGGGTGCTTCCGCAAAGTTCAGCCTTGGCGTTCTTGTAGGTCAATTCGCAAGTCGGCGAGCCGTGAATACCCAGCTTATGCTCAATGTGGCGCACGTTGACGCCGCCTTGTCGCTTGTCGTAGATGAACATGGAGAGTCCGCGTCCGTCGCGTGTGCTCTCTTCCGAACGTGCCAGCACGAGGTGAATGTCCGAGTCGCCATTGGTGATGAAGCGTTTCACGCCGTTGAGCAGCCAGCAACCCTCCTCCTCGGAGTAGGTGGCCTTGAGCATGACGCGCTGCAGGTCGCTTCCGGCATCGGGCTCGGTAAGGTCCATCGACATGGTTTCGCCCTGGCAGATGCGCGGAATGTACTTCTGGCGCTGTTCTTCCGAGCCAAATTCATAGAGTGTGTCGATGCACGACTGGAGGCTCCAGATGTTCTGGAAACCGGCATCGGCCGCCGAGATAACCTCCGAGAGCATGGAGAACACCGTGTTGGGGAGGTTCAGCCCGCCGTATCTGCGCGGCATGCTGACGCCCCAGAGCCCGGCCTTTCGCGTGGCGTCGAGGTTCTCAAATGTCTTGCTGGCATAAATCATGCGCCCGTTCTCCAGGTGCGGGCCTTCCAGGTCCACGCTCTCGGCATTGGGCTCAATGATATTGGCGGCCACGTCGCCCGTGATGTCGAGAATCTGCTTGTAGTTCTCAATGGCGTCGGCCAGGTCAACGGGTGCATAGTCAAATTCTTTCGCGTCGGCAAAACCTTTTTCCTTCAGCTCTACGATGCGAGCCATTAAGGGATGGTTCAGGTGGAACGCTATTTCCGGATGATCGCTATAATAGTTTGCCATAATTATTCTTTGTCTTTTTTCTTTAATAAATCAGGATTAACAATCCACAGGAAGAGAAGCGTTCCCATGCAGGTAATGGCAACATCTACAATCCTGTCAAGCACATAGCAGGATTCTACGATGTTGTAAGTATGGAGCGCTTGCCAACCGATGACAAAAGCCAGCCAGCACACGAAGGCCAGAATCTTCTTTGTCTTTGTACTCATATCCTTTGAGGTCGTCAAATTGTTTTTCCCGAATGTTTATTTGTTTTCTTTATTCTTCTGATAATTTCGACCTCCTAATCTTCCTCCAAAAATACAACTACAAACAGTTGCACATAAAGTCAGGACAGAGCCTAATTCCACATTCCCTTTATCATTAACGAAATAGGCGGCAACGAGAAAAGCAACAGCTCCGATAAGTAAGAAATAATCAAGGAGTTTCATGGTTACTTCGAGTTTTGTTTGTAGTATTTAATCAGTTTCGGCACCACCTCTTCCACCGTTCCCACGATGACGTAGTCGGCAATGCGGTTGATGGGTGCGTCGGGGTCGCTGTTCACCGAGATGATGATTCCCGAGTCCTGCATGCCGGCAATGTGCTGTATTTGTCCGCTGATGCCGCAGGCGATATAGACTTTCGGATGCACGGTGACGCCCGTCTGCCCTATCTGGCGGTCGTGGTCAATCCATCCGGCATCCACGGCGGCGCGGCTTCCGCCCACCTCTCCATGCAACACCTTTGCCAGTTGGAAGAGTTGTTCAAAGCCTTCCTTGCTTCCCACGCCGTAGCCTCCGGCCACCACGATGGGTGCGCCCTTGAGGTTGTGCTTGGCGGCCTCCACGTGGTGGTCGAGCACTTTCACCACGAAGGCTTCTGCCGACACATATTTCCCCACTTCGGGATAAACCACTTCCTTGCGGCATTCACCGTCGTAGAGTGCTTTCTGCATGACGCCGCTACGCACGGTGGCCATCTGGGGGCGGTGGTCGGGATTAACAATCGTGGCCACGATGTTTCCGCCGAAGGCCGGCCTGATTTGGTAGAGCAGGTTGTCGTACACCTTTCCGCTCTTCTTGTCCTCATAGGGGCCAATCTCCAGTTCAGTGCAGTCGGCCGTCAGTCCGCTGGTGAGCGACGAGCTGACGCGCGGTCCGAGGTCGCGGCCAATGACCGTTGCACCCATCAGGCAGATTTGCGGCTTCTCCTCCTTGAAGAGGTTCACCAGGATGTCGGTGTGCGGAGCCGAGGTATAGGGGAACAACTCCGGAGCGTCGAACACGAACAGCTTGTCAACGCCGTAGGGCAATATCTGGTCCTCCACGTTTCCGCGGATGCCGGTGCCGGCCACCACGGCGTGCAGCTCCACACCCAAAGTATTGGCCAGCTTGCGGCCTTTGGTCAGCAATTCTTGCGACACCTCCTGCACCAGCGTGCCTTCTGTTTCTACATATACAAATACATTGTCCATATCTTAGCCTATGATTTTTTCTTCCAACAATTCCTTTATCATTCCCTCCACGTCGGCATCGCTGGCCGTCAGCGTTTTCGACTCCTTGGCCTGGAACACAATGTTCTTCACGGCCTTCACCTTGGTGGGCGAGCCGGCCAGTCCGCATTGTGCGGGGTCGCCGTCCACGTCGGCCACGCTCCACTGGTGAAGCGTCAGGTAGGGCCTTTCCTCGTAAAGTCCGTCGTAGGCGGTGCCTTCTGCCGGGCGCTCCATGGGGCAGGTGGCACGCTTGTATTTCATCACCAGCTTGGCGTTGCAGGGGCGGCAAGGAGCGGCGCTGCCGTTCACCGTGACCACCACGGGCAGGGGTGCCTCCACGGTTTCCACGCCTCCGTCGATGACGCGCTTCACGGTGGCAATGCCGTCGTTCACCGTAACCTCCTCGGCGTAAGTCACTTGGTTGAGGCCCAGCTTCTGGGCAACCTGCGGTCCCACCTGTGCGGTGTCACCGTCGATGGCCTGCCGTCCGCCCACCACGATGTCCACGTCGCCAATCTTCTTGATGGCGGTGGCCAGGGCATACGATGTGGCCAGCGTATCGGCACCGGCAAAAAGGCGGTCGGTCAACAGCCATCCGGTGTCGGCGCCTCGGTAGAGGCCCTGGCGGATGATTTCGCCGGCGCGCGGCGGACCCATCGTGAGGATGCCTACGGTGGAACCCGGATGCTGCTCCTTCAGGCGGAGGGCTTGCTCCAGGGCATTCAAGTCTTCGGGATTGAAGATGGCGGGCAGGGCGGCGCGGTTCACCGTTCCTTCGGCGGTCATGGCGTCCTTGCCCACGTTTCGGGTGTCGGGTACTTGCTTGGCAAGCACTACAATTTTTAATGCCATATAAAAAATAAATAATAAGAATATATCCTTACTCAAAATCGGGTGCAAAGGTACGGAAAAAAAGCGGCATGGCAAAACAAAAGGGCACAAAACCGCACAAACGGGGCCGATTTGTGCACATTCCTGCGGTTTTGTGCATGCGCGCCACGTCGGGCCCTCGCTCTTGCGGGCATCACGAGGACTGTTTCACACCAGTTGTCAACGAGCTGTTTTCCTCCATGTTTTCGTTGGGCATCTTCAGTCCGACGCCAGTCCAGACCGCAAACGACTCCAGTCCTTCTGCGGTTTGGACTGGAGTCGTTTGCGGTCTGGACTGGCACCATTTGCCGTCTTGGGTGCCATCAATCCATATTTTTCCTTGAAAAGCTTTTACGATAAAGGCCTGAAAAGCGAGAAGTTAACGCTTCCGTAGGCGCGGTGCTCAAGAAAACCGGGATGGTTGGAGAAGTCGTTCTTCTGCCCGTGCTCGAAAACCAGCAATCCGCCTTCTTTCACAAGCCCGGCGTTGAGCACCAGTTCGGGTATTTGCGGAAGGTTGGGCAAGGCGTAGGGAGGGTCGGCAAAAACAATGTCGAATTGCTCGCGACATGAGCGCAAAAAGCGGAACACGTCGCCGCGCAAGGGCAGACAGCGGTCGTCGCCCAGCTTGGCCAGGCATTGCTTGATGAAGGCGTGGTGCTCGCGGTCGGCCTCCACGCTGACCACGCGGCTACAGCCCCTCGACAAGAACTCGAGCGTGATGCTGCCGGTGCCGGAAAAGAGGTCGAGGGCCGACGACTCCTCGAAATCCACATATCCGCGTATCACGTTGAAAATGTTTTCCTTGGCAAAATCGGTGGTGGGCCGCGCCTTGAAGGTGCGGGGCACGTCGAAATGGCGGCCCTTGTACTGTCCGGTGATAATTCTCATGCGGCGGTTCTTTATTTCATGTAAAGCGTTATCAGGTCGTAGGGAAGGCCCTCCACCTGCGTCACCGGTGCGCGGTTGAACTCGGCCGAGGGGTTGAGCATGAACACGTTGCGGACGTAGGCGTGCAACTCCTCGCGCAGGTTTTCGCGGTCGGGAATGTCGCCCAGCAGGTGCAGCTCGTCGGCTTTCTGGTCGAAGGCCAGCTGCTTCCACACGGCAAGGATGAAATACACGGCATCGGCCACATGGGCGGCCTCGAAGCTGTTGACGAAGCGGAAACGCGTCTGCTGGAAGGAGAACACGTCGATATGGCGCTCGTGGAACCACACGAAGAGGCGGCGGCGAACAAGGTTGCTCGTGCGGTGCAGGTGGTTCCACACGGGCACGCAGACATGGCTCCAGCGCACGTCGCTGAAATGGTCGTCGGCCACCAGTTTCACGTCCTTGTTCACCGTGAACACGGCCACCGCGCTGAGCGAGGGCAGCACCGTCCACATCACGCGCGTGGGCTCGTCGGCGGTGAACGTCTGGCGGTAAAGGGCGGTGACGGCCTTTTCGTTAAATTCCTCCACGGGCACCACCATCACGGGGCTGTCCACCACAACAAGTGCCCTGCCGCCCTCGTTTTTCTTCAACAGGGGGCTGCTCTTGAACGCCTCGCGAAGGTTGGCGGCGGCAGAGATGCCGCCCTGAGGCACGTATGGCTCGTAGCAGAAGCCGTGGGGCAGCTCCGCGTCGGGCTGGATGAAGGACATGGCTGTGCGCGACAGGCGCACGGTGACACGCGGGGGACGGAGGGGCGGGGCCGCTGCCGTCGTGGGATGATCTGTCTCTGGCATGTGATTGTCGTTATTTCGTGGCAAAAATACACATTTCCTTCTACACGGCCAAACTTTTTGCGCTAAAACTCGATAATATTTGGGTGCCACGACAATTCACACATATAGATGGAACCTGGTATATCAGTAAATTAGGTAAAAAAAAATTTAGAATATAATAACAAAAATAATAATCTGATTTTTATTTGCTTCGATGTCCCGTCCCATAGCAGGATAAGCATTTGTGATAATGAATCCCACCTTCATGTCTCAAACACTTTTTGCAGTCGCTCCTATTATGATTTCCATTTGCACAATCTACTGAATATGCTCCTGTTCCATTACATGAAAGACAAGGGTCTTTTTCAGGAGTACGTAGTGTTTGTTTGCGTAATCTTTCTTGTTAATTATCAGAAGATTCACGAGCACTATTCTCCTGCCATTGATTTACAGTTTTAGATGTATTGTTCACACAAGACACACATCCCTTAAATAATGTTGGCGCTAAGCCAATGGCTACAATTATTATTATTAAACAAGAACAACCACTACTATCATTATTACGTGACATATTTTAAATTACGTTTAAAATAAATATTTGGTTGCAACAATACAAATAAAAATTTGAACACCAAAACAAAAAAAGATAAAACAAAATAATTAAGAAAATTGGCAAGATATTATTTGGGGGCTCATGGGGAGGGAAAGGGAATTGATGGGAGGAAATGGGAACAATGGGAACGTGAAAGCCAGCGCTCACATTGTTCCCATTATCTTTTTCCCCAATGACACTCATTTCCCTTGATTTTGTAAAGGTTTTTCGCAGTTTCTTTAACGTCCCAAATAGTTTGGCGGTAAATTGCGGGTGGAAATATGGCACTTTAAGGGGTGAAATTTGGCACTTTTCCACCCGAAATTTACCGCCAAACTTTCCTTCATTTTATGTATGCTGATTATCAACAAGTTACAAAAAGGGCGAAAAAACAGTGAAATGTAAATCTTTTTTACCGTATTTCACAAAAAAGGAACATGCACTACGCACGCGGTCGTTTGAAATCAACAATCTTGTTTTTACCCCACAATCTCCTTATTATCAACAACAAAGACATCTATCCGCTCGGGAATTTTTGTAAAAAAACAAAAAACTGTGGCATTTATTTGGCCATTCGTGCGCTTTTCCGTATCTTTGTACTTTCAAACATGTTTTCTAAAGAAACTATCAAACAAAACCCATAACATGATGAACAAAAGACTTTTCACATTCATTCTTTTCCTGGCGGGCCTCACAACGGCTTTCGCACAGAAGGCGACGCTTGTGCGCAACGGGGAATTAGTGGGCAACTACTACGGTGCCGACGCCTTTAAGAGCGCGGTGAACGCCGCCGCGGCCACGGGCGATGAGATTGTGCTCAGCACGGGCTCTTTCAATGTGCCGGGAGAGATTGCCAAGTCCGTTTCCATTTACGGCCAAGGCTTTGCAGACCCCGATGCCCGAACCTTCCTCAACGGCAAGCTGCAATACCGCTCCACCGGCGAGGGGTCGGTTGACGACATCCACCTGGAGGGCCTGTACATAGGCAACCATTTGAACCTGCTCAACGACGGCAACCGCACCCCCATCCACAACCTGTTGTTGGTGAAATGTTTCGTCACCGGCATGTTCCTCTACATGGACAGCGAGGGCACCACGCTGCAGAACTGCGTCATACAGGGCGACATCAAGACATACCCCGGCTCTTACAAAGCCACTGGCATGCTGATTGAGAACTGTTGGAAAGACGGCGGCAGCTTTAACTGCTTCTCCAGCGACAGCGAGATAACCGTGCGCAACAGCATCTTCCACGGCAGGTCCATCAGCGGTTTCGACAACTCCACGGCCTTCATCAAGGCGACCTGGGAGAACTGCGTGCTTTCCAACTGCTCGCTGGCCGCCAACAGCACAGCCACCAACTGCGTGCTCATTGGCGTGAACACATCTGCTTCTGGAGTGACCGTCACCGACTGCCAAACGGCCACCTCCGCTTCCGACGTGTTCAAAAACGTAACCTCATGCGTTTATTCCGCTGGCGTCACGCCCACTGTGAAGGACGAGTTTGTGGGAACCGACGGCACGGCCATCGGCATTACCGGCGGCACCTTGGGCTGGAGCACCGCCACAACCACGGCATTCCCCGAACTGGAAACCACGCTCACCAAGGACGCCGGGGGCTACTATCTCTTGGGCAGCGCCGCCGACTGGGTGGAGTTCGCACGATTGGTGAACATTGACAACACCATCAACGCCAAGATGACCGACGACATCAACTTGGGCGACGACCAAACGATGGTGGGCGACGGCTATTATGCCAATGCCAACCTTCGCGTGCCCTTCCGCGGAATCTTCGACGGACAGGGGCACACGCTGACCGTCAACTACGTCACCGCCAGCGTTGCGGAGAAATATACCGCTGCCGGAGTGTCCGTTCCGAGTTACCTCGGATGTGCCCCCTTCGGTTATGTTTGGGGCGGCACCATCCGCAACCTTCACACCGCAGGCACCATTACCGCCACCCATGAGGGCGTGGCGGGCATTGTGGGCTGGACAAACGGCTCCGTGCTCATAGAGAACTGCCACAGCTCGGTCAACATCACCTACACCGACGGCCATCGCGGTGAAGGAGGCATTACTTACAACGATTACAACGACAGCCATGTGCTGACCATCCGCGATTGCATCTATGACGGCACACTTACCGCAGGTTCCAACAAAACGGGGGCGGCGGGCTTCGTGGTCTATCGCGCCTACGGCACCGTAAACATCTATAACTCCTTGGTGGCAGCCGACTTTGCCAACGGGTTAGGTACCAGCGACTGCTGCACTTTTGTGCGTAATCCCAACGGCACCATCAGCAACTGCCACTACCAAACTGCCCTGGGAACGGCGCAAGGCAACCAGGCCACCGCCGACGAATTGGCCAACGGGCGCACCGCCTTCTACCTGCAAGCCGGGCGCGAAGACCTCTTCTGGGGACAGGAGATTGGCGTTGACCCCATGCCCGTGCTTACCAGCGACGAGAGCAAGCGCGTCTATCGCTCCGCCACGGGTTATACCAACAACCCCGCCGAGGCTGTCAGCGACCAAGAGCTGGTGCCCTTGGCCTACACGCGCGACAGCGAGGGCAACCTCACCATTACGGGCTTTGACCCGGGCTTCACACCTCCCGAAAACTACGCCCTCGTCATTCCCGACGAAATTGACGGAAACCCGGTAACAGCCATTGGTGCCTCGGCTTTCTTCCAAAAGAGCAACTTCACATCTTTATATATTGGAAAGAATGTGAAAACCATCGGTAACGAGGCGTTCCGCCAGGCCAAGGGCATCACCTCGGTCACCTTTGCCGATGACTGCGTGGTGGAGACCTTCGGCAGCAGCGCTTTCAGAGGATGTGAAGTACTCCCGTCGTTTACCATGCCCAACACGGTGAAGACCATCGGCGAAATGTGCTTCCAGGCCGACCCAATGCTGGCTTCAGTCACGCTCTCCAATCAACTAACGGGGCTGGCTCCCAACACCTTCAACGGCTGTTCCTTGCTGGATGGCGTGACAATTCCCGCTTCTGTGACGACCATCGGCAATACTGCTTTTTGCAACTGCACCACCCTTTCCACCATTACCATCCCCGCCACAGTGACAACCATGGGCACCTATGTATTCCAAGGCTGCACAGCCCTGGCCACGGCCACCTTGGCTGAAAACACCCCCTTGACAGCATTATCCGAAGGTACTTTCGACGGCTGCACATTGCTCGGTGCATTCACAATTCCGGCTTCCGTGAACACCATCAACGCCAATGCCTTCCGTAGCTGCACGTCATTGACAGCCATCACTTTCCCGTCCACTTTGAAGACCATCAACAATTATGCGTTCCAAAAATCGGGACTGACCACTGTCACCGTGCCGGCCACCATCACCTCAATGGGCACCGGCGTGTTCCAAGAAAGCATGGTGGAGACAGCCATTGTGAATTGTTCCACGCTTGGTACGAGCAGTTTCAACGCTTGCGCTTCTTTGAAGAACCTGACAATTTCGGAAAACGTTACGAACATCGGAGCCTCCGCTTTCCAAAACTGCACGATACTGCCATCGGTGACCATTCCCGCGTCGGTCACAACCATTGGCAACTCGGCTTTCAGCGGCTGCACATTGCTTGCCACGGTTACCTTTGCCAGCGGCATCAGCCTTGCCACCATTCCGGCCTCCTGTTTCTATGAGTGCCGGGCTTTGGGAAGCATCAGCATTCCCGCGTCGGTCACAAAGATTGACAACGAAGCCTTCCGCCGTTGCTCTGCCATGACCGAAGTGAACTTCCCCGCCAACACAGCATTGACAACTATCGGCGACGGCGCGTTCAGGGGCTGTTCTTTACTGCCGGCCATTACCGTTCCTGAAAGTGTTACGAGCATCGGACAAATGGGATTCCAGGCCTGCACGGTGTTAGAGCATGTCACACTGCCAAGCACTTTGCAAGTCATCAGTACGAACCTGTTCTCAGAATGTAAGTTGTCCGACGACTTCATCATCCCAAGCAGTGTTACGACTATCAACAATAACGCTTTCCAATACACCACGGCCTTGGGCACCATCACCATTCCCGCGTCTGTGACGACCATGGGCACTGGGGTGTTCTATTGTGCCACGGGACTGGAGGAAGTGGTGTTTGAGGACGGCATACAGCTGACAACCATTCCCGCCAGCACCTTCCAGCAGTCGTCCATCCAGCGGTGCGATGTGCCGGAACTTGTTACGACCATAGGCAACAACGCTTTCTATCAGTGTGCTTCTCTTGAAACAGTAACTCTTCCTCAGGGGCTCACCACCATCGGCAACTCAGCTTTCCGCTACTGCTCATTGTTGAACAATGTGTTATTGCCGGGCACGCTGACAAGCATTCAGGACTGGTCGTTTGCCAACTGCACGGCTTTGGAGAACCTGACTGTGGAGGAAGGTGTTACCAGCATCAACCGCGACGTGTTCCAGTACAGCGGCATGAAGAACGTGGTGCTGCCGTCCACACTCAGCCTTATCGGCATCAACCTGTTCTACCAATGCAACTCATTGGAGACATTGGATGTGTCAAAGTGCGTGAACGTGTGGGAACTCTACTACTACACTTCGTTGCGCGGAAGCAACACCATCTTCTACGGCGTTCCCACATCAACGAAAATTATCCTTCCACCCTATGCCCAGGCCACCCTTGGAGCCAACGACGAAGTGGCGACGCTTGAGTTTGACCTCACTCAGGATGGCGAAGGTTTCTACCTCATCAACAACGCTGGTGATTGGGACAAGTTCGTAGTGTATTCGCGCAACAACCCGACCATCAACGGCCGCCTGACCGCCGACATTGACTTGACCGGACACGAAGGCAAGTTGGGCGTGGGCAACGGCGAGTCAAACTACATCACCTATAAAGGCACATTCGACGGCCAAGGCCATACACTCACCACACTTTACAAGACCGGCAAGGACGTGGCAGGAGGATTGTTCGCTTACGTAGAGAATGCCACCATCAAGTATTTGAAAGTGGATGGCACCATCACCGCCAACAACCGGCTCATCGGCGGCTTTGTGGGATTTGTGAAACCAAGCTCCACGCTCACCATGCAGGACTGCGAGTCGGCCGTCAATTTCACCGTCACGCCGAGCACCACGAACATGCACATCGCCGGTTTTATTGGACAGGGAAAGACGGGCAATGTAACATTAACCGACTGCCTCTTCACCGGTTCCATCACTGGAGTGACGAGTTTCCGCTACAGCGCGCCGTTCCTCGGATGGATGGAGAGTGCCGGACGCATTACCTATAATTATTGTCTGAACAACGGCACTTTCACCAATCTCGACAAGAACTACACCTACGCCTTGGGTGTGACACAAAACAACGGCCAAAGCACTGCGGCTGTTTGCTACTACAGGCCCGACAACGTGACAAACAATGAAACCCTGGCCACCGCAGTTAGTTCCGACCAACTTACCAGCGGACAGACAACCTACCGCTTACAAGGAGGCCGCGAACAACAGCACTGGGGGCAGATTATCGGCACCGACCCTGCACCGCGCCTCACCAACGCCGAGGGAACCCGCGTCTATCGCGGACAAACCTACACCAACGAATTTGTGGAGTACACCGGCCTTCAGAAGGACAGCGAGGACTATTACCTCATAGGCAGCACCGTGGACTGGGAGGAATTTGCCCTTGTCACACAAGACTTCCCGCTGAGCAACGCACGCATGACGGATGACGTGACCGTGGTGGACAACACCATGATAGGCAACAACACCACTCCCTACTCCGGCATCTTCGACGGACAGGGACACACGCTGACGGTCAACTACACGAGCACTGAAACCCGAGTGGCCCCGTTCAGTTACATCACCGGTGCCACCATCCGCAACCTGCATGTTGAGGGCAGCGTCCATGCCGGACAATGCGGCGCCGGCCTTGCAGGGTTTGCCCAAGGCACCAACAACATTGAAAGCTGCCACAGCTCCGTGGCCATCAGCGGTCCCAGCGACACTTACGCCGGTTTCGTAGGCGACAATTACCGTGGCACGCTCAACCTCACCGACTGCGTGTTCGACGGTTCCATCACCTGCACCAACAAAAACCACTGCGGCGGCTTTGTGGGCTACACCGACAACGGCACTACCACGGCCACCAACTGTCTGCTCACCGCCACCTTCGACTTGAACCTCAACAGCTACAATGTCAACTTCCTGCGCTACAACGGCACAGTCAACAACAGTTACTATCTGAACGGCCTCGGCGTGAACCAAGGCACCCAGACCAACGCCGAGGAGCTGGCCAGCGGGCGCATTGCCTTCAAACTGCAAGCCAACCGCGACGATATGTTCTGGGGACAGACCATTGGCGAAGACCCCGTTCCCGTGCTCACCAAAGACCTGTCGAAGCGCGTATACAGAACCATCGACGGCTACTCCAACACTCCAGAGGATGGGGCACTCACGCAGGACACAGAGGGTTACTACCTGTTGGGCAGTACCGACGACTGGAAACTCTTTGCCATGTATGTGGACGACGGAATGTATGACATCAAAGGCCGCATGACCGCCGACATCAACCTAGGCGACGACCAGACCATGATTGGCAGCGGACCCGTTCCCACCGACCATGACGGCACGGGTGCCACCAAGTTCCAAGGCATCTTCGACGGACAAGGCCATACGCTGACCATCAATTACGTTGCCACCGACATCGTCACGGCACCCTTCCGATACATTCAGAACGCCACCATCAAGAACCTGCGTGTTGCGGGCAACATCACGACCTCTTACCGCCATGCCGGCGGCATCGTGGGCGTTTGCTACGGACAGCAAATCCACAGTTACATCACTGGCTGTGTCAGCTCCGTCAACATCTCCTCGTCTTACGTCAACACGGGCGATTTCTATAGCGGCGGTCACCACGGAGGCATCGCGGCAGGCCTGAACTATTACGGCCAGCTGCATATCACCGATTGCGCCTTCAATGGCAGTATCGGCGGCGAAAGCAGAAATGTCGTTTGGGGCGGTATGATGGGAATACCCGACGGTACGGTAAGCTTTACGAACTGCCTGCAGGTGGGCACGTTCAACTGCTCAGGTGTCATTGGCGGCAGCAACGGCTCCGGCACCTTCTCAACGGTGTTCGGCAATGGCTACGCCAGTAAGGTCAACATTGGCAGCAACTGCTACTACCTCAACCAAATAGGTAACGCGCAGGGCACACACGTCACCGCAGACCAGCTCGCCGACGGCACCATCGCCACAGCCTTGCAGGCAGGCCGCGAGGAAGAAGTATGGACGCAGGACGACACGCTTGGCACGCCCATGCTCACCCTCTTTGCCAACCTTTCCGACAACGTGGCCACCGGCTTCGCGACTGTCTCCGACAGTTCTGACAACCCGCAGTCCATCTATACGCTCGACGGACGCAAAGTTTCCACCGACGCTGGAAACAAGATGAAGAAGGGCGTTTACATTGTCAACGGAAAAAAGACAGTCATTAAGTAACAAAAGGTGAAAAGTAAAAAGGTGAAAAGTTTAAAACCTCTTCACCTTTTTACTTTTTTCATTGTTTCACCTTTTCACCCTTTCACTTTTTTACTTTTTCAACTTTTCAACCTTTCACCCTTTCAAGATGCTTGCCGACGAGTTGAAATTTCTCATTGAGCAAACGCTGGGCATGGAACCCACCAAGGAGCAGCGCAACGCCATCAGCGTGTTCTGCCGATTCCTGGCCGACCGCAGCCCGCAGGCGGTGATGATTTTGCGCGGATGCGCCGGAACGGGAAAGACCACGCTGGCCGCCGCCATGGTGCAGACGTTGGCGCGCCTGAAGCAGCGCGTCACCCTGCTGGCGCCGACGGGGCGCGCCGCAAAGGTGTTCTCGCTCAATAGCGGCCTGGCGGCCTACACCATCCACCGCCGCATCTACCGCCAGCGCACCGCCGGCGACATGAGCACCTTCAACCTGGGCTACAACAACTCTCCCGACACGTTTTTTTTCATTGACGAGGCATCCATGGTGGCCAACGCCGGATTCGCCGACAGCCAGTTCGGCGAGGGCCGGTTGCTCGACGACCTCGTAAGGTTCGTCTATGGCGGACACAATTGCCGCATGGTGCTCATCGGCGACAAGGCGCAGCTGCCACCCGTGGGCGAAGAGGAGTCGCCGGCGCTCTCGGAGCAGACGCTCACCGCCATGGGCCTCAGCGTGCACCAATGCGACCTGAACGAGGTGCTCAGGCAGAGCCGCCAGTCGGGCATCTTGTGGAACGCCACGCGCATACGCCAACAAGGGGCCGACACGGGGGCCGCCTTCCTGCCGAAAATTCGCTTTTCGGGCTTCAACGACATTGCCGTGGTGCCCGGCGACGAACTCATCGAGCAGCTCAACACGTCGTACTCGGAGGTGGGAACCGACGACACCATCGTGGTGACGCGAAGCAACAAGCGGTGCAACATCTACAACCGCGGCATACGCAACACGGTGCTCGACCGCGAGGAAATGCTCTGCCGGGGCGACCTGCTCATGGTGGTGAAAAACAACTACTACTGGCTCAACCGAACCGCCTCGCCCGACAACAACGGCGACACGGCCACGCAAAAGGCGGGATTTCTGGCCAACGGCGACCGCGCACGGGTGATAAAGGTGCGCAACGTCAGGGAACTCTACGGCTTCCAGTTTGCCGACGTATGGCTGCAATTCCCCGACTACGACGGGCTGGAAATGGAAACCACCGTGCTGCTCGACACCCTCTCGGCCGAGGCTCCGTCGTTGACGCGCGAGCAACAGGAACAACTCTTCCAGGGCGTAATGGCCGACTACGCCCACATTCCGCAAAAAAGCGAACGGATAAGGAAATTGCGCGAAGACCCCTATTACAACGCCCTTCAGGTGAAATTCGCTTACGCCGTGACCTGCCACAAGGCGCAGGGCGGACAATGGGCCCACGTCTATGTGGACCAGGGATACATGACCGACGACATGCTCACGCCCGACTACATCCACTGGCTCTACACCGCCTTCACCCGCGCCACCGAGAAGCTGTTCCTCGTCAACTGGCCAAAAACACAAATCATGGAACCTTCCACTTAGCCCCCGTCTTTTAACAATTCTCCAAACCCGTTGTTTGAGGCTATAAGACGGATAACGATGAAGGTAAAAGTTGGTAAAAATATTTGACAAAACGGGGTATTTTGCGACCGTTTTGTAAGTTGTTGGTTTTCAACAGATTGAAAATCGTTCATGGTTTGACCGCAAATTTCGGGGGGAGAATTGGCAGTTTTCGGGGAGAGAATTGGCAAATCTCTCCCCGAAAATTGCGGTCAAACTTGTTCAGGAAACAAAAATTCCTTGAAAAATCTTGACAAAACGTTGTCTGGTTCAGACGTAGGTTTCGAGGAATTTCACGCAGCCTTCCACTCTCACCTCCCTGGTGGTGGCAGGCAGCAGGACGGTTTCTCCGGCCACGAAGGGGAGTGTCTCGACGCTGTCGTCGGTCAATGTGCCCTCGCCGCTCAGTGCAATGAGCACCACGAAGCTGTCGAGGTCGCTGTAGTCGAGGGTCATGGGCTCGTCGAGGTCATAGACCGCCGTGGTAAAATGTTGGCACTGGGCCAGCGCCACGCCCTCGTTTTTGCGCGGCTCATAAGGGACGCTGTAGTCGTTTTCCACCGTGTAGTCGATGCTTTCGGCGGCCTGGCGGGTGTGCAACTGGCGCAGGTTGCCGTCGCTATCGCGGCGGTTGTAGTCGTAGATGCGATAGGTGACGTCGCTGGTCTGCTGAATTTCGGCGAGGAAAGTACCTGTGCCGATGGCGTGGATGCGGCCGGCGGGGATGAAAAAAACGTCGCCCTCGGCCACGTTGTAGCGCATGATGGCGTCGCAGATGGTGTCGTTGGCCACCATTTTCTCATATTCCTCGGGGGTGATGGCCTTTTTCAGACCACAGAGGAGGGTGGCGCCGGGGTCGCTGTCCATGACATACCACATCTCGGTCTTTCCGTGGTCGTAGCCGTGGCGGCGCGCCGTTTCGTCGTTGGGATGAACTTGTATGCTGAGGTCCTGATGGGCATCAATGAACTTGATGAGCAGGGGGAACTCGCTGCCGAAGCGCTCGTAGTTGGCCCGGCCCACCAGGTCGCCTTTCAGCTCGGCCACCAGCTGGTTGAGCGTCTTTCCGCGGTGCTCGCCTGCGGCCACGAGGGTTTCGCTGCCCTTCACGCCCGACAATTCCCAGCTTTCGCCCACGCGTTCCTGCCGGATGTCAAGGTGCTTGAAGGGTATGATTTTATTGCCGCCCCACAGGGTGGTCTTTAGTATAGGGGTGAACTTATACATTTTTATTTTAATTTGTTTTATATTCCGAAAAATCGGATTAACAGATCAGTTGTCTTTCCAGAACGAGGGGGTGAAGAGCACCACCACGGTGAATATTTCAAGCCTGCCCATGAGCATGAGGCCAGTGAGCAGCCACTTGGTGACCGCCGATAGCATGCCCCACGAAATGGCAGGTCCCACGTTCAAGTCGAGCGACGGCCCCACGTTGCTGGCACAGCTGATGGCAATGGTCATGGCATTTTCGCTATCGACGTTCATCATAATCATGCAGAAATAGGTGAACAGGCATAGCAACATATAGGCGGCCAGGAAGGCCAGGAGCGTCACCTGCGACGAGTAGGGCACCGTGGTTTCGTTCACCTTGACAGGCAACACGGCACGCGGGTGCAATATACGCCGTATTTCGTTTTTCAAGATGGTGAACACCATGACCGTGCGTATGCACTTGAATCCGCCACTGGTGGACCCTGAGCATCCTCCGAAAAACATGCACATGCACAGGATGACCCATGCCGTACGGTGCCATTCTGCCACGTCGGCGTTGAAGATGCCCGTGGTGGTTATGGAAGAAACGACGTGGAAGAGGCTCATTCTCAGCGCTTCAGACCATTCATATCCGCTATCGGCAATGAGCAGGGTGGCAATGGCAGCGGTGGCCACGAAAATCAAGATAACGTATAGCCGGAACTCCTTGTTGCGGAGGAAACGGAGCAGGCGCCCCTTGAACAGGGTCATGTAGAGCAGTGTGAAACTGGTTCCCGAAAGGAACATGAACACGATGGCCGTGTAGTCGATATAGGCGTTTTGAAAGTATCCCGTGCTCTCATTGTGGGTGGAAAAGCCGCCGGTGGCCGTCGTCGTCATGGCGTAGTTCAAACTATCGAAGAGCCCCATGCCGGCAAAGTAGTAGCAGGCTCCGCAAGCCACGGTAAGCAATGAATAGATGCTCCAAATCCATTTCGCCGTGGTGCCCAGCCTCGGGTGCATCTTTGTGCGGATGGGTCCGGTGGCCTCGGCCGAGAACACCTTCACATTGCCGCCCACCAGCGAGGGAATGACGGCAATGGTGAAGAACACAATTCCCAGTCCGCCAATCCATTGCGTCATGGTGCGCCAGAAAAGCAGGCCGTGGGGTAGCCGCTCCACGTCGTCGAGAATGGAACACCCCGTGGTGGTGAAACCGGAAATGGTTTCAAAATAAGCATCGGTGAAATTGGTGATGTAACCGCTGATGATAAAGGGGAAAGAGCCGAACAGGCTGAACACCAGCCATGTAAGCGTCACCAGCAGGTAGGCCTCGCGGCGGCCCAGTGAGTTTTCGGCCTTGCGCCCCAAATAGCGGAAGGTGATGCCTCCCAGCACGGTGAGGATGACCGAAATAATAAACGCCATGATGTCGTCTTCGCCGAACCATGCCGACATGGCCAGGCACCACGACATCATGGCCGCCTCAATGTATAAAAGCGCTCCGATGATGCTGAAAATGATATTGAAATTGAGCATTATCGGAAGAATTTTTCTATTTTCGACATATTGATGTTATGACAGAACACCACGACGATGTCGCCGGCCTCTATCTGGGTGCCGCCCGACACGAGCTGTCCCTCGCCGTGGCGCACCAGTCCGCCGATGGTGGCACCTTTGGGCAGGCCGAGCTCGAAGACTTTCTTCCGCGTCACTTTCGAGCCCTGCTGGGCGGTAAACTCCGCCACATCGGCGTTGGCCGACATGAGGAAGCGGATGTTGTTAACGTCGGCATCCAGCATCATCTGGTAGATGTAGCTGGCCGCCAAGGCTTTCTTGTTGATGATGGTGCCGATGTCGAGGCTCTCGGCCATGCTCACATAGTCGAAGTTCTCGACCATGGCCACCGTTTTTCTTACGCCGAGGCGCTTGGCCGTCAGGCAGGCCAAAATGTTTGTTTCGGCATTGCCGGTGAGGGCCACGAAGGCCTGCGTGTTCTTGATGCCCTCCTCGTTGAGCAACGACAGGTCGCGGCCGTCGCCGTGGATGACCATCACGCGGTCGGTGTCCACCAGCTCGTTGAGTTTCTCGCAACGGCCCTCGTCGGCCTCGAAAATCTTCACGTTCATGTATTCGGGAATCATCGCACAGGCCCTTACGGCGGTGGAGCCTCCGCCCATCACCATGACGTTTTTCACATCGACATAATGCTCTTTTCCCACGATTTTCCTGATGTAGGGAATGTAGTTGCGGGTGGTCATGAAGTAAGCCAGGTCGTGCAGCTGCAGCACGTCGTCGCCCCTGGGGATGATGGTTTCGCCGCCGCGCTTGATGGCCACGATGTGATAGGGCGACTCGGGTTTGCAAAGGTCCTTGAGCGGTTCGTTCAGAATCTCGCTGGTGCTTCGCAATTTGATGCCGAGCATGACGAGGGCGCCGTCGTGAACGTCCCAACGTTGCCTCACCCACGACATTTTCAACCCGCTGGCAATGTCGCGGGCTGCCAGGTTTTCGGGATAAATGATTGACGAGATGCCCACTTTCTCGAAGGTTTCCTTGAGTTTCGGGTCGCAATACTCGTTGTTGTCAACCTTTGCCACGGTGCGTTTGGCGCCCAAAGCCTTTGCCAGCATGCAGGCGTTCATATTGAGGTTTTCGTCGGGCGTGACGGCAATAAACAGGTCGGCCCCTGCCACCCCCGCCTCTTTCAACGTCTGAATCTTGGACGTTGAGGCCTGCACGGTCATCAGGTCGTAGTCGCTACTGATGCTTGCCAACCGCTCAATGTCGGAATCGATGAGCACGGTGTCTTGGTTGTTTCTCGACAGGAGTTTGGCCAGATGGGTGCCGATGGCGTAGGCTCCGGCAATGATAATCTTCATGATTGCTCCTTTCTTTTAATGATGTTTGAAAGGTTTTCCACGGCCTCCCTGATGGCTTTCTGGTCAATGCCGGCCAGCTCCTGTAGCTGAGCCACGGTGCCGTGTTCCACGAACTGGTCGGGAAGTCCGAGCCTTTCCACGCGGGTGGCGTAGCCATGGTCGTTGAGCCATTCCAGCACTGCCGAGCCCAGCCCTCCGTTTCGCACGCCGTCTTCCACGGTGACAACGGCCCGGAAGCGTTCGCCCACTTCTTTCATTATGTCTTCGTCGAGCGGTTTGAGGAAACGCATGTCGTAGTGTGCGGCCGCGATGCCCTTTGCCACCAGCTGGTCGAGAGCCTGGGCGGCACTGTTTCCCACAGGGCCAATGGTGAGCACGGCCACCCCTTCCCCATCGCGCAATTTTCGCCCGGTGCCCACTTTCACGGCTTCCAGGGGGCACCGCCAGTCCACCTTCACGCCGCGTCCACGCGGGTATCTGATGACAAAGGTGCCGCGCCCGGGTTCCTGAGCCGTAAACATCAGCCTGCGGAGCTCGTGCTCGTCCATGGGTGAGGAAATGGTAAGATTGGGAATGGGGCGAAGAGCGGCCAGGTCGAAGGCCCCGTGGTGCGTGGACCCGTCTTCGCCCACCAGTCCGGCGCGGTCGAAGCAGAGCACCACGGGCAGGCCGAGAATAGCCGCGTCGTGGATGATATTGTCGTAGGCGCGCTGGGCAAAAGCGCTATAGATGTTGCAAAACGGAATGAGCCCTTCCTTGGCCATGCCTGCCGAGAACGTTACGGCGTGCCCTTCGGCAATGCCCACGTCGAAGGCCCTTTTCGGCATTTCCTGCATCAGGATGTTCATGGAGCAGCCCGTGGGCATGGCAGGCGTAACGCCCACAATGGCAGGGTTCTGCCGTGCCAGTTCAAGAAGGGTGTGGCCGAAGACGTCTTGGAACTTCGGCGGTTTGTCGCCCGTGTCTTCCACGATGCGCTCGCCGGTGTCGGGGTCGAATTTCCCCGGTGCGTGCCACACCGTGACATCCTTCTCGGCCGGGGCATAGCCGTGGCCTTTCTTGGTGTGAAGGTGCAGCAACTTGGGGCCGCGCATGTCCTTCAGTTGTCGTAGAATCCTCACGATTTCCTTTACGTCGTGCCCGTCGAAAGGTCCGAAGTATCGGATGTTCATGCCCTCGAAAATGTTCTGCTGGTGGCTGATGGCCGATTTCAGGGCGTTGCTCAGGCGTATGATGCCGTTGCGGCGCTTTTCATCGAGCATGCCTTTGCGCCCCAGCCAGCGTGCGGCCTTGAAGCGATATTTGTTATAGGTTTCGTTGGTGCTCAGGTTGAGCAGGTATTGCTTCATGCCGCCCACCGAGCGGTCTATCGACATATTGTTGTCGTTGAGGATGATAAGCAGGTCGTTGGGCGACGACGACACATTGTTAAGCCCCTCGAAGGCCAGTCCGCCCGACATGGCGCCGTCGCCGATGACGGCCACCACCTTGTGCTGACTGGGTTGGCCGTTCTGCATGCTCTTCACGCGCTCGGCCACCGCCATGCCCAATGCCGCCGAGATGCTGTTGGAGGCATGGCCGCAGGTGAAGGTGTCGTATTCGCTCTCCTTGGGCGAGGGGAAGGGCATGATGCCTCCCAGTTTCCGGTTGGTGCAGAACCGCTCGCGGCGGCCGGTGAGCATCTTGTGGCCATAGGCCTGGTGGCCCACGTCCCATACGATGCGGTCTTCGGGCGTGTTGAACACATAGTGCAGGGCTACGGTCAGTTCCACCACGCCCAGGCTCGACGCCAGATGGCCGGGGTTCATCGACACTTGCCTGACGATGTCCTCGCGCAATTCGTCGCACACCACGGGAAGGTCGTCAACGGCCAGGGCGCGCAGGTCGGCCGGCCAATGTATGCTGTCAAGGATGGTATGATTCGTTTCTTCCACGATGTCGTTCAAGTTTGCTCCCTTATTTGGCTGCAAAAATAGTGAAAAAAAATGAAACTTCAGTCATTCTTTACGAAAAATAACATACGGGCGCTATTTATTAGAAGTAGAAATGCAGCCCGCCCAGAAGGTTAAAGCGCTGGTATCCGTAGTTTTGGTTTTTCTCCAGCTCCACCCCATCGGGTTTCTTGAAGTTGGTGGTGATGCTATTGAATTCCAGTCCCAGGCCGATTCTTTTGCTGAGCATATATTGCAGGCCTGCCCCCCAGCGTACGCCAACGCCTCCCTGTTTCTCCCAGCCTTCGACGCTATAGTGGGCATATCCGATGCCGAGCGACCAATCGTAGCGCCAGTTCTTCTTTTTCCCGAAGAGTTGGGAATAAACCCAATCGGCGCCCACATAGTCGATTTTCAGCGTTCCCAGGCTATTGTAGCCGGTGGCGTTGTGGGCGTAGGTGAAGCCCACGCCGAAGCAGCTTTTCCAGATGTGCTGGTAGGAAACCATGAAGTCGGTGCCCACGCGCGAATTGTATCTGCCCACGGGCGTTTCCACCGTCGAGACAATGAACCCCGGTCCGGCTTCCACCTTCACAGCGTTGGCCGGTCCACTGGCCTTGTTCACACGCCGCATCATCAGTTCCGACTGCTGCAACTCGTTCCTGGCCATGGTTGAGAAGTCGAGCGAGTCGATGTCCACCTTGCCGGTAATGAGCATCGAGCCGATAATTTGGTGGCAGGTGCCGTGCCACAACGAGGGAGTGGTGTGCTCCTCAATGCGGAGGGCATCGCCGCCCAGTTCTGCGGTCTTCTTGCGGGCCAGGGCCAGCACCTGGTCATATTTACAATGGTGCGACGTGCCGCGGTCCACCACGGCCACGCGGCCTATGCTCATGGCTCCCTTCGGCACCTGCTGGCCTTCTTCGTAAACCACCACGGCATCGGGCTCCACCGAGGGCGGATACGACATGAGAATGTCGGTGACAACGGCGGGCTGGGTGCATGATGCCAGGGCAAAAAGAAGGAGAACGGCGGGAAATGCCAGTACTTTTTCCAAGTGTCTTTTATTCATAATGACCATACTTTTCTATTGCCTTGTTATCGAAAAGGCGTGCAAAAGTAGGCAAAAAAACTAATATGGGGAAATATTGCCCATAAAAAAAACAAAGGAAAGCAACGGGTTGAGCACAGGCCCGAAGTACCAATAAATAGGTAAAAGTGTAAAAAATATGACTTTTTGTTTGATAAATCGAAAAAGATATATAACTTTGCAACCCAAATCAGGATATTTAATAACAAAAAGACATTTGGAAATGAAGAAAATCAGAGCAGCCGTAGTGGGATACGGCAACATAGGGCGCTTCACCATTGAGGCATTGCAGGCGTCCGACGACTTCGAGATTGCCGGCGTGGTGAGAAGGAACGGTGCACAGGACAAGCCCGCCGAACTGGCACCCTACGACGTGGTGAAGGACATTAGCGAACTGAAAGATGTTGACGTGGCCATTCTTGCCACGCCCACCCGCTCTTGCGAGGAGCATGCGCGCAAAATCCTGCCACTGGGCATCAATACGGTGGACTCTTTCGACATTCACACCAACATTCGCCAGTACCGCGACACATTGATGGAACTGAACCGCCAGACAGGCACCGTGAGCATCATAGCCGCCGGCTGGGACCCGGGCAGCGACAGCATTGTGCGCACCTTGATGCAGAGCCTTGCCCCCAAGGGCCTGAGCTACACCAACTTCGGTCCCGGCATGTCGATGGGCCACTCCGTGTGCGTGCGCTCCAAGGCCGGCGTCAAGAACGCCCTGTCCATGACCATTCCCCTGGGCGAAGGCATCCACCGCCGCATGGTGTATGTGGAGTTGGAAGAGGGTGCCCGGCTGGAGGATGTAACGGCCGCCATCAAGGCCGACCCCTATTTCGCCAACGACGAGACGCACGTCTTTGCCGTGGAAAGCGTTGACGCGGTGAAGGACATGGGGCACGGCGTTCATCTGGTGCGCAAGGGCGTGAGCGGAAAAACGCAGAACCAGCGCTTTGAGTTCAACATGAGCATCAACAACCCGGCGCTCACCGCGCAGGTGCTTGTCAACGTTGCCCGCGCCAGCATGCGCCAGCAACCCGGCTGCTACACAATGATAGAAATTCCCGTCATCGACATGCTCCCCGGCGAGCGTGCCGACCTCATCGAGCACCTGGTATAAGAATCCATGGAAACGGGGAGTGCCCGGCCTGCGGACAATGTCTGCGGGTCGGGCACTCTGCTTTTAGCCCAAA
>JAEEGL011758949.1_pt1 | contig 24068 bp, 19 predicted proteins | sample 9134231 | NCBI WGS metagenome assembly JAEEGL01 (sample SAMN16246548, study PRJNA631951) | gut metagenome | biome: gut microbiome; feature: rumen; material: fiber-attached | host: Bos | place: Iran: Karaj | collected 2018-10
GCACTCAACGGAGCTACTGCGAGGTTACAAGAGGCATCCTGAGCACTCAGCCGAGCTACTGCGAGGTTACAAGAGGCATCCTGAGCACTCAGCCGAGCTACTGCGAGGTTACAAGAGGCATCCTGAGCACTCAGCCGAGCTACTGCGAGGTTACAAGAGATACGCTGAGCAGTCTGCGGAGCTTCTGCGAGGTTACAAGAGATACGCTGAGCAGTCTGCGGAGCTTCTGCGAGGTTACAAGAGATACGCTGAGCAGTCTGCGAACAAAAATAATATTATTGTTTAACTTAAAAAATTAAAATTATGGCAAACAGAGTTCTAGCAACAAGTTTTCTGACACGTCTGTCGAACGCCAACCATGATGGCGTGACACAACAATGCTGTGACAGGCTGACTGGATTTAGCACTGACAATTCGCCGCTGACCATCGCTATTCAGGGAGTGGCGGCTGCACGTCAAGTTGAGGACGTTGCCTTTAAACGTTTCTCGGGCAAGGACTTCGCCTCTGACGATTTGAGGAAAGAAGATGGTCTGGAGGACAACTACATGTCGGCCACACAGGGCATTCTCAATGGACTGCTCTACCTGCCTGAGACGGAGCCTATCTACCGCAAAGCACAACTGGCAAAGCAAGTGTTTAAGGACTTCCATTTCTCCACTAGTGACGGTATGGAGGCCGAGGCACGTAAAGTGATTAACATGGCTCAACAGTGGCAGGCCGCTACAGAGTACACGCTTGCCGAGTTGGGCGTCGAGGAGTGGGTGAACAAGGCTGTTATACAAGCCAACAAAGTGCTGAACCTCGTGACCGTGCGCGTTGATAACGAAAGCACGAAGGTGAAGGGCGAGCTGGCCGTTGCCCGCAAGGCTACCGACGAGGCCATTCGCAAGGCATACGAACTACTGAATGCCCTCAATGTATTGCAGCCTACAGCTGAACTGACAGAGCTCATCAACGTGCTCTTCAGCATTGAAGACCGCGCAAAACTCTACTACATCGGCGGCAAGACAAGTGGCAGTGGCAGCGGCTCATCGGGCGGCAGCGGAACGAGCGAGCCGACAAATCCGAGCGATCCGAGTACTCCGAATAATCCGAGCGATCCGAGTACTCCGAATAATCCGAATACTCCGAATAATCCGACCAATCCGACCGACCCGGGAACTGGTGGTGACGAAGGCGGCGACGAGCCGTTTGATGATGGGGATTAATCGGTTAAAGGTTAAGGGTTAAGGGTTAAGGGTTAAAGGTGTCACACTCCTCCACCGCTTGGGCGGTCCACCTCCCTGTGTGGGTGGGGAGTGGTAACCTAGAAACTCTGTAGGGTTGAAAGAATAAAGGATAGGACTGGCGCCCTATCCTTTGTTGTTCTGCCCCGTCGGGTCTGTGAAGACATGTTGCTTCACCAGTTCCTCGGCTTGGGCAATCGTGTCGAGCTTGCCTACATCGAGCAGTTGGAGGTCGGGACGGATGTCTGCCCGGATGACGACTCGGTGGCAGACAGATAGGTAGAAATCCATGATGGGGAACCGGCCTGTCCATGTGTCCATCAGCCGGATGAGCGACTTCGATACGATGTGGATGCCGGAGAATGCGTATTTGCGACATTGCCCGACGTCCAAGTCTGTGTATGGGCTGCGCACTTCGCCTGTCTCGATATTGGTCCACCCGACCAGGCGGTTGTCGGCATCGAAGAGGAGGTAGCGCTTGGTGGTGCGCTCGCTGACGATGAGGGTTGCCGCACAGCTCGTATCGTCGAGATGCGACTGATAGAATTCACGCAGATTCACATCGCTGAGGATGTCCACATTGTGAATCAAGATGGGGTCGTCGTTCTGGAAAAGGGATGCCGCCTGCTTCAGTCCCCCACCCGTCTCAAGGAGCTGACTGCGTTCGTCGCTGATGCTGATGGGCAGGCTGAACTGTTGATGTGCCGCTAGGAAATCGATGATTTGCTGCGCGAAATGATGGACGTTGATGACGATGGTGGGCTGAGGGCACTGCTGCTGGATTTTCTCTATGAGTATCTGCAGCAGTGGACGTCCGCCGACAGGCACCAACGCCTTCGGCATGGTGTCGGTGAGGGGCTTGAGACGTGTGCCGAGTCCGGCAGCGAGGATGAAGATGTTCATTGCTATTCTAACACTTGCGTGATGTTTTGCTCGCGATGACAGAGGATGACTTTCACGCCAAACTTGTCGTGAAGGTGCTGTGCCATGCATTGAGCACAATAGACACTGCGATGCTGACCACCGGTACAGCCGAACGATATCATGAGACTCGTGAACTCACGTTCGATAAATCGCTTTGCATGGAAGTCGACAAGTGGATAGATATGCTCGAGGAAACTGAGAATCTCGCCGTCCTTCTCCAGGAAGTCGATGACGGGCTGATCGAGCCCCGTCAGATGCTGGTACTCGACGTAGCGTCCGGGATTGTTCGTTCCGCGACAATCGAACACATAGCCTCCTCCGTGACCGCTGTCGTCTTGTGGTACTCCATTCTTGAACGAGAAACTGAAAACCTTGACAACCAGCGATGGTTTCGGATTGACTTCAGGGTTGAACATACGCGACTGCTGGTCTTTCACCAACATCTCAGCTACTTCCTTCAGATACGGATATTCGTTCACAACCCCTTTACGCACAAGCCAGTCGAGGTTCTTGATGGCTTGAGGAATGCTCTTGATGAAGTATTGCTTCTTCTCCCAAAGCCCACGATAGCCGTAAGCGCCTAAGACCTGCATGGTGCGGAAGAGGACGAACTTGCGGAGATGGCGTACGAACTCCTCACGCGAGATGGATTTGTATTGCAGCAAGGATGTGAGGTACGTATCAATCAGTTCGTTACGCAATGCATCGGAATAGTTGGCCGACGACTGCCACAGGAACGAAGCCACATCGTAGTAGATGGGTCCTCGACGCCCACCCTGATAGTCGATATAGCGCGGATTCCCGTCCTTTATCATCACATTGCGCGACTGGAAATCGCGATAGAGGAAGTTGTTGAAGCAGTCGGACATGATATCGACCGTAAACTTCTGAAAGTCGTCCTGCAGCTTCACCTCATTGAACTCGATGCCCGTGAGTTTCAGGAAGCAGTACTTGAAGTAGTTGAGGTCGAACATGATGCTGGTCTCGTCCATTGATGCGACAGGATAGCATTGCTGGAAGATATATCCGCTTGCTCCCTTGAACTGGAAGTCGGGCAACTGAGCCATCACTTTATGCAACATGGACTTGGCAGCCGAGTTGTACTCGCCGTTCTCGTCACGATTAGCTTTCAGGTAATCCTGCAGCGTGAGAGTTCCCAAGTCTTCCTGCAGATAGTAAAGATGGTCGTCGCTGATGCCATACACATCGGGAACGGGAAGCCCCTTCTCGGCAAAAAGCTTTGAGAGCTTATAGAACGCCAGATTCTCGCCAGCCGACTTGCTCGTCACCCCATACATGGTCGAGCCGTCTTCGTCTGTGATGACGTAGTACTTACGACTGCTACCTCCCCCACCAAACAAATGCTCAATCTTCGCAGGAGCCTTTCCCTTGACCTGCTTGTATAATTGACTTAATCTTTCCTCTTCCATATTGACATCACTTTAGATTTAATTGCGAATATATTTAACACAGACACGATGAACAGCAAACCTATACCTAAGAGATAAGTGTGCAGCACACGCGGCGCCTCGAAATCGGGGAAGAACGTCTCGAACATCTCCAGATAGACGTTACGAACAGCCGTCATCGCCACGAAAGCAATGATGAGTACCAATACGTTCAGCATAAGAGTAAGCAGCTGATAAGGCTTGGACACCTTTGCCGGACTATAGCCGATGAGCAACAGGTTCTCGAGTTTAGTACTGTTCTTCTCCACAAGCAGATAGACGCTCAGCATGAGGATGTAGAACGCAAGGATAGTGATGACCAATCCCACAGCCATCACAATTGCCACGATGATTCGCAACACGAACGTCTGCTTGCTAGCATCGAGTTTATCCTTATCGGTCTCGTAGTTGTTGTCCTGCAGATAGGTGGTGATGCGTTCGTCTGTAGGATTATTCACCTCCACAATCAGACGTGTAGGAGTCTTGGTCTTAGAGCCGGCATAGTATTCGTTCGCCCAATCCATAAAGACCTGTGGCACAAGAATGGTGTTCAGACGCGTGCTGAATCCTACGATACGCCCTTCGTATTCGTCGCGCATACCTCCACCCGACAGCACAATATTCAAACTGATAGCACTCAGGATCCCCTCCGACAGCTTCGGCATGTTACGACTCTGAGCATAACCGAAATTGTAGAGGTCGAGATAGTTGCGAGGCAAGATGATAGGCACCTCACGACTCCCCTGCTCATAACGCCAATCGTCGCTCTTCACATCGACGAACTCATCGGGAACAGATTCGAAGAACATCTCAGTAGAGAAACTCGTCGTCTGGTCGAGACGGAACGAAGCATTCACATCGTAGGCCGACGAGGTGAACAGACCGATACGTTCGACAAACTCCTGACCTTCCAAGTCCTGCACTTCGGGAAGGGTGAACGCGCTCGACTTTCCAGTGAGGGTCGTCATCGAACTGATCTTCTTATTAATAATAAGGTAGTCAGCCTTCATGAACGTGTCCTCCGTTTCGTAGATGGCTTGCGTATCGATATAGAACTGCATACCAAGCAGGATGATTGTCATTCCGACCAGGTTAGCAAAGAAGAAACCCGCAAACTGCGGTATGCTGATATGCTGCCTTAATAGTTTCCAAACCAAATTCATAACTTCAACACCTTATCGTAGTTCAACTCAATATGCTTTCCAATACTTGTCACAATCACACCCGCACCCTGACGCTTTGCTTCGGACACCAGCAAATCACCCACAATCTTACTGTTTGTATCATCGAGGTGACTGATAGGCTCATCTACAAAGATAAAGTCGAATGGCTGGCAAAGGGCACGAATGAGCGCCACACGCTGTTGCTGACCAAATGACATCCGACCGATCTTCGCCTGTTTCCTATCAGCAATACCCAACAGTTCAAACCACTCATCTATCTGATTGAGCGTTTGATGATTGGTGAGTTTGTTCTTAATGAGAACATTCTCCAAAGCTGTCAGTTCGGGAAACAAACGTAATTCTTGCCACAGATGCGAGAGCGACTTCTTGCGGATGTCCACCCACTGACGGGTAGAGAATCGGGCGATATCAGTTCCGTCAAACAAGATCTGTCCCTCATAGTCTTTCCGATAACCGAAAATATAGCTGCAGAGCGAAGACTTTCCTGTACCCGAATTAGCCTCCACGAGGTAGAGCATGTCTTTCTCGAATGTCACCTCATGGTTCCACACCTCACTCTGCAAATCAGCTACCTGAGCAAATACCTTAGGTAGGGTATGTTTCAGTATGATTGTATTCAATTTGTTTTTAATTTAATCGTTTTGCCTTTGGGCATCAACTATTCATGGTTCAAGGCTTAGGAACCGTAAACTGTAAGCCGTAAGCCGTAAACCGTAAACTATAAACCATCATTCAAGTCCCTTCCAAAGAATGCCTGGGAAGGAGTCGATGTCTACATTAATGATCACCTCGCCTGGTTTGTAGGACTTGACGATAACACTATTTGCCACCATGTGGTCAATAGCATTCAAGTCGGCCAAGATATAGAACAACGCACCTTCCATATCGTCTGCATGCTTGTTCGTCCCCTGAACAGAAAGATGCGTATAGGCAACATTACCTACATACAACTGATTGTCGTTCACACCCCAGTAAGCATCGACTTCGCTACCTTTCAAGTGATACTGACCTTGTCCCTCGTCGGTGATGGTCACATCGTACTTGGGAGCAGCCTCAATCCACGAATCCACGTCGTTCATAAAGTCGGACTGAGCCAACTGCGCATAAACAGCAACCTCTTCTTTATCGGGATTCGCACAAATCATCACATCGCCATCGATAGATCTAAGCATCTGCTCGGCATCGACGACAAAACCTGCTGCAAGTATTACTTCTTTAATCTTAGGCACACGCTCCAACAAGTCGACCAACTGTTCTCCGTTAGCACCCATACAAGCCCACAACTTGGTTCCCTTAGGAATCTTGTTAACATATTCGCCTGTCATAGGCTTGAAACTTGCAAAGTAGTTGTCGAACTCTGCCTGTGCTTTCTCATCGGTACTGAACAACTGCCCCTGAATATCAACACCTCCCTCACGAAGATTGACGCCAGAAACGAACTCATAATCGGCAGGCTTTGCTCCCTTTGGCAGTAGTTCTTTCAACATATCTGCCTGCAGGACACCTTCAACTCCCAAATTGAAATAGACTTGCAAGTCCTCATACTTCTGGTCGCGCAACTTGGCAAACTGAGGAGTCGTCACAAACGAATCGTCAGCATTTTGACGCATCATCGCCAACATCATCGGATTGAGGGTATTTGCTATCTCTGTGTTCGCAAGCACAATCAAAAGCGTATTATCCGAATACACCATCCGAGCGCTTCCGTCAGCCAGACTCGTCCATTGATATCCATCGGACTCCTTCACTTTAGAACAGAAATCCAATTTAACGAGCGTACCCATCAGTTCGTTTAGTAGCGACTCGTCTTCCACCTTCATCGTCAGACCATACATCTTGTCGTTAATGGCAAATACATACGCAGGACGACTAAAGTCAATTCCAGAAAGCGATGGGTCATGAATCAGCTCCTTCACCTTTGCCTCGACATCTGCACCCATAGCACTTCCCATCTTCGACAAAGCCAAACGGATGAGTGGTGAGCGAGCCACACCAGACTTATTCACAATGTTATCGAATCGCACTGCCGCAACTCCCTTTGCATCCTTTGGAATTACGGTCATATAGTCCTCGTAGCTATTGTCGCTACAAGACACAATCATGCAGCTAACAACAATAGCAAGCATGTATAGAAAACGTACTTTCATCTTTCTCATTTTATTAATAATTGAAAATCCACCGCAAAGATACAAAAAAAAAAGTAACTGCCAAACATATTACCAAGAAAAGCAGAAGGAACACTACTTTTCGGGTTGCGGAAATGGACCGACGTTCTTCATCTGTTTCAATATCTGACTTTGACGCTTGTACATATATGACGAAGGATTACTGCTATTGAATTTGAGAGGATTCGGCAAAGAAGCAGCAATCAGCGCACTTTGATTTGCGTTGAGATGGGCAGCATGACAACCGAAGTGTTCGAGTGCCACAGCTTCTGCACCATATATCCCATCACCCATCTCTATCGTGTTGAGATAGACTTCCATGATTCGGTGTTTCGACCAGAAAGTCTCGATGAGAATCGTGAAATAGGCTTCAAACGCTTTGCGAGTCCAAGAAGATTCAGGCCATAAGAACACATTCTTTGCAGTCTGCTGACTAATTGTGCTAGCACCTCTCAACCTACCCTTCTTTTCCTTCTCTTTCACAGCCTGCTCAATTGCCTTGAAGTCGAAACCGTTATGGTTGAAGAAATTCTGGTCCTCGCTTGCCCATACTGCTTGCGGTAAAGACGAGTTGATGCTGTCGAGCGGAACCCACCGATGAGCAAGTTTGAGGGATTTACCATCCATCAATTGCTCCCCCAGACGTATCACCATCAAAGGAGAAACGGGAACTTCACAATATTTATATACTATCGTCATACCTATGGAAGTAGCGAAGAACGCAATTACTATCCACATCAATATCTTCAGGATTCGCTTGACAATTTTCATCGTTGGATGCCCAAGGGCATAAAAAGGGTTACAACTATTCTTTTTTAAAAAAAGGATGCGTGACGATTGTCACACATCCTCCATTTCCTGACAAATCACATCGTAGAAGATGGTTTTGTCTTCATGTTGGTTACTGACCAGCTTCTCTTTCAGCAGCCTCAATCATTGCCTTAGAAGCATAGAGGAATACCTCAACACGACGGTTCTGCTGACGACCAGCAGCTGTGCTGTTATCAGCAACAGGCTGAGAAGAACCAGCACCACCGACTGAACGGATCTGGCTTGCACTTACACCACAAGACTTGAGGTAAGCTTCAACAGACTGTGCACGACGCTCAGAAAGAGGATTATTGATGGCATCAGTACCAGTGTTGTCAGTATGACCTACAATTGTAACGTCCATATCCTTATTAACATTGAGGACGTCTGTAGCAAACTTCTGAAGTGAAGTCTTAGCTGCTGCGTTGAGGTCAGACTTATTGGTTGCGAAGAGGATACCAGAGTCGAATGTAACCTTAACAGCCTGAAGACCGTTTGCATCCTTGATTGACTCAACCTGCGCGTTCTTCACTGCTTCAGCTGCTGCTTTAGCCTTATCCATCTTCTTACCGATGATGACACCTGCACCAGTACCAACTGCTGCACCAACTGCTGCACCAATTGCTGTACCTTTGGCATCTTTACCAATTAAATAACCAGCGAGAGCTCCAAGAGCTGCACCACCGCCACCACCAAGAAGTCCACCCTTTGTGGTGTTGTTCATGTTACCACATCCTGAAAGGATGATAAGAGCACTAAGTGCTACTGCAAGAAATTTAAAATTCTTCATAATTTAATCGATTAAACAAAACTTATAATTTTCAAGTGCAAATATCGGTATTTTTCTTGAAATAAAACTCATATTCGTACTTTTTTTTACAAAAATAACGTTTTTTTTCGTTTTTCGCATGCATTTCCCTTCGATGATAATGAATTAATTCGTAAATTTGTACTCGATTTTGCGAAAGCTGATTGATTGAAGGTAATTATAATGTTTACAGGAATACACATTTTAACTATATTATGGCAACAGAACTTAAAGGGTTGACGAAACGTAGCGTCAACTATTCGCAGTGGTATAATGAATTGGTTGTGAAAGCAGAATTGGCTGAGCAGTCAGATGTACGTGGCTGTATGGTCATCCGCCCCTATGGATATGCCATCTGGGAGAAGATTCAGAGTGAGTTAGACAAGAAATTCAAAGAGACCGGTGTACAGAATGCCTATTTCCCATTGCTGATACCAAAGTCTTTCTTAAGCAAGGAAGCAGAACATGTTGAGGGTTTTGCAAAGGAATGTGCGGTTGTGACTCACTACCGTCTGAAAACCAATGAGACACACGACGGAGTAGTCGTTGACCCTGCAGCAAAACTTGAAGAAGAACTCATTATACGTCCGACATCAGAGACCATTATATGGAACACATACAAAAATTGGGTAAACTCATACCGAGACCTCCCTATTCTGTGTAACCAATGGTGCAATGTGATGCGTTGGGAGATGCGCACCCGCCTATTCCTACGCACATCAGAGTTCCTCTGGCAAGAAGGACACACAGCTCATGCAACACGAGAGGAGGCAGAAGACCGAGCAAAGATGATGCTGAAAGTCTATGCAGACTTCGCAGAACAATATATGGCTGTACCAGTAATTCAAGGTGTAAAAAGTGAGACGGAGCGATTTGCCGGAGCACTCGACACCTATACGATTGAGGCGATGATGCAAGACGGAAAGGCTTTGCAGAGCGGCACGAGTCACTTCTTAGGTCAAAACTTCGGAAAGGCCTTCGATGTCACCTTCCTCAACAAAGAGAACAAGCAAGAATATGCATGGGCTACAAGTTGGGGAGTATCTACTCGTCTTATGGGAGCACTTATCATGACCCACTCTGACGATAACGGACTAGTACTTCCTCCACACCTCGCTCCAATACAGGTAGTCATTGTTCCGATTTGGAAGACAGACGAACAACTCGCCTCTATAAATAATAAGGTATCTGAAATCGTTGGAAACCTCAAAGCGATGGGAGTCAGTGTCAAATACGACAATGATGACCAAAAGCGTCCAGGATTCAAGTTTGCAGATTATGAGCTGAAAGGCATTCCTGTTCGTCTGGTTATAGGAGCACGAGACTTGGAAAACGGTACAGTAGAAGTAATGCGTCGTGATACGCTTGAAAAGGAAACCGTCAGCTTCGACGGAATAGAAGAATATGTAAAGAACCTTCTTGAAGACATTCAAACCAACATCTACAAGAAAGCGCTTGCATTCCGCGACGCCAATATCTTCGAATGTGAAAATTACGAAGAATTCAAAGAGAAGATAAAAGATGGAGGATTCTTCCTCTGCCATTGGGATGGTACCCCAGAGACAGAAGCGAAAATCAAGGAAGAAACACAAGCAACTATCAGATGTGTCCCATATATGTTCGAGCAAACACCTGGTACGGATATGGTAAGTGGCAAACCAGCTAAATACAGAGTCCTCATCGCTAAAGCCTATTAGTCCAAACGACCAATAGCGCCCATATTATTCATCTCATAAGCCCTATCACACAAAACTTGCAAAACAATGAAACGCATTCTCATCTTCATACACCTCTTGCTGGCAACCATTCTTGTGGTAGCTCAACAAGACACAACAGCCTTTATGCGGCAACTGATTGCCCTAAATGGTATCAGTGATGTTCAGATACTTCAATCACGTTCGTTCAAAGAAAAATACGTGATGAAAATACGTCAGAACGTGGATGGAGACAATTCTGAGAAAGGAACATTCGGACAAAGGATATTTGTATGCTTGAGAGACGTGAATGCCCCAACCGTCATTGTTACCGAGGGATATTCTGCCAGCTACGGACTGAGTCCTGGTTATGATATCGAATTGGGAAGGCTATTCAATGCCAACATCGTGTTGTGTGAATACAGATACTTTGATCAGTCTGTACCAGACCCTTGTAACTGGGATTATATGACTGTGGGAAACTCATTACGCGACCTCCACAATGTCAGAATGACAATAGGACAGCTGTTCAAAGGGAAATGGATTAGCACAGGAACCAGTAAGGGAGGACAAACTACGATGTTCTATAGGGCATACTATCCAGACGATGTGGATGCGAGTGTTAGTTATGTGGCTCCACTAAACCGTTCTGTTGAAGATGGTCGCCACGAAGTATTCCTTGCCAAAAAGGCAGGAACAGCAGAGGAGCGTGCTATTGTACTCAAAGCTCAACAGGAAATGTTGAAACGAAGGGCGACAATGGTTCCAAGGTTTCAAGAATATTGCGAAAAATACGGCTATCACTTCTACCTTCCAATCGATGAAATATTTGATTATATGGTGTTAGAATATGCATTCGCCCATTTCCAATATGGCACACAAGCAAGTGCGATTCCATCTGTCACAGGTCCTGATGAGCCGTTATTTAACCACTTTGTCAGTGTGTCAGGTCCTGATTACTTTGCATATCCAAACAGATATTTACCTTTCGATGTACAGGCCATACGAGAGTTAGGCTATTATGGCTATTCACTCAAGGGACTGAAGAAATGGACAAAAGTGAAGTCGACAAAGGGATATTTAAAAAAGATAATGCTTACACCAGAGTTACGACATTATGAGTTCGACCCAACACTCTACAAGCACACTGTGAAGTTCTTGAAGAAAGAAGATCCCACAATGATCTTTATATATGGAGAGGCTGACCCTTGGAGTGCAAGCGGAGTATGCACATGGCTCAATTGTAAGAAAAAACAAAACATGAGAGTGTATGTTCAGCCAGGAGGTAACCACGGAGCAAATATTACCAACATGCCAGAACCAGACAAATCGGACATCATGAGTCGCCTAAACAAATGGTTACAATAATTGGCACGTTATTTGTTGAAAAGAATGTACATAACCAAACAGAATGTACAGTAAAATGAATTTATCACTACCCTATTCAGATAAACTAAAGCAAATACTCTCGTATAGCAGAGAAGAAGCTATGAGACTCCACAACACGAGTATTGAACCAGAGCACTTAGTTCTCGGCATTATTCGTGATGGAGAAAACCATGCTTTCCGTATTCTTCAAAATGATTTTCTACTAAATGTTCAAGAATACAAACATAACCTCGAAGACAACCTTAAGTCGCATACAATGTCACAGACAACAGAAGATAACTTAAGTGTCAGTGAGGAAACATCGAACATACTAAGACTTGGTATGCTTGAAGCCAAATTGCAAAAAAGTGACAGCATTAAATCTGAGCACATTTTATTAGGACTAATGAAATATAAGTCTATCCCTGCCATGCAGTTCCTTAGCAACAACGGCATTTCATATAATAGTGTGTTAGCTACTCTTACCCACAAGGACCCTACACCTCAAGCAGATATCGATTTTGAGGATGAGGACGAAGAGGAAGATGCTCCACCATCAAGACGTGGCAAAGGTTCTAACCAAACTGCAAAGGCGACCAACAATAAACAGAAACTGACAGACACGCCAGCGATTGATGCTTTTGGAACAGATATCACTAAAGCGGCGAGCGAAGGAAAACTAGATCCTGTAGTAGGACGCGAGAAAGAAATCGAACGTATAGCTCAAATCCTGTCAAGACGGAAGAAAAACAACCCTGTGTTGATTGGAGAACCAGGTGTTGGTAAGAGCGCCATCGTTGAAGGACTTGCGCTCCGTATTATCAATCGTAAAGTGTCACGTATTCTTTTCGATAAAAGAATTGTATCTCTCGATATGTCAACTGTAGTGGCTGGTACAAAATACAGAGGGCAGTTCGAGGAACGTATGCGAACCATCATCAATGAACTGAAGGAGAATCCTAACATCATCGTGTTTATTGATGAGATACATAACCTTGTAGGTGCAGGTAATCAAGCTGGACAGATGGATGCTGCCAACATGATGAAACCTGCTTTAGCACGAGGAGAGCTTCAATGCATCGGTGCCACAACCCTCGACGAATATCGTAAAAGTATTGAGAAAGACGGGGCACTCGAACGTCGTTTCCAAAAGATTATCGTAGAACCCACTACGGTTGAGGAGACCAAAATCATTCTCCATAATATTAAAGACCGCTATGAAGCTCATCATAATGTGACTTATACAGAAGAAGCACTTGATGCATGTGTCAATCTGACAGAAAGGTATGTGACTGACCGTTTCTTCCCTGATAAGGCTATCGATGCTCTCGATGAGGCTGGTTCAAGGGTACATATCAACAATTTCAACGTACCAAAGGAAATAGAACAGCAGGAAAAGATCATTGATGAAGCTGTCAAAAACAAGGAACAGGCAGTCAAAGATCAAGACTACGAACGTGCTGCAGACTTCCGCGATAAAGAAAAGAACCTACGTGAGCAGCTCAACAGGATGAAGGCAGAATGGGAAAGCACACTTATAGAAAATCGCGAAATTGTTGATGCTGACAAAGTTGCAGAAACCGTATCTGTCATGACAGGTATTCCTGTATCGAAGATGGCTCAGGATGAAGGAATTCGTCTGAAAGGCATGCGCCAAGAGCTGAAAGCAAAAGTGATTGCTCAAGATGATGCTATCGATAAACTTGTCAGCGCTATCCAACGTAGCCGCATCGGCTTAAAAGATCCGAATCGTCCAATCGGCACATTCATGTTCCTCGGACCGACAGGTGTTGGAAAGACATATCTCGCCAAGAAACTGGCAGAACACATGTTTGGATCGGCAGACGCATTGGTACGTATTGATATGTCGGAATATATGGAGAAATTCACCGTCAGCCGTTTGGTGGGAGCTCCTCCTGGATACGTAGGTTACGAAGAAGGAGGAATGCTGACAGAAAAGGTTCGTCGCAAACCATATTCAATCGTGTTGCTCGACGAAATAGAGAAAGCACATCCTGACGTATTCAACATCCTACTCCAAGTGATGGATGACGGACGACTCACGGACTCTAACGGACGCACGGTTGACTTCCGAAATACAGTTGTCATAATGACTTCTAACGTAGGTACCCGTCAACTGAAAGACTTCGGTCGAGGTGTCGGATTCTCTGCTATGGAAGGCATGGATGACAAGCAAGTAAGTCGCAGCGTAATTCAGAAAGCTCTTAACCGTCAGTTCTCACCAGAGTTCTTGAATCGTATCGATGAAATCATCACCTTCGACCAACTTGACCTTGATGCTATCACAAAGATTATCGATATAGAACTCGTAGGACTGTACCAGCGTATTGAGGCGCTTGGATACAAACTGACTATCGAAGACGACGCAAAGAAATTCATCGCAGAAAAAGGCTACGACAAACAATTTGGTGCACGCCCACTACGACGCGCTATCCAACAACACCTTGAAGACGGAATCTCTGAAATGATTGTTGAATCAACGTTGCAACCAGGCTGCATCATCAACGCATATTTAGATGAAGGAAAAATTAAATTCCAGATCAAGGAAGATTAATCATACATTATTCATTATTCACATTTCACTTAACAATTCACTGAATTTATGGGAGGTTTTTTCGGAACGGTATCAACTAAAGAATGTGTAAACGATTTGTTCTACGGAACAGACTACAACTCTCACCTTGGTACGATGAGAGGCGGTATGTCTACCTACAGCAAAGAAACAGGTTTTAACCGTTCTATTCACAATCTCGAATGTACTTATTTCCGAACTGCATTTGAGGACAGCTTAGACAAGTTTAAAGGAAACGCAGGTATCGGAATCATCAGCGACACAGACGCACAGCCACTCCTTATGAACAGCCATCTCGGTCGATTTGCTATCGTTACTGTAGCAAAAGTAAACAATAAAGAAGAGTTGGCTGAAAAACTACTAAAGGAGAACATGCACCTATCTGAATTCAGTTCGGGTAAGATTAACCAGACCGAACTCATTGGACTCCTTATTATTAAAGGGAAGACATTTGTAGAAGGAATCGAAAACGTGTTCCACGAAGTCAAAGGCTCATGTTCCCTTTTGCTCCTCACCGAAGATGGAATTATCGCAGCACGCGATAGTTGGGGTCGTACACCTATCGTCGTCGGCAGAAAAGAGGATGCTTATGCAGTTTCCAGCGAATCGACAGCATTCCATAACCTCGGTTATGAAATAGAACGCTATTTAGGACCTGGTGAAATTGTACGCTTGCAGCCGAACTATATTGAACAACTCCGCAAGCCAAACAAAGGGATGCAGATATGTGCATTCTTATGGGTTTACTATGGGTTCCCCACTTCTTCGTACGAAGGCATTAATGTAGAGGAAGTACGCTACAGATGCGGAAAGATTATGGGAGAGAGCGACAAGACAGCCGTAGATTGTTCGTGTGGAATTCCAGACTCTGGTACGGGAATGGCAATCGGATATGCAGCAGGACACGGAGTTCCCTACCGGAGAGCTATTTCCAAATATACACCTACATGGCCACGTTCATTTACCCCAAGCAATCAGGAACGTCGTAACCTTGTTGCAAAGATGAAGCTGATTGCCAATCGACAAATGTTGAAAGATCAGCGCATGCTGTTCTGCGACGATTCAATCGTTCGTGGCACACAACTACGCGACAATACAAAAGTATTATATGAGTGCGGAGCGAAGGAAGTACACATGCGTATTTCATGTCCACCACTCATCTACGGTTGCCCATTCATCAACTTCTCTCGTTCACAAGGCGACATGGAACTAATCACCCGTCGCGTCATCAAGGACTTCGAGGGTGAGGAAAACAAGAATATCGACAAGTATGTAAAGACAGACTCTCCAGAATACCAACGAATGGTTGAGGAAATACGGAAGCGCTTCAATCTTTCATCTCTGCAATTCAGCAAACTTGAGACATTGGTTGAAAGTGTAGGTCTGCCTAAATGCAAAATATGTACACACTGCTTCGATGGAAGTAGCCAATACACCCTTGAAAACATCAACACTCAGTCATGAAAATCGTAGTAGCAACCCCACCCTTCTTTTTCGTAGAAGAAAACACCATTCTCCAAACCTTGTTTGAAGAAGGGTTGGATATGTTGCATATACGCAAACCTGACTCCGAACCGATCTTTTGCGAAAGGTTACTGACTTTGATGCCCAATAAATGGTATCATCGTATTATTGTGAACGACCATTTCTACTTGCAAAACGAATATGGGTTGAAGGGGATTCACCTAAGTGAGCGCAACCCCGTAGAGCCTAAAGGCTACAAAGGATTTATCACCTGTTCGTGTACCGCAGAAGATCTCAACAAAGGGAATGACCGATATGGATATGTCGTGCTCGACGCAACCCCTTCGGAAATCCAACGAGCAGCAGAGCACCACAAAATCAATCACAAAGTGTACATTCGAGGAATCACATCGATTGATGGAATTCAATTTGCTCGCGACTGCGGTTTTGGTGGAGTGGTACTTGAAGATGTCATTTGGAATCGATTTGACCTACATGAGTCCAATAATTTCAAAGAATTAGTAGATTTATTCAAGTTTTTTCGAAAAGCTGCTGATTAATACAAAATAAAAGTGTAACTTTGCAAACAAATATTGGAATACACAATTTCTCATCTTACAATGGAAGAAAACATCAACTACAAAGTATTCGCTGGGACTAACTCCAAATATCTTGGAGAAAAGATTTGTCAACAATTGAAATGTACATTAGGAAATCTCGTCCGCACTAACTTTTCCGATGGTGAGTTTGTCGTCTCATTTGAGGAGTCCGTACGCGGAAAGGATGTATTCCTTGTTCAATCTACGTTCCCCAATACTGACAATCTCATGGAGTTGCTATTAATGATTGATGCGGCGAAACGCGCCTCTGCACGTCAAATCATCGCAGTAACGCCGTATTTTGGCTGGGCACGTCAAGACCGTAAGGACAAACCTCGTGTACCAATAGGTGCGAAGGTTGTTGCCGACATGCTGAGTTGCGTCGGAATCGATCGTTTGATTGCCATGGACTTGCATGCAGACCAGATTCAAGGATTCTTCAATGTACCAGTTGACCATCTTTATGCGTCGCTTCTGCTTCTTCCATACATTCGTAAGCAAAAGTACGAGAACCTCATCATTGCTGCTCCTGATATAGGTGCATCGAAACGTGCTGCTAAGTTCTCAGACAAGTTACAAGTTCCTTTGGTGCTCTGCAACAAGACACGCAAGAAGGCAAATATCGTTGACTCTATTCAGATCATCGGTGATGTTGCAGGAAAGAATGTGATTCTCATCGACGATATGGTAGATACGGCAGGAACCATCACGATGGCAGCTGACGAGATGAAGAAAGCGGGTGCACTATCTGTACGAGCAATTGCCAGCCATTGTATCATGAGTGGTCCGGCATCTGAGCGTGTGGAGAATTCGGCACTTGAGGAAATTGTGTTTACCGACTCCATTCCTTACCACGGCACTTGCAAGAAGGTAAAGCAGTTGTCGAGCGCCAAGCTCTTCGCCAAGGCAATCGAAGGTATAGAGCAGAATCGTTCGCTCAGTTCGATGGTCGACTTCGACCTGGAGTCAAACGACAGGCATATTTAGTTTTATCAAACTATTTATACAACTAAGACTTTTACAGGAACTCAAGTATTAACAATCAAATCTCATTCACATGGCAAAGTACGTATGCGATGTCTGCGGTTACGAGTATGACCCAGAGGTAGGTGACCCTGAAAACGGAGTTGAACCTGGCACAGCTTGGGAAGATGTTCCCGAAGATTGGGTTTGCCCTCTATGCGGCGTTGGAAAAGACGAATTCAGCGAAGCATAACAAAAGCATAAAGTGAAGGATAACATCCTTCGCTTTTTTTTTGGTCAATTCAAAATTTAGTCGTATCTTTGCGGTGAAGATTTGGAACAATTCATCAATCAACATACAAATACTTACTGACATGAAACAATTCCTTGACGAAAACTTTCTATTACAGAATGAGACTGCGCAAAAGCTCTATCACGAGCACGCAGAGTTCCTACCCATTATCGACTACCACTGTCACCTAAGTCCTCAGATGGTGGCAGAGGATCATAAGTTCAGTTCACTTACCGAAATATGGCTCGGTGGCGATCACTACAAATGGCGTGCTATGCGTACGAACGGCGTAGATGAGCGCTACTGTACGGGCAAAGACACAACCGACTACGAGAAGTTCGAAAAGTGGGCAGAAACGATGCCTTATTGTCTGCGAAACCCACTCTACCATTGGAGTCACTTGGAGTTGAAGACAGCATTCGGCATCACGAAGGTATTGAACCCCGAAACAGCTCGCGAAATCTACGACGAGTGTACCGACAAGCTGCAGAACGACCCGGAATTCACGGCACGCGGTTTGATGCGTCACTATAATGTAGAGATTGTCTGCACAACCGACGACCCTATCGACGACTTGCACTTCCATCAGCAGTATGCGAAGGAACGTCGTGAGGACGATGCGCGCATGATACCTGCATGGCGTCCCGACAAAGCGATGGCTGTAGAAAACCCTCAGGCTTTCAAGGCCTATGTGGACCGTCTCAGCGAAGTGAGTGGTATCTGTATCAACAGCTTCCAAGATTTGGTGGATGCACTTCAGAAGCGTCATGACTTCTTCGCTGCGAATGGTTGTAAGCTGTCCGATCACGGCATCGAGGAGTTCTACGCAGCTGACTACACGGATGCGGAAATCTCTAATATATATAATAAGGTGTATGGAGGCAGCCAGCTGACACCCGACGAAGTAATCAAATTCAAGAGTTGCATGCTGGTGGTGTTTGCTGAAATGGACCACGCATCTGGATGGACGCAGCAGTTCCACTATGGAGCCATCCGCGACAACAACACGAAGATGTTCCGTCTGATAGGTCCCGACACAGGCTTCGACTCCATTGGTCAGTTCAACACGGCGAAGGCCATGTCGAAGTTCTTCAACCGCTTGGCTACAGCTGATAAACTGACAAAGACAATCATCTACAACCTCAATCCTGCAGACAACGAGATGGTAGCAACGATGCTGGGCAACTTCCAGGACGGTACCACTCCAGGCAAGATTCAGTGGGGTTCGGGCTGGTGGTTCCTCGACCAGAAACGCGGCATGGAGAACCAGATGAACACCTTGTCTGTGTTAGGATTGCTGAGCCGTTTCGTAGGCATGCTGACCGACTCACGTTCATTCCTGAGCTATCCACGCCACGAGTATTTCCGTCGCACTCTGTGCAATCTCATCGGAACAGATGTAGAAAATGGTGAGATTCCTGTCAGCGAGATGGCACGCATCGGTCAGATGGTAGAGGACATCAGCTATTATAATGCGAAAAACTATTTCAACTTCTAAACATCCTCTCCCCGCCCCTATCACGCTGGGACGGGGAGAAATGAAATGCTTGTGAATATAACGTCTATTTCGCTTTCTCCCTTCTGGCGGAGATGGTTTATCATCACAATAATGCTTGTGTGCTACGTCTTAAGCGTGGGTGCACAAGTCAACGTGTCGTTTGCGGACAACATTCGCACCATTCAGGCACAAGTGAACGGCAAATGGGGCGAGCCTCCAGTGATGCTCTTAGGTAGCGGTCAGTATATCGACATCTCGTTCGATGACTTGCAGCACACCTATGTTCGATACACATACAAGATAACCCATTGCAATGCTAACTGGGAACCGTCAAACCTCTACACAGGCGACTACATGACGGGCATCAATGGGATGACGCTAATTGACGACTACGAACAGTCGGTCAACACGGAAATGCTGTACAACCACTACCGATTCCGTTTGCCCAACCGTGACCATCGCTTGCTGTTGAGCGGCAACTACAAGGTTGACATCTACGAGGAAATGGACAACGAGGACCCTGTGGCTACGGTATGTTTCAGTATCATCGAGCCAGTTGTGGGCATAGATATGAAGGTAAGTTCCAATACCGACATCGACACCTACATGAATCATCAGCAGGTAGAGTTCAGCATCAACTATCAGACCCTGACCACCTCGAATCCCGAGACCGAGCTGATACCTGTAGTGATGCAGAACCGCAGATGGGACACGCGTGTTTCGAGTCTAAAACCCACCTTTATGCGCCCAAACCAACTGGTATATAACCATAACCGTGCATTAATTTTCCCTGCTGGCAACGAATATCGCAGGTTCGAGATACTCGACAAGTATGTGCCGACCATGCGCATCGACAAGATGCGATACGATGAGCCATACTACCACGCCTACTTGTTCGAGGATATGCCCTACAGGTTCTACCAAATCGACCAGGATCAGAACGGACGCTTCCTCATACGCAACGGCAACAACAACGCGAACGACACCGAGAGCGACTATTTCTACACCCACTTCGTGCTCCGTACGCCACAGTTAGCTGGGGGCGATGTCTATCTCTTTGGCGACCTGACTTACAACATGTTCTGGGACGACAGCCGCATGGAGTATAACATGATAGACCATCAGTACGAAATCACGGTACCGCTGAAGCAAGGGTCGTACAACTACCGATACCTCTTCGTACCCGACGGGACTGCCATCGGACAGACAAAACCATTAGAGGGCGACTTCTACCAGACGGAGAACGAATACTGCGTGTACGTTTACCATCGGCCCTTTGGCGGACGATACGACAAGCTGGTCGGATTCAAGAACCTGAATTTTAAGGAATAAGGCAGAGCACAAACATGAGCAGAACTATATTACTTATCGCAATCGTACTGTGCAGTTTTAGCACAGCAAATGCGCAGACCATGCGCGAACAAATGCAATACTATCTCGACAACTACACCCGCGCTGAGCTGGTTCTCAAGCGGAGCAAGCTCGACAGCCTTGTGGTAGATACCACGAACGAGCAGATTCGCACCTATGTGAGTGGAGGATTCATGGAGCAGAACTTCACAGATGCGGTAGTAGATACCGTCTATAAGCACATGCGCACTTTTGTACCCGACTCGCTCAACAGCTATGCCCTGACCGTCATCACCGACCGCCAACCCATCGAGCAGTTGGTACCCAACACCATCCGCAGAGGAGCAATCGACCGGAGCCGCATCTGGCAGTCCGAATACAAAGGTCAGCCGTGGGTACGCAATGCCAGCACTCCCCTAACGACCACCAAAGGACTTGAAGGCAATCACATCGCCCTGTGGCATAGTCACGGCACCTATTGGAAACAAGAGAAGAAATCGTGGACCTGGCAACGTCCTCACCTCTTCTGCACCACTGAGGATCTGTTCTCACAGACCTTCGTCATACCCTACATCATACCTATGCTCGAGAATGCAGGAGCTGTGGTTTATACGCCACGCGAGCGTGATTGGCAGAACAACGAAGTTGTTGTCGATAATGATGCCCCTGAGAAGCATGGACTCTACAAAGAAGAAGGGAAATGGCATACATGCGACTCCGCTGGCTTTGCCCACTTGAAAGAAGCCTACTACATGGGCGATCATCCGTTCAGCGACGGAACAACCCGCTATGCATCCACATCCCGATCGAACCATTCGAACGAACTCATCACCTGGATTCCCGACATTCCAGAGGACGGGCAGTATGCTGTCTATGTAGCCTATCAGACACTCCCTAACAGCATTGACGATGCCACCTATACGGTAGTCCATCGAGGCATCCGTACCGAGTTCAAGGTCAACCAGCAGATGGGAGGTGGCACATGGGTATATCTCGGTACCTTCGAGTTTGCCAAAGGGAAGACCGAAGCCAACTGCGTGAAACTCACCAACAGCAGTCGTCACGAAGGAGTGGTGACAGCCGATGCCGTTCGTTTCGGAGGCGGAATCGGAAATATAGCCCGTGGAGCAGCCAATCCCGACAATTCCTACCTTGAATTCACCACGAGTGGAAAGCCAAGATGGGCAGAGGCATCGCTCTACTATGCCCAGTGGGCAGGTATGCCCGATTCCGTGTACAATCACTTCCAGAGCGACCACGACTACAACAACGACATGTGGTCACGTTGTGAATCGCTCAACACCCTCGGAGGCGGTTCGCCCTACATTCCTAATCGTGCAGGACGTAACGTACCGTTCGAACTCTCGATGGCATTCCACACCGATGCAGGATTCTCACGTACAGGCGACCTCACCGGTACCCTTGCCATCTGTACTGCCCTACCCGACTTCTACGACGCCAAGACCAATGCAGGTATCAGCCGTCTGTCCAGCTACGACTTAGCCAGCACCATCCAGTACAATCTGTCGAACGACATGAAGCCATGGAACTGGCGCATACGTCAGGTGTGGAACCGCAACTACTGCGAGACACGCGAGCCACAAGTGCCCTCCATCATCCTCGAGATGCTGTCCCACCAGAGTTTCGACGACCTCTGCTACGGCTACAATCCCCTGTTCAAGTTCGACTTCTGCCGCTCCGTCTATAAGTCCATCGTGAAGTACATCGCAACCATGCACCAGCGTCCGTACATCATCCAGCCCCTACCCGTACGCAATTTCGCCATCACCCTCAACGACCAAGACCGATGGGCAAACCTCACATGGGAGCCGACCGACGACCCTACCGAACCGACAGCCAAGCCCACCAAATATATCGTCTATACACGCATCGATGAAGGCGATTTCGACAACGGTCGCATAGTCGAGGGCACCAGCTATCTCGCACCCCTGGAGAAAGGCAAGTTGTATTCGTTCCGTGTAGCTGCCATGAACGAAGGCGGCAAAAGCTTCCCGTCCGAAGTACTGTCAGCCTATGCAGCCCCACAGAACCAAGGCACCATCCTCATCGTCAATGCCTTCACACGTCTCGAAGGACCAGCACAGATATCCACCGACACCGACCAGGGATTCGACCTCGATGCCGACCCAGGAGTGCCCTACGGCAAGTTTGCAGGCTTCTGCGGACGTCAGCTCACCTTCGACAAAACCAACATGGGTAGCGAGCTGACCACAGGAACAGGCTACAGCGGTTCCGAACTCGAAGGCACCATCATGATGGGCAACACCTTCGACTATGTGGCACTTCACGGCAAGGGCATCAGCCAGCTGCGCAACCACTCCTTCTGCAGCTGCAGCGAGGAAGCCCTGCTGGCAAAAGTCATCGTGCCACGCGAATACACCATGATCGACATCATCTATGGCGTGCAGACCACCTTCCGACCAGCCACCACCCAGATGCTCAACGACTACTGCGCCAAGGGAGGAAACCTGCTCGTAAGCGGAGCCAACCTCCACAGCGATGCCACGACACATCAAGGATGCGCCACCGATGTAGTGAGCGATAAATCCATCACAAGCATCAACGGCAGCAACCTCGAGTTCACCATCTATCGCGAGATGAACCCACAGAGCTATGCCGTACCACGCGTCACAGCCGTCAGTCCCGCAGCCGACACATCACCCAGCGCCACTGCCTTCGCCATGCTCCAGTACAGCAACAACCAACCAGCAGCCGTAGCCTACGAAGATGCCAGCCACCGCAAAGTTACCGTTGGATTCCCCATCGAAAGCATCCGCGAAGCCGACATGCGCAATGCCCTCATGCGAGCCATCACCAACTTCCTATGCAAATAACCATACGAGTAGTTCTTCATGGATCTAAGTTAGAGGGACTTACCAAATGACATAGGGATAATGCATCAAACATTCTCCCCCCCATACACCAAGCGACGCCGATGGGCGCAGGTTGAGACTAAGTTTATCAAACAATAAACGGACAGGGAACATCTCCTTGTCCGTTTTTGTTGTTTATGTAGTGTCAAATGTCAGGAATCTGTACCTACAGCACAATTACTTCACCAGCATTTTCTTTCCATTCTGTATATAGATTCCCTTACCAAGGTTTCCTTCATTTACCTTGATTCCATTGAGCTGATACATACTGCTGCTATGTTCTTCTTCAGGAATGATGATACCAATGTTATTTACATTAATTTCTTCTATCTTTGCAAAGTCTTTCCAACCATCTGTAGCCTTATATTTATCAATTGTTCCTTTTGGCACATATAATGTCGCATTATAGAAGACATCTGAAGGGAATGTTCTAATATCGGCATTCTTTCCAGTGATAGCAAAAGGACTCTCAATCAAAGATACAATAGATGTCAATCCTCTGCAATCATAGAACGCGCCTCCCTCAATACTTGTCACACTATTTGGAATCTCGACGGATATCAATCCTGCACAAGCCACGAAAGCACCTTCACCAATGCTTGTCACACTATTTGGAATCTCGATGGATATCAATCCTGTACAAGCCCCGAAAGCAACTTCACCAATGCTTATCACACTATTTGGAATGTCGATAGAGGTCAGTCCTGAGCAGTTACAGAAAGCACCTCCACCAATGCTTGTAACAGGATAAGATTTCCCATCGTAAGTAACAGTTTCCGGAATAACC
>JAEEGL012572928.1_pt1 | contig 24068 bp, 20 predicted proteins | sample 9134231 | NCBI WGS metagenome assembly JAEEGL01 (sample SAMN16246548, study PRJNA631951) | gut metagenome | biome: gut microbiome; feature: rumen; material: fiber-attached | host: Bos | place: Iran: Karaj | collected 2018-10
AACCATCCTCTTGTACAGTATGTTCTTGAGAACGAGGACGGCGCCAACACAAGAATGATCTGCGAACAGCTCTATGATCTTGCCCGCATCCAGAATGCACCGCTTGAGGGCGAGGCCATGAGCAAGTTCGTAATGAGAAGCAATGATATCATGATGCTTCTTGCAAAATAATATTTCTGTAATTGCATAATACAGCTTAGTAATTCGCCAAGAAATTCATTGAATTTCCTGGCGAATTTTCTTATATTAATTGAGTCAATTTGAACAAGAAAAAAGTATTTATTTGGGAGTAACAATGAAACAGTATTTGGAAAGATTATTATTGGGCACATTCAGGAGAGTTCTTTTTATAGGAAGTTTGCCCGTAGTATTTATATCAGTAAATAGAATTATAGCAGACTGTAACGTGCATTTTTCAGCTGCAGGAGCCGACAGATTATCCAAGCTTCTGCTGGCTGGTCTCATGTTTTACATCATATTTGTCGTGACCAATTTTTCCAACGCAATGGACGCTCTTTCAAGCGTTCCCGTATGGCAGAAGATCCTGGGCAGTGAGCGGGTGGATGCTTTTCTTACGGACGAAGAATTTGTTCCCTATGTTTATTCTGATAACTCGGAGAGCGGTATTGTCAAGATCAGTAAGAGCCGCAAGTGGATCAAGGTGTTCGGAAGATATTATCCGGTTGCTCTTATTGCAGGTTACAAGAGCTTTGGATCACAACTTGTAATGCTAAACGGCCAGACCGCATATTTTCAGTTTATGATGGGACATCCCGATGTTAAGAGGGCTCTTGCAGAGCTCCATCCCAATTCAGATTATTATGAGGAACTTCTTACCCAGCCCCGCAGCACAGGTATCCTTCAAGAAACCTATGATAAAGCCCTCAGAGCCTGTGGCACAGACCTTGAGAAAGCCGACTGGGAGGATCTTCGTTACAGATTTGAAATTGAACTTGCACGGGTTTGTTCTTCGGGAATCGATACCGTATCAACGATGCATAAAAATGTTCTTAGTGAGAAGCAGCTTGAATATGCCATAGAACAGCTCAAAAAAGTTGAGCTTAAGAGCACCAGCACTGTCCTTGATTTTAAGAGCTATGAGAATGAGTACTGTGTTTGCAACGGTGTGGCAGTTCTTGAAGGCATAGGCTATCCCGCCAATAAGGAAGGCATCGATTTTCTTTTCAAATGCCTTGGAAGTGTGGATGCACCTTATTTTGTACATGCTGTAAAAGTGCTTAAGGAATTTGATACAGAAGAGCTTCACAGGAAGATCGACTATGAGATAAAGAGAGCTTTCATCAAGAGAGATGCTGTTTACCTGGCAGGTATCATTTATCTGGCAAAAGAGATCGACTACGACATTCCTTTTTTGAAGGAGCAAAAAGAAAACCTGCAGGCATCATCCTCAGAGTCTGAAGAAGAGCTGCAGGTTGCAGGAGCGCAGTTCTGATAAGATCAGTCTTTTAAATATGCTACATAGTAGGCGGCGCCGACACAAAGGCTTCCGCCTATTATATTGCCTATGGTTACCGGGATCAGATTGGTGATAAAGAAGCCAAAAAGTGACAGACCTTCAGCGGGAACACCGTAAACAGCAGAGGTGATAAGGCCTGCGGGAATGAAGTACATATTGGCTACGCAGTGTTCAAAGCCGCAGATGATAAACAGCATAACGGGAAGCCACAGAGCCAGCACCTTGCCTGCAAGCTCATCAGCAGCAAAGGAACACCATACCGCAAGGCATACCAGAACGTTACACAGTATTCCTCTAAGGAGTCCGTCGCCAAAGGAAATATTTGCCTTGGTAACAGCAGTGTTAACGACCATAGTAGCGAGATTACCGCCATCAAAGGAATAGATGTGGCTAAAGGCTGCGATAAGGGCGATGATAAGTCCGCCCACCATATTTCCGAAATATACAAGGACCCAGTTTCTGAGCATGCCTGTGAGCTTAGCCTTGCCGGACAGAACAGGGATGATAATAAGACAGTTGCCGGTAAAAAGCTCAGCGCCTCCTATAAGCACCATAAAAAGACCTATGGGAAATACAACAGAGCTTACCATTCTTGCAGCGGAAGGGTCAGCGGCGCAGCAGCTTGCAATCTGGCTTCCAAGGCCCCCGAGAGCAATATAGGCTCCGGCCAGGATGCCAAGAAGAAATGTCTTTCCGGCAGCCAGCTCTGTCTTCCCCTTTCCTGCAGCTTCATATCTGCTTGCGATTTCAGCAGGTGATTTCATAATATAATTCCTCCAAAAAACATTTTTCACGGTTAAAAAACCTCTATAATCATACAATATTGACCATATCAGTGCAAACCGGGGCCCAAATTGGTGTATTTAGACAAAAACGCACAGGTATGGTTTATAATTTTTTTATATCTGACAAGATTAAATAGCTTTATTTATTTTTGGAAACGTTATATACTACAATAGGTTGCGTACAATTTTATTAGTACGATATCAGACGGGGGCTTGGTCTATTGGGAGGCTTTTTCTTGGAAACTGCCCTGTCTGCTTAAGAGGAGAAACATGAAGAAACTAGTTGAGATAAAGGATGTATGCAAGATATACAATCCGGGAGAAAATGAAGTCAGGGCCCTTAATCATGTGACTCTGACCATCGGAGAGGGCGAGTTTGTCGCCATCATCGGCCAGTCCGGCTCAGGAAAATCCACACTTATGAACATGCTGGGATGCCTTGATACACCCACCAGCGGCAAATATTATTTGCATGGACAGGATGTTTCCCATATGACCGACGATGAACAGTCGGATGTAAGGAACAGAGAGATCGGCTTTATATTCCAGGGCTTTAACCTGATACCATCACTTACGGCCCTTGAGAATGTGGAGCTTCCTCTTATATACAGAGGTGTTAGCAAAAAAGAGAGAGAAAGGCTTGCCAATTCTGCACTTAACAGCGTAGGCCTTGAAAAGAGAAAAACCCACAAGCCCAATGAGATGTCCGGTGGTCAGCAGCAGAGAGTTGCCATAGCAAGAGCTATAGCACAGGCACCGCCCATTCTTCTTGCTGACGAGCCTACAGGTAACCTGGATACAGCCTCCACCAAGGAGATCATCAGGATCATCAAGAGGCTCTATCACGAGGGCAGAACGGTCATCATCATCACCCATGACCCCGGCATAGCGAAGCAGGCCAAGAGAATAATAACGATTTCAGACGGGATGATACAGAGCGATATCATCAATCCGGATTACAAAGAGTGATATAGGGAGGAAGACAATGTCAAACAAGGAAAACAAGAATATTGCAGAGAACGCGCAGCAGGAAGAAAAGGTGACAGTAGCCGAGTCCTCCGCAGAGATCAGAGAAACCACCGGATCCACAGTGGAGATCTATGATGAGGATGACAGCATCGATCTTCATGATACGCCCAAGAAGAAAAAGAAGCTTAAGAAGAGATGGATCGTTCTTGCAGTAGTGGCTCTTCTTATTGCATTTTTCGTAGTAAGAGGAATTAACGCAGCCAAGAACGCAATAGTTCTGGTTGATACCTGCGAGGCAACCATGGGAGATATCGAGAACATTCTCTCTATTTCGGGAACGGTTGAGAGCGCTGAGACCAAGACCTATTTTTCAGATGTTACAGCTCCTATTGATGAGATCAATGTCAAAGTGGGAGATAAGGTTACCAGCGGAAGTATGCTCTATACCTACGATCAGGAGTCAATCGAGCTTGCCAAGAAGACAGCGGAGCTTAACATAACACAGGCCAAGGGTAGCTACAACAGTCTCTACTCCGGAACCGCCGCTGCCGACAGAAAATATGCTCAGGGCATGAATGCAGATCAGATCAATGCAAGACTTGATGCCATCACAGCTGAGATCGATGCCATCAACAACAAGATCACCGAGAAGACCAACAGAATCAATCAGACTATCAAGGACATCCAGAACACCATGCAGGATGTTAACCAGAATGGTATCGGTGATAATTATGAGCAGTATTTTGAGAACGGCAATACAGGCTTTATCACAAGGACCGAGGACAGCTCCGATGACAACAAGGATGCTTCTTCCGAGAACAGACAGGCCAGCCTTGCTCTTCAGCAGACTTTGACAGACGTTCAGTACAAGCTCAACACAGATCAGGAGATCCAGGCCTGGAAGAATCAGATCACAGCCCTTCAGGAGGAGCAGAGCCATCTTCAGTCCGCCAAGGCTTCACTGGTGAACCCCGGAACAGCTCAGTCTTCCAAGGCTCAGTATGAATCCACAGAGCTTACACAGAATGATACCATTGCCAAGCTTGAGAAGGCAGAGGCAGGAGTTAAGGCTGATTTCAACGGCGTTGTTACAGCTGTAAGCGCCGTAGAAGGTGCTACTGTAACAAGCGGAACCCAGATCCTGTCAATGGCCAACCTTGATGATGTTCAGGTTTCTATTTCAGTATCCAAGAGTGACCTTCCCAAGATTGCCATCGGACAGAAGGTTGATATCACAATAAATGGCAAGGCCTATAACGGCGAGATCACACAGATCTCCGGTAATGCCACCAAGAATAACAACGGTGTTGCAATTGTTGCCACCACCATCAAGATCACCAATCCTGATTCAGACATTATTCTGGGAGTTGAGGCCAGCAACAAGATTCACGCCGAGAAGGCAGAGAACACAATGGTCCTTCCCTATGAGTACATCCAGACTGATTCTGAGGGCGATTACGTATATGTTGTTGAGAACAATACCGTGGTAAGAAAGAACGTTACCATCGGAATCGCCACCAGCACAGATGCCCAGATCCTTGAGGGAATCAAGTCCGGAGACAAAGTTATCACCTCCGATGTTTCAACTCTTACTGAGGGAATGGTGGTAGTTGACAGCTCACAGATGAACGGCTGATAGGAGATACTTTTTTTACAGATGGGTAAATTTGGCGAGTATTTTAAAAGTGCAATTAAACAGATAATAGGAAACGGCTATCGTACTGCCATGACCATGCTGGGTATTGTCATCGGAATCGCTGCGGTTATCGCTGTTGTTTCTCTCGGTAACGGAATGAGTGAATTCGTACAGAGTGAGCTCAACGGCATTGCAGGTAACTACGGACAGATCTCCATCGATTCTTCCAAGACATCGGAGACCTTTGGACTTGATGATATCGAACTATTGGAGGAACAGCTTCCGGATATTAAGGGTGTGTCTCCCGACTTTACGACCTATGGCAAGGTAAAGGGCAGAAGAGAGACCTTCGAAGCTCAGATCACAGGCGTTGCTCCGGCCTACAGATATGCCATGAGCAACGACATCGTCAAAGGTCAGTATTTCAACAAGCAGCAGCTTGACAGTAATCAGAAGGTCTGCGTTATGCTAAGGGACGATGCCAAAAAGATCTTCGGAACCGAGGATTGTATCGGCATGGAGCTTGAGATGACCATCTGGGGTAAGACAGCGACTTACACGGTAATAGGCCTTCGAGACAGTATGAACAGGCTCTACGATTTCATTATGGAGGGGCAGGATTACTACGCTACCATAGAGATCCCCTATACTTCCATGGGCGTAGACTACGATTTCAATGTTGATACCTTTTATTCCATGATGCTTTTTGCAGATCAGAGTATCCTTACAGAAAACATTGATAAGGCAAGAGACATTCTTACCAACAGGCACGGACTTCGCGGAACTAAGGCTTTGACAGCCTATAGCATGGCGGATATCTCCGAGCAACTTGATCAGATCCTGGGATATGCCAGAACCTTCCTTCTTCTGGTATCTGTAATATCCCTTGTGGTAGGCGGAATAGGTGTTATGAATATCATGCTTGTTTCCGTTACTGAGAGGACCAGGGAGATCGGCATCCGCAAATCAATCGGAGCAAGTACAGGCGCCATTCTGACACAGTTCCTGGCAGAGGCTGCGATCCTTACGCTTCTTGGAGGAATTGTGGGAATTTTTCTTGGAATGGGAATGGCCTACATTATCTGTACACTTATAGGATTTAAGGTAATAATCACACCGACTTCGGTTATCGGAGCGGCGTTTTTCTCAGTACTTATCGGACTCTTTTTCGGAATCTACCCCGCAAGAAAAGCAGCGAAGATGAAACCGATAGATGCCCTCAGACTTTGATGTTGTCAGATCAAATGTCTGAAGCGCAACAATTTTGCTACTAATCAGGAAAGGCAATAAATTGGGAACCTTTGGAGAATACATAAAAAGCGCAGTATCAAGCATACGCACTAATAAGGGCAGATCTTTTCTTACCATGCTGGGTATCATTATCGGTATCGCAGCTGTTCTTACAGTGCTTATAATAGGCGATGGCATGAAGGCTACCGTCAATTCTGAGATGGATTCAATCGGTGCCACCACCATCTCCATAAGTCTTGATACAACCAAGACAGACAAGAATATCACAAGGCAGCAGCTTAGGGAAATCGAGAGCAATATTCCAAATATTTACGGCATTTCACCTTCTATGTCAGGATGGGGTACCGTTAACGGCAGGAAAGGCACTGCGGATCTGTATATCACCGGCGGCAGTGAATCCTTGGTGGAGCAGGGCAGTGTTAAGATGCTTCACGGAAGATATTTCTCCAAATCCGATGTGGAGGATGACAAAAAAGTCATCGTTCTTAGCCAGACTTCAGCCAATTATATCTTTGGATATGAGGAAGTTGTGGGTGAGACCTTCGAAGTGGACTGCTATGGTCTGACCGGAGAATTTACCGTGGTGGGTGTAAGAGAAGACAATACTATGGACAAGGCCTATGCCATGTACGGCGGCGATAACATTATCCTGATGGCAGAGGCTCCGTTCACGGGCCTGGGCGATGTGATGGAGTACGATCTTGATGATTTCATAAACAACTTCACCATATATCTTGACAGTGAGAACAAAGATGAAGTTCTCTCCAAGTCACGTTCTGTTGTTGAGAACATCCTTGGACTTCGCGGAGAAAATGCGGTCAAGGTTTCTGCAGGCTCAGGTTTTGACCAGACAACAGAAACAATCCTTAATATCATCACTTCCGTAATTGCAATAATCGCAGCTATTTCTCTGTTGGTTGGAGGAATAGGCGTTATGAATATCATGACCGTATCGGTTACGGAGAGAACAAGAGAGATCGGTATCCGCAAATCTCTTGGTGCAAGAACCAGTTCCATTCTGACCCAGTTCCTTGCTGAGGCTGCTATCCTTACCTTCACAGGAGGTCTTATAGGAATGGCGCTTGGAATGACTATTTCCTTCATCATCTGCAAGGTAGTGGATTTCTCTTTCATTGTTAAACCGGAGCTGGTGGTTTTGGTTGTGGCAATTTCCACGGGAATAGGACTTTTCTTTGGAATTTACCCCGCCAAACGTGCAGCCAAGCTTGACCCCATCGAGGCTCTCAGGACGGAATAAACGGCAGGGGACTGTCCCCCTTAGCTACCTTTATGATATACTATATAAGATAATTAGGTTTATTGGGGTGAAGTTTTGAGAGAGATAATTGACCAGTTTTTAAAGGGGAAATTTGAATATACAGAGAAAAAATTAGACTTCTCCACTCCCAGAGTGGAGCTTTCTTTAGGTACCGGCGAAACAATCGAGGGTACCTTTACTGTTTTCGGTCCGGAGGGAAGGCTTACCGAGGGCCGTATAATCTCCAGTGATGTCCGCATGGACGTTCTTACACCTGAGTTTTCGGGATCACCCTTTGAGGCATCCTACAGATTCAATGCAATAGGCTTAACTCCCGGAGATGTTCTTCAGGGAGAATTTCGCATTATCTCCAATCAGGGAGAGTATCTTCTGCCCTTTGTGGTGACCGTAAGACTTGACCATATAGCTTCGAGCCTGGGAGATATTAAGAATCTTTTTCATTTTGCCAACCTTGCCAAGACTGACTGGGCAGAGGCTGTGAATCTTTTCTATTCCTCTGATTTCATAACCATATTCAAGGGAAATGACGGGCAGTACGAGAGCCTCTACAGAGGTCTGTCTCAGATTCCCGGAAGTGAACAGAACGTGGAGGAGTTCCTGATCTCCATCAACAAGAAGCAGCCTGTGACTTATATACCGGATCAGCAGGAGATCTTTCTTGATTTCACAGGATTGTCCCATGACACCACCTTCATTCTGTCAAGAAACGGCTGGGGCTATACACAGCTGACCGCCAAGGTGGACGGAGACTTCATATCTCTGGATAAATATCAGATAGGCGAGGAGGATTTCTCCGGCAGCAGTTGCCGCGTAAGGCTACGTCTCAAGACGGACAAGCTTCATTCCGGCAATAATTTTGGCTGCATAACCTTCGAGAACGCCTATGTTTCCGTCAAGGTTCCGGTGACTGTTTCCGTTGATTTTACCGGAAGTCATTTCAGAAGTGATTATCATGAGAAAAAGAAGCTCATCTTAGAGCTTATCAGAGTATACGAGAACTTCAGCTGTAAAAAAATAACTTCAAGGGCCTGGGTATCCGAGACCGGCAAGATCATCTCCAAGATGAATGCCCTTGATGAGAAGGACCTGGAGTTCAGACTCTATACCGCCCATTACTACATTACCGCCGGCAGAGTCAACGAGGGCAAATGGATCCTGGACCACGCCGAGAGGGAAGTAGAGGAGGCACCGGGAGATACACTGTACTGTTATTTCCTGTATCTATCAACTCTCTGTAGCAGAGAGGAAGCCTATATCAACGACATAGCGGAGAGAATGGAGGGAATATTCAGGAGAAATCCCGACAACTGGCGCATCGCCTGGCTCCTTCAGTTCGTCTCTGAGGAATACAGCTCCAGCACACCAAGAAAATGGATGATGCTTGAGCAGCAGTTCTCTTTTGGTTCCAGAAGCCCCATTATCTATATGGAGGCCATGAACCTGTTAAATGAGACTCCCTCCATTCTCACCAATCTGGATGAGTATGAGCTGTATGTGCTTATGTACGGCGCCAGGAGGAAGATCATCAGCCTGAACCTTATGGACCAGATTGTATATCTCTCCATGAGGGTCAGAAATTTTGACAAAAAGCTCTTTACAGTCCTTAAGGCCTGCTATGAGATCAAGGAGAGCGACGAAGTCCTTGAAGCCATCGTTTCTCTTTTGATAAAAGGCGGTAAGACCGACAGGGACAGTTTTGCATGGTATGCCAAGGGTGTTGAGAGAGAGCTTCATATAACAAGACTGTATGAGTACTATATGATGTCCATCTACACCGATCAGGAGGGGAATCTTCCCTGCGAGATCAGCAGGATGATACTGATGTATTTTTCCTATCAGTCGGATCTTGAGTATGACAAGAACGCCATACTGTACAAATACGTTCACGAGAACAGAGAAGATTTTCCTGAGCTGTATGAGAGCTTCAGACCGCAGATAGAGAAGTTTATGCTGGCGCAGCTGGATAAAGGCAGAATCAGCAGGGAGCTGGGGTATCTCTACAAGAATCTTCTGACCAAACAAATGGTGGATGCAGCCAACGCCTCCAAGGTTCTGAGCGTTCTGTATACCGCAGAGATCAGAACTGAGGACAAGCGTATCAGCGAAGTGCTGGTTGTCTATGACAAGTGCGAGAGGGAGATGAGATATCCTCTTACGGACGGAGTTGCTTTCGTTCCTTTGTACGGTTCTGATTATGCTATCCTTTTGGCCGACAGGCAGGAGAACAGGTATGCCGCCAGCGTACCTTACAGCAGCATCAGACTCATGGCTCCCGGAAGAGTTGCCTCCTATGCCATTCCTTATATTCAAAAGGGCAAGGAAAATCTTGACCTCTTCCTTTGCGACCTGGGTAAAAACGCCTATACCATCAACATGGAGAATGTTGGCAGATACAAGGATCTGGCCGCCTCTGAGCTGGTTAGAAAGAGCTGCAGGGACGAGATCAGGAACAATCTGGTGCGCTTTTACTATGACAACGACTTTACAAGGCAGCTTACGGAGTATCTGATGGAGATAGATCCTTCAGGGCTTCAGACCAAGGAGAGGAATGACATCCTTGAGCTGATGGTTATGGGAGGACTCTACGACAGAGCTCTTGAGTGGCTCAAATGCTACGGCACCTACGGAGTTGATCCCAAGGTGGTGCTTCGTCTGTGCGGAAGGCTCATAGACAGAGATGCTTTTGACGGCTGCTGGCCCGAGACCGAGATTGCTTTTTATGCCTTCTCTGCCAGCAAGTATGACGAGCAGCTGCTGAAATACCTGGTGGCCAATTACAACGGCACTGTTAAGGGGATGAGAAATATCTGGAAGGCTGCAGAGTCTTTCGGAATAGATACCTATCCTTTGTCTGAGAGAATACTTGTTCAGATGATGTACAGCGGCTCCTATGTGGGAGAGAAGAATCTCATCTATCAGTCCTATGTTCAGAGCGGCGCCAATACGGATATTGAGATGGCATTTCTTGCCAGCAACTGTTATGAGAACTTTGTTCACGGCAAGATAACTGACAAGTATCTCTTCGAGAGAATAGAGAAACTGGCACAGGAGAAGCTTCCTCTGGATGAGGTGTGCAAACTTTCTTACCTTCGCCATTATGCCAGTGAGAAGAAGGCCGACGAGGAGTTCAATCCGCAGGTTGTTATCAGCTTCCTTAGAGAGCTTCTTGCGGAGGGAATCTTCTTCCCGTTTTTCATGGATTACGCAGAGCTGTGCCCTGATATGTACCAGTTCTCCGATAAGACCATGATCGAATACAGAACCACTCCCGGCAGCGTATGTATGCTTCATTACAGACTTGCCGGCAGCGATGACAACAAGTATCACAGCCTGGAGATGAAGGAAATGTATGACGGCATCTACGTGTGCTCCTTCGTTCTGTTCTTCGGTGAACAGCTCCAGTATTATGTATCTGAGGAGAGGGGAGAGCAGGGCCCTGTAACCACCGAGAGTGCGGTGGTGTCCAAGAACGATATCGTCAAGACCGGCTCCGGCTCCAGATACAGTCTGATCAACGACATTATGATCGGAGAGACCCTGCAGGACTACGACACAGTGGACAAGCTGATGCAGGAGTATTTCAAGAAAAAGTCTCTCTGCGATCATTTATTTAAACCCTTGAAAGAGGATGAGTAACTATGCTATTTGGAAGCGGTGATGAAAAACGCTTTGTACTGGGGTATGACCTGGGCGAGAAGGTATCGCAGATCAGCTTTCTTGCCTCCGATGCGGATATGCCGGAGACCCTTTCAGTGCTGGCGGGAGCAGAACTATATAATATTCCCACAGTTCTTTGTAAGAGGAAGGATGTGAATCAGTGGTTTTACGGCAAGGAAGCCGTCCGTCACATCGATGAGGGCGATGGGATTCCCGTGGAGGGACTTATTGCGGCGGCCAGGGACGGCAAGCCCGTTAAGGTTGGAGATTCTGAGTATGACCCTATTGCGCTTCTTACTCTTTTTATCAAGAGGAGCCTTTCTCTTTTGTCAATGGAACTGTCCCTTGATATGGTGGAGGCCATTATGTTCACCACCAGGAGCCTTGACCACAGAATGGTGCAGGTGCTCAATGCGGTAACAGCTGCGCTGGAGCTTAAGACTACCAATGTTTTTTACCAGAGTCACGAGGAGAGCTTTTTTAACTACATGCTCTATCAGCCGGAAGATCTGATGCATCACACGATCCTGGCTTGTGACTACGACTGTGAGACTCTTAATATCTTGCAGATGACCCTTAACCACAACACCAAACCTGTAGTGGCTACCATAGATACTGCAAGCTACGATTCCCTTAGGCTTGGCCCCGACGGATTTCCCAAGGATGCGGCACTATTCCACAGAGCCTGCGACAGGTTGGACGATGAGTTCCTTACCATAATGCAGAAGCTGTGCTCGGAGCGCATCGTATCCACTATCTTTCTTCTTGGAGACGGATTCAGGGAAAAATGGACCAAGAGATCCCTGGAGTTTTTGTGCAGAACAAGGCGTGTTTTCCAGGGAAACAATCTTTTTAGCAAAGGCGCAAGTATTGCAGCCAGGGAGAGGATAAGACCCACAGACAACAGCAGGAAGTTTGTTTTCCTCGGTGAAGACAAGCTCAAGGCCAACCTTGGAATGAATCTTCTTAAGTGCGGCAAGGAGGCGTATTTCGCCCTGCTTGATGCCGGAGTCAACTGGTATGAGGCCGAGAATTCTTTTGACATAATCATGGATCCGGGCGGCATCATCAATATTCAGGTGACGCCTCTTACAGGAAAGAGTCCGAGGCTTGTCCAGTTCTATCTGGAGGGCCTTGAGAAGAGACCTGCCGGAACCACAAGGCTTCATATATCACTGAACATGTCCTCAGTGGATGAGGTGAACGTCAAGGTGCAGGATATGGGCTTTGGCGAGCTGTTTCCCGCAACCGGCAAGGTGTGGGAGCAGACCATAGAATTGTAATTTTGGGAGCAGTATATGAGCAGACCGATTCTTTGCATGGGAACCTATGCCAAAGAGCCCTACAACATAGAGCGAATAGGGCGAAATGTATATTGTATAGAGGAGCTGTGCTACTGTATTGTTCAGAACGCATTTCTTTTTGACGAGGAGAGCTTTGACAGAGAGCTGTTCGACTGGATCGACTACGAATGTTCTCTCACAAGGCTGGCGGATGAACTTAGGAGTATGTCGGCCAAGCATTGTTCAATGGCCTCCATTGCGGGAACCATTCTGGACTACGTGGGCTACAACTCCAAGGAAGAGGTGGACAGAACCGAGGAGATCCTTCGTGCCAACGCAGGCATGGATATCTATAAAAAGAGGCTGGCAAGGGCCGAGTTTCTCATGAAGAGCGAGAAGTTCGCCATGGCTTTCAGGGAGTATGAGTTTTTGCTTAACAACACTCCCGACATAGACAGGAAGCTTCGGGCCATGATAGAGCATAACGAGGGGGTTATGTATGCCAAGCTGTTTTTGTTTGATCTGGCAGCAGGCATGTTCAAGAAGGCCTATGAGGACGACCACAACTATGAGTCCTATCTGCAGTATTTATCGGCAGTTCGAATGGGACTTACGGACAAGGAATATGTTTCTTTTATCGCTGAGAACGAGGATGCCTACGAAGCTTCGCTTGAGCTGGAAAAAAGGATGAGCGAAGCCTCAGAGCTCTACGGAGCCGGCAATGAGAATCTTCTTCTCAAGAGCCTTCTGGTCTACAAGGCCGAGGGCAAGATGCATGAGTACTACGAAAAGGTAGGAAATTTAACCGAGGAGCTTAAGGACGATTACAGATTTACTGTTAAGGAAAAGAACGTAAGCAGGTGAGATAATGGGGATATTCGACACCATCTTTGGTAGAAACGTAAATATTGATCCGGAGAGCAAAAAAGAGCTGGAGAATTGGAACGATATTGTCTATACCAGAAAAGATCTGGATATGGACGATCCGGTTCAGAGAAGGGAATACATAAACAGCTGCCTTCAGCAGATGGAGGAGGCTGCAGCGGAGCTGGACGCTCTGGAGATGGAATACAACGATGTAACCAGTCACCTCCGGGATATGGAGGAGATTGATGCGCTTCCTCCCGAGCAGAGGGCGGAGATCAATACCTGCGCTGCAAGAATACTGGAATCTCAGGAGCAGCAGGAGAAGTACAACAAGCGCAAGAACCGCATGAGCGAGACTGACTATGAGCGCATGGAGAGGCTGGAGAACGAGGCCCCTTCAGGAATAAAGAAGCTGACAGAAGCCGAGAGCTATCAGAAGAAGATCAAAAATGACTTAAAGCGCCTGGACGGTGAACACGAAGCCTACATGTTCAGAGAAGAAGACCTGGAAAAGAGCATCGACGTATCCCACAAGCTCATTGTAGTGGTGGGTGTAGCACTGGTTCTGGCAATAATAGCGCTTCTGGTACTTCAATACGGACTTAAGCTCAACGTGATCTACGGTTATATGGTTGCGATACTGCTTGCGGGAATTGCAGTGACTCTTTTGTATGTGCAGGGCACCAACGCTACTGTGGAGATGAAGGGCGTAAGGAAGTCCATCTCAAGGCTTATAATGCTGCAGAACCAGGTCAAGATAAGATATGTGAATAACACCAATCTCATCGATTATCTCTGCCTGAAATATGGAGTCAACAATGCCAAGGAACTGATTTCCCTCTATGACAGATATCTTGAGGAAAAGAAGGAGAGGGCCCTTGTGGAGGATGCCCGCAAGCTCCTTGATACCAATCAGAAGGATCTTGTGTATATGCTTCGCCACTACAGGGTGAAGGATCCGGATATCTGGCTGCGACAGGTGGAGGCTCTTTTGGACCACAATGAGGAGGTGGAGATCCGCCATTCCCTCAATGTTCAGCGCTCCAAGCTAAGGAAACGCATGGAATACAACAGGGATATTGTTGCCGGCAATGCCAAGTCTGAGATTGAGGACATGGCCCGTCAGTATCCTGAATATACCCAGGAGATTCTGGATATGGTTTCCCGATATGAAGATAAATATCCGGGAGTATAATTAATTGAATCTTGTGAAAAATGATGATTGCCACATACACACATAGATGTTATTATTGTCGTGTTTGTGGCAGTTTTTGCGAAGTACAATAATGCTTCACATGAGGAGATCATAAAATGAACGCAGGTAGGACGGAGAATTACAAACGCCTCGGGGAAGAATGCGGCGTTTTCGGTATGTACGACTTCGACGGCGGCGATGTGGCGGGATCCATCTATTACGGACTCGTATCACTCCAGCACAGAGGTCAGGAGAGCTGCGGTATCGCTGTCAGCGAGACCAAGGGTCCAAAGGGCAAGGTTAGCAGCTACAAGGACATGGGCCTTGTGAATGAGACCTTCACTCCCGACATTTTGGATAGCCTTAAGGGCGATATAGGTGTCGGACATGTTCGTTATTCAACAGCAGGCAGCAGCACAAGATAGAATGCTCAGCCGCTGGTTCTTAATTATGTAAAGGGTACCTTGGCAATGGCGCACAACGGTAACCTTATCAACGCGCCGGAGCTCCGTCACGAGCTTTCTTATACCGGTGCTATTTTCCAGACTACAATTGATTCGGAAGTTATAGCTTATTTTATCGCCAGAGAAAGACTTGTTTCCAAGTCCGTTGAAGAGGCGGTGGGACGTGCAATGCAGAGGATAAAGGGTGCATATAGCCTTGTCATCATGTCTCCCAGGAAGCTGATCGGAGCAAGAGATCCTTACGGTTTCAAGCCCCTTGTTATAGGAAGAAGAGAGAACTGCTATGTTCTTGCATCTGAGACCTGCGCCCTTGATACCATAGGTGCCACCTTCATAAGAGATGTGGAACCCGGCGAGATCGTAACAATTTCTCCCGAATACGGAATTCAGTCCGATAAGAGCATGTGCCTGTCTGGGGACAAGCATGCACGCTGTATTTTTGAATATATCTATTTTGCAAGACCTGACAGCACCATCGACGGCATCAGCGTATACGATGCCAGAATAGCTGCCGGACGTTTCCTTGCCAAGGATTCACCGGTGGATGCGGATATGGTTGTGGGCGTTCCCGAGTCCGGTAATGTAGCGGCTCTCGGTTATGCTCTTGAATCAGGAATCCCCTATGGTCAGGCCTTTGTAAAAAATGCTTATATAGGTAGAACCTTCATCAAGCCCAAGCAAAAGAACAGAGAGTCCAGCGTTCAGGTCAAGCTTAATGCCTTAAAGAGCGCTGTCAAGGGCAAGAAGATAATCATGATAGACGACTCCATCGTAAGAGGAACCACCTCCGACAGGATCGTGAGAATGCTTCGTGATGCGGGAGCCAAAGAGGTACATATGAGAGTCAGCTCACCTCCGTTCCTCTGGCCCTGTTATTTCGGAACAGACGTACCTGCAAGAGACCAGCTCATTGCATATAACAGAAATGTTGATGACATCTGCAGGATCATCGGAGCAGATTCCCTGGCCTATTTGGGAATAGAGAGACTCAAGGAAATGGTAGGCGGTAGCCTCGGCATCTGCGAAGGATGCTTCACCGGCCAATATCCCATCGAGCCGCCTAAGGAAGATATTAGGGGAGAGTATGAGCGATAAGTGGATTCAAGTTCCCGGGATCCTCTGCTTGCAGAAAGGATCATGGGAATTTGAAGACACAACGTACATTATATAAAAGTTGTTATTTTAAGGAGGATAAAATGAGTACAGACCGTTACAGCAGCCCATTATCTGAACGTTACGCAAGTAAGGAGATGCAGTACATTTTTTCCCAGGACATGAAGTTCAGAACCTGGAGAAGACTCTGGATCGCCCTTGCGGAGATTGAGAAGGAACTGGGACTTAATATTACTCAGGAGCAGATCGATGAGCTTAAGAGCCATCAGGATGACATCAATTATGATGTTGCCAGAGCAAGAGAGAAGGAAGTAAGACATGACGTAATGAGCCATGTATACGCCTATGGACAGCAGTGCCCCAAGGCCAAGGGCATTATCCATCTTGGTGCGACCAGCTGCTATGTCGGTGACAATACAGATATCATCATTATGACTGAGGCGCTCAAACTTGTTCGCAAAAAGCTCGTTAACGTCATCGCCGAACTTGCTAAGTTCGCTGACAAATATAAGGATCAGCCAACACTTGGTTTTACTCATTTCCAGCCTGCTCAACCTACAACAGTAGGTAAGAGAGCGACCCTGTGGCTTCAGGATTTCACCATCGATCTTGAGGACCTTGATTTTGTACTTGATAATATGAAGCTTCTTGGTTCCAAGGGAACAACCGGAACTCAGGCTTCCTTCCTTGAGCTCTTCGACGGGGACCTTACCAAGGTTGACAAGCTTGATCCCATGCTTGCAGATAAGATGGGCTTCAAGGGCTGCATGGCTGTTTCAGGCCAGACCTACAGCCGCAAGATTGACGTTAAGGTAGTTAATGTCCTCTCCGGCATCTGCCAGTCAGCCACCAAGATGGCCCAGGACATCAGACTTCTTCAGCACCTCAAGGAGGTAGAGGAGCCCTTCGAGAAGAGTCAGATCGGATCTTCTGCAATGGCATATAAGAGAAATCCCATGAGAAGTGAGAGAATCTGCTCACTTTCAAGATATGTTATCGTAGATACTCTGAACCCTGCCATCACAGAAGTTTCACAGTGGTTTGAGAGAACCCTTGATGACTCAGCCAACAAGAGACTGTCAGTACCCGAGGGCTTCCTTGCAACAGACGGTGTTCTTGACCTGTGCCTCAACGTAGTTGACGGCCTCGTGGTTTATCCCAAGGTTATCGAGAAACACATGCTGGCAGAGCTTCCCTTCATGGCAACAGAGAATATCATGATGGATGCGGTTAAAAAAGGCGGAGACAGACAGGAGCTTCATGAGAGAATCAGAGAACTCTCCATGGAAGCAGGTAAGACCGTCAAGGTTGAGGGTAAGGACAACAATCTCCTTGAACTCATCGCCGCAGATCCTGCCTTTAACTTAAGCCTGGATGAACTCAAGGCTTCAATGAATCCGGGAAAGTATGTGGGCTGCAGCGCACATCAGGTTGATAAGTTCCTTGGCGAAGTTGTTCAGCCTATTCTGGAGGCCAACAAGGACATCCTTGGTGTAACAGCAGAGATTAACGTATAAGATAATTTTTCGGGAAGCCGACAATAGGTGTCTGTCTCTGTTAGGGGGCAGGCACCTTTATTGACTTCTCTTTTTCTTACTAATAAATCGATTATATCTTGCCAAATCCGGTGTCTAATTTTGTTGAAAAAGACAGTGGTATTTGATAGTATATGGTGAACTGAAAAAAAGTTTTGTATTAAAGAAGCAAATGGGGATAATATATGAAAATTAGTGATCTTATCAAAGAAAAAGAAGTAACTTTGTCTTTTGAAGTTTTCCCACCAAAAACAGATGACGGATATGAAGCGGTCGAGAAGGCTGCGGCTGAGATAGCTGCCCTTAAGCCCGACTTTATGAGCGTGACCTACGGAGCAGGCGGCGGAACCAGCAAGAACACAGCAAATATCGCAGCCGACCTTCAGAATAAATATGATACTCCGGTTCTGGCTCATCTTACCTGTGTATCCTCCACCAAAGAGCATGTGAGGAACATGATTTCCGTATATAAGGAAAAGGGCATTGAGAACATAATGGCCCTTAGAGGTGACATCCCCAAGGAAGGTCGTATCTGCTATGAATACGATCACGCCACAGAGCTTATCTATGATATCAAATCATTGGATGAAAACATCTGCATCGGCGGTGCCTGCTATCCGGAAGGACATATAGAGTGTGCAAGGCAGTCCGAGGACATTATGCATCTCAAGGAAAAGGTAGATGCGGGATGCGATTTCCTTACCACCCAGATGTTTTTTGACAACTCCACATTGTATCAGTTCTTATACCGAATAAGAGAGAAGGGAATTGAGGTGCCTGTTCTTCCGGGAATCATGCCTATTACCAATGCGAGACAGGTAGCCAGAAGCGTAGCACTTTCAGGATCAACTATTCCCCAGAAGATGAAGATCATGGTGGACAGATTCGCAGACGACCCTCAGAAGATGAAGGAAGCCGGTATCATCTATGCCAGCGATCAGATCATAGACCTTATATCCAACGGGGTCAGCCATATTCACGTATATTCAATGAACAAGCCCGACATAGCAGCCGGCATCATGAGGAATCTGGCAACAATAATCAGATAATACGGTAATACCTGTATATAGAGAAATATCCCAAAGGAGAGTAATTAAAATGAACGAACAAGCAAACACAGGTGCTAAGAGCGCCATTTTGGAGAGTGAATATCACTACTCACAGGAAGTAATCAAGAAACTGTCAGATTACTTCGATGCCAAGGTTGTAGGTCAGCAGCAGCTTAAGTTCTCACTTATCGCAGCTATCCTTGCTGACGGACATATTCTTGTAGAGTCTGTACCGGGACTTGCCAAGACTACAGCAGCCAAGGCAATTTCGGATGCGGTAGACGGTCAGTTCGCAAGAATCCAGTGCACACCCGACCTTCTTCCCGGCGATATCGTAGGTACACAGATCTACAATCAGGCCAACGGCAAATTCGAGACAATCCTTGGACCTGTATTCGCCAACTTCGTACTTCTCGATGAGGTTAACCGTTCCAGTGCCAAGACTCAGTCAGCCATGCTGGAAGCCATGCAGGAGAAGCACGTAACAATCGGTGGAACAACCTACAACATGCCCGAGGACGTTTTCATCGTTATCGCAACTCAGAACCCTATCGAGCAGGAAGGAACATATCCTCTTTCCGAGGCTCAGACAGACCGTTTTATCATCAAAGAGGTTATCACATATCCTCTTGCAGCTGAGGAAGTAGAGATCCTTAACAGAATCGAGAGCGGCGTTATCTCAAGAGTTGACCCCGCAGTTCTTACTATCAAGGATATCGACCAGGTTCAGGATATCGTGGACAAGGTATATGTAGATGAGTCCATCAAGTGGTATATCTCCAGCATCATCGTTGCCAGCAGAAGAGCAAGCCAGATCCAGGGACTTGAGATTGGCAAATATGTAAGAATCGGAGCCAGCCCCCGTGCTTCCATCGCATTCCTTAAGATGGCCAAGGCTTCCGCACTTATGCATGGAAGAACTTATGTTACTCCCGATGATGTCAAGATGGTAAGACATCAGGTACTTCGTCACAGAATCGGTCTTAACTATTCAGCGGTTGCAGACAATATCACCGTTGAGCAGGTAATCGACGGAATTGTTAATTCAGTAAAAACTCCGTGATAAAACAGGTCTTTTGAAGGTGAAGCAATGAAAATTGATTACGAGTATTTATCAAGAATCAGAAGGGCGGTAGCTCTTTATACTAATAAGAAGACCTCCAATATTCTTGACGGTGATTTCCATTCCATTCACAGGGGCCGCAGCATGGAGTTTGATGACCTCAAGGAGTACAACTTCGGTGATGACGTACACGACATCGACTGGAAGTCCTCCTCAAGAATGGGCTCCATTGTAGTTAGAAGATATATGACGGACCGCCGCCACAACGTAATGTTTATCTGTGACTGCGGAGACAAGATGATGGCCGATACCGACAAGGGTCAGCCCAAGAAGGAAACAGCACTTATGCTGTTCGGAACTCTTGCTTATATCACCGGAAGAAACGGTGCGGATTATGCGCTTGCTTACCCCAAGGGAGAGAAGACAACCATCAGCATGTTCCGTTCCGGCCCGGAGCACCTTGAGAAGCTCCTGTATGACTATGAGGAGCATATTCCGGCACAGGCAGCCATTTCTCTCGACAAAGTGCTGGATGAAGTGGTGGGATCGATCAATAAGAGAATGATCATTATCATCATTACTGATTCCGCCGGAGTTGAGAGTCTTGATCCCAAGATGCTGAGGGCTATCACTAAGGATCATGATCTTCTTATTTATAATATTGAAGATGCCTGGCTTACCGGAGATCATGTATATGACACCGGGATCAGGAAATATGAGAAGTTGTTCTTATCTCACCATGCCCAGCTCCATGAGGAAGAGGCAAGGCAGAAAAGGGCAATGGTGGAAAGCTTCAATGAAATGTGCAAACAGTGCAAGATCGGCATGACCAGCATCTCACAGGAAAGCGAGATCATAGACAAGACTATAGATTTACTTGAGAGGTATAAACATGGTTACTACGGTTACTTTACAGGCACCATTTGAGTACAGTTGGTGGGTAATTCTTTTGGGAATCGTACTTCTGGCAGCTGCAGGGGTGTGCTTTTTCTTCTTTTACCGCATGCTCAAGGCATATCTTCCTGAAAGACAGAAGAAAGAAGTACCTAAGATCAAGAGGCTCTCACCCCAGGAGTTGTTTGCTCTTAAGAGAAAATATGAAGGACAGCTTCAGGGACTGCTACGAACTTATTCCGGTAATCAGATAGAAAAAAGAGAGGCATATCAGGATCTTAGCATGCTGATAAGAGAATTTGTCCGTGATGCCACAGGAATTCATGTGGAGAATTATACGGTAAAAGAGATTAAGTCTCTCGGAATCAGAAGGCTTGATATGCTTATGGATGAGTATTATGTTCCTGAGTTCGCAGAAGAGTTCAGAGCAAAGAACAAGGATTTTATAACATCTGTTAATACAGCCTTAGGAGTGATCAGAACATGGAGCTAATGTACAAACAGGCCATCGCCTTTGGAATCGTGGCACTGGCCCTGGTATTGGGACTTACGTTTTTTTTAAAAAAGAAGAAAAACGATGAATACGACACCGGAACAAGAGCAGCTAATACGCAGAAACTCAGAAGTACGGCGCTGTATAAAAAACTGAATGAAAGATATAACATCCTTCGAGCTGTTCTTATAGCAGGAATCGTGGGTTCGATCATATCAACTCTTTTCCTTGCGGCAAGGCCCTTCAGAACAGAGGAGGTCATGAACGGAGTTAAGAAGAGAGACATCATCCTTTGCATGGATGTTTCCTATTCATTGTACGATCTGAACTATGAGATTACGGATTACTACAAGGAAGTTGTTGCAGGCCTTAAGGGTGACAGATTCGGAGTTAATATCTTCAATACTTCCACCGTTACATACGTGCCTCTTACAGATGATTACGATTACGTTATCACCAAGCTGGATGAGTTATCTGAGTACTTCACACTTCAGAAGGAGTACATGGAGAAATATGAGGATAATCCCAATTTCAGCTACATGAATCTGACAGAGGAAGAGAAAGAGCACTACGACGAGATTAGCTACAAGCTCCAATATTACAATGCAGGTACCTTGTACAATAACGTTACAAGAGGATCTTCACTTATCGGTGAGGGTCTTGGTACAGCATTATATACTTTCCCCTATCTTGATGATTCCGAGAGAACAAGAGTTATCATCATGAGCACAGACAACGAGCTGAATGCTACAGGCGAAGAGATCATGAATCTCAAGAGTGCTTCCGAAGCCTGCGCAAAGCATAAGGTTACGGTATTCGGAATTTTCCCTTCTGAGGAAAAATTCTACGATCCCATGACCTATAACTATTCATCATGTCTTGGCGAGTTCAAGAATGCGGTAGAAAAGACAGGCGGTAAGTTCTATGTCAGGACCGAGAATCAGTCCGTATCCGAGATCGTCAAGGATATCAACAAGCAGGAAGCAATGGTGGTCAAGACGGTTATGTCCAGTCAGACAGTAGACATGCCTGAGATACCGTTTATTATTTTAATGATTTGCCTCGCCCTTGGCTGCGCGGCAGGATTGGTGTTGCAGAAATGAGTATTAGGCCTATTTTTCCGGTATTTATATTGATTATTATATTGGCAGCCCTGATGGGAGCAACTGCTTATATATTATTCAGAAACAAGAATAACCTTAAAGATAAGATCTTTTCCATGGTAAGACTTGGCATCATCTATATTCTTCTTTTTGTAATAGGACTGAGGCCGGTGACGGTCAAGACAGATTACGAATTTGCAATGAAGAATCTGGATGTAATGATCGTAGTTGATACCACCATCAGTATGTGGGCCAGGGACTACGATGGATCCAATGAGAGGATGAAGGGAGTTGTGGCAGATATAAAGGGTATTACCAAGGCGCTGGCCGGCAGTAATTTTGCCCTTGTTACCTTTGATGACAAGGCCAAGGTATTGTCTCCCTTTACTCAGGACTTCGAATATGTCAATGATCTTGCAGATACGTTAAAGTCCCCCGACAGTATGTATGCTTCGGGAAGTGATATGTCAATTCCTTATCATGATATGCAGGCTCTTCTTTTATCCTCTTCCAAAAAAGAGGGAAGAAAGACCGTAGTATTCTTTATGAGTGACGGTGAGATTACCAATAACAAGGAGCTCATGTCCTATGCAGAGCTTGCTGAGTATATTGACGGCGGCGCTGTTCTTGGCTACGGAAGTGCAAGCGGCGGTAAGATGAAGGATGAATCCGGTTATATCTACGATTACCAGACAAGGCAGGATGCTTTGTCCAAGATAGATGAGGATAACCTTAAGAAACTTGCTGAGGATATGGGAATAGAGTATATGAACCTCAACAACGGTGCAAGCTCCCTTACAGGACTTGTACAGCTGATCAAGGATGGTTCCGCCATAGTCATCGAAAAGGGTGACGGCGCGGAAGTGTACGAGGATACCTATTACTATTATGCAATTGCACTGGCGGTTATGCTCCTCTTTGAATTATTCTTTGTGATTAGGAGGGAAAAACTGTGAATAAAAAGAAATTTCCTGCGCTTATGCCGGTTCTGGCAGTAGTTGGAACAATCTTACTTGTTCTCGGACTCTCAATGATCATAAGAGTCGGTATAAACCACAGCTTTATATCTGATTACAACAACAATGTCTATGCATCTGACAAGGAGGAGGGACTCCTTGTGATGAATGTTCCGGAGAGCTACCTGCCTTATTACAACCTTGGCAACGTGTCCTTCAAAAATGGAGATTACAACGGCGCCATCGCGTATTACAATCAGGCACTGGCACTTAATCCTCCCGGAAAAAGAGAATGCAAGGTTAGGATTAACCTGGCTCTTGCAATGGTATATTCCATCGATCTCAATCACCTTGATTCACAGGAGAAGATTGATACAGCACTTATCATTCTCTACAAGGCAAGAGATACTCTTACCACCAACGGATGGGCTGCAGACAATCCGGCAGATGCCAGGGATGCCACAGCTCAGCAGCTCAAAGAGGATATCGACAAACTTATTGAGCAGCTGGAGAACCCTCCGGAGGGCGGATCAGGCGGAAGCAGCGAACAAAATGAACCTGATTCCGGAGAATCCGGGGATCAGGGTCAGGGCCAGTCTTCCGGCGGCGATGATACCAAGAACAAGAAAAAACTTGAGTCTCAGCAGAAGGGCGCTCTTGATGAGAAGTCCAGAGAGCAGGACGACCTTGAGAAGAGCTACGGCGGACAGAAATACGGAAGCGGCAGCAAAGAAAACAACAACGGAGAGGGCAGCGATTCAGGCTACTCCAATCCCTGGTAAATAATTCGGAACTTAAGTAGCCGGGCACAAATGACATGTGCCCGGCACTTTTTTTCAATATATTGTGTGGTTTATGCAAATTTAATGTCTTGTCAGGGTTTTCTGAGAATACAATATGATGTATAATTAACGGGAATATAAGGCGATATTTAGTAGTGTTAAATCCTGTTTTATATTCATTATTCCGATTGAACAAGATACAATATATAGTGTTTTG
>JAEEGL011180171.1_pt1 | contig 24067 bp, 11 predicted proteins | sample 9134231 | NCBI WGS metagenome assembly JAEEGL01 (sample SAMN16246548, study PRJNA631951) | gut metagenome | biome: gut microbiome; feature: rumen; material: fiber-attached | host: Bos | place: Iran: Karaj | collected 2018-10
ACAACTGCAACACAGTCTGCTACGACCACGAAGTCTGCGACACAGACCACTTCGACAGCTAAGGCTACTTCCACTACAACTTCAACACAGTCTGCTACGACTACAAAGTCTGCGACACAGACCACTTCGACAGCTAAGGCTACTTCCACCACAACTGCAACACAGTCTGCTACGACTACAAAGTCTGCGACACAGACCACTTCGACAGCTAAGGCTACTTCTACCACAACTGCAACACAGTCGGCTACGACCACAAAGTCTGCGACACAGACCTCTTCGACAGCTAAGGCTACTTCCACAACTACAGTAACAGTAACGGCTCCGCAGACAGCCTCTGCAACACAGTCCGTGACGGCTTCACAGTCTTCGACGAGCACAGCCGAGGCAACTGCGACATCTTCAAGCACAGTTACCGGGACCACGCCCATCGAAACAACTCCCGCTGAGGATAAGTTCGGCGACATTAACGGCGACGGCATGATAGACGGCGTAGACGCTTCATTGATACTCGTCTACAATGCTTCTCACGCAGACGGCGTTGAAACGCTCACTCCCGAGCAGCTCGCACTCGCTGACATCAACGGGGACGGCCTCGTGGATTCAGTTGACGCATCACTGATACTTGTTTTCAATGCCATGAGCGTTGAAGACCCGGATCTGACGCTTGATCAGTTCCTGCTGAAGCTGAAAAAAGAATCAGAGGAAGAACCTCCGGTGTAAATGAAATATCCGTGCTCCGCAATTCCGGGGCACGGATTTTTTGTATGCGGACCTGATTGACTCCCCTGAGCCGATGTGATATAATACGGGAGTAAAAACTCCTCTGAAAAAATCACGTTCTTTAACGCAAGACCCCGGAAAACACTTTTATGCACCGTATACTATACAGTGAAAGGACTGATTCCCTATGCCCTCGGACTCCCATGAAATAGTGACGCAGGTATACGCTGCGAAAAAGGACAATAAAGCTGCTGACAGCTTTATTGAAGCTTATATGCCGTTTATCAGGTCTGAGACGGCGAAGTTTACCGGACGGCAGCCGTCGCAGAGCGACGACGAGCTGAGCATCGCTATGTTCGCCTTTTATGAGGCGATACGGAGTTATTCGCGGTTTAAGGGGGCATTTCTGAAATATGCATCAGTCAACATCAAACGCAGGCTCATCGACAACAGCCGCCGGGAGAGACGAAAACTGGGAGTCGTCTCTCTCGACCAGCCTGCGGGAGATAATGAGGGATCATCAGTTCTTTCAGAGATCATCGAGGACAAGGGGCGCCCGTATGATGAACTCGAGGAACGGGAGGCAGTTCATCAGGAGCTCGCCGAGCTCACGGAACGTCTGAGCGTATTGGGCATAACGCTCAGCGATGCCGCAGAGAACTCTCCTCACCAGAAACGGACACTTGAAGCCTGCCGCAAAGCGGTGGACTTCGCGAGATCCGAGCCGGGCATCATCGAAGATTTCCTGCGGACCAGGCGCATACCGCTCTCCGCGATCGCGCAGGCAACAGGAGAATCCAGAAAAACGCTTGAACGACACAGGCGCTACCTTGCCGTCGTGCTGCTGATATTCAGCGGCGGCTTCGAGACCATACAGGAACATATCATACAGACGCTGAAAGGAGGTGCGGAAAGATGAGATACATAGTTGCAGAATGTCACCCGGCATACGCAATACTGCTCGACGAGAACGCTGAGCTCGTCTACGCCGCGAACCTGCACTACAGCGTAGGCCAGACCGTAGAATCGCCTGTCCTCATGGAAACAGAAAAGACGAGCGGCAACCGGTCGGCTATAATGCATACCGTGAGAAGAGCCGCAGCGACTGCGGCAGCCTGCCTGCTCATCTTCGGCGCTTACCGCCTGTACATGGGCAGCGCTGACCGTTCCGCAGGCTCCACGATCTTCATGTCAGCGAACGCTTCCGTGTGCATGGAGATCAACAACAAGGGCGAAGTCATTTCCGTCAAGGCTCTCAACGAAAACGGCGAGGCGCTGCTCAGCGGATATTCGTACAAGGGCAAGGACAAAGCGACCGTCTCGGATGAGCTTGTGGAGCTTTCCATTTCCTACGGCTACATCTCGAGCGGCGACACTGTTTCGTTCTACATCGACGCACCAGAGAGCGGTGTCTACGACAGCTACCGCACCGAGCTCCTCGGCAGGCTCGGGAGCTACCCGATCAACACCGATATCCAGAAGTACGACAGCTCCGTGCAGGTCAGGAGCGACTTTACCGTCTCCACTCAGGCGACCTCCGCACAGCCTGAGACAGCGGCAAACAGCACTCAGAGCTACAGCTCCATGACCGAAACGGCTGAAACTCCTGCCGCTGACACCGAAGCTGTCACGAACAGCACGGTGTCCACACCCGCTGATGAACAGCAGGCTGAGTCGGCTTACCCGTACCATGACCCCGAAACATACACAGGGCAGTCCGGGGAAGGAAACGAGAACTGGCACGGCAGCGGCGATCACGGATACTGGTACGAAGAGAGCACCGATGAGGAAGAAAACGAGAGCAGCACCTCCGAAGACACCGATCAGCCCTACAACCGCAGGCATGACTGGTCAGACGGGTATGGCAGGTACGGTCAGGACGATGACGACGAAGACATCTGCCAGTACAGCGAGGACGACTGCGACACGAGCAGTGAGAGCAGCTGGAACAGCTGGTTCACCGGCTGGAGCGGGTACAGGTTCTACAGCTATTGCGAGCGGGAAGAGGTCAGCGAATGCGGCGGCACTGACATCTGCACATACGACACCGGACGGGATAGTTATTTCAGCTGCGAGCACGGCACTGAATGCGTCCAACCGGATGACACCACCGATGAGACAGAAGAAACAGAAAAAACAGAAAACATGGATGAAACCGAATAAACAAAAGCACCTGCGCGCACTGAAAAATGCGTGCAGGTGTTTTTTATCCGCAGACCCCGCTTTTGAAAAACATGATCCGTAAACTGTAGATGTAAGAACAAAACGCAGCATAAAAGCGGCGGTCCGGAACGCTACCTTAATGTAAAAATGTTCAGACATCACCATGTAAACAGGTACAAATTGTTTATCAACAAGGAGTTGTTCAGTATGAATATTACAAAAAAGGCGATCTCGATCATCGCAGCTGCATCTACGCTTTCGCTCTCAACTATCGGAACAGCAGCATTTGCCTGCAACAAGGAAACCGACGGCGGACACACAAAGCCGAAGGCGCTCTCGTGGGCAGCAGATAAGCTCGAGGAAGGCGCATTCAAGTTTGGTCAGCGGTTCGTAAAGGACAAGGACGAGACTGCCGTATATCTCCCTGAGGCGATCATCACCGAGGAGGAGCCCGCCGAGGCTGAGACAGCTGAGTCCGACGAAGCAGAGCCCGAGACCGAGGCTGAGGAAGCTGCCGAGACTGACGAGGAAGCGCCTGCTGAGCCCACCGAGGCAGCCGACGATGCAGTCGAGACCGACGAGACAGAAGCTCCCGAGTTCGCAATCCGCGGACGCGAGAATGGCTGCCGTGCAAAGGATCTCAACAAGCCTGAGTTCAGCTGCGAGGATCATGACTGGTCCGAATTCGGCGGCGAGAACGACAAGGCTTTCCGCGGCAGAGAGTGGTCCGGCTTCGGCGAAAAGGACGAGAACTTCACCGGCTATGACTGGTCGTCGTTCAGAGGCGGCGAGGAGAAGAGCTTCGAGGAGTTCGACTGGTCCGCACGCCGCAGCGACAAGTTCTGCAAGTTCACCGACGAAGCGTCCGACGAAACCGCTGACGAAATCTCCGAGGAAGAGACAGCAGACAGCGAGTCCGGCGGAGCATTCAGAGGCTCGCGCGCTCAGTATAATTCTTAAGCAAATACCCAATCAATTTCACGTTCCCAATTCCCCAATATTTCTCATTTTAACTGCCATACAGACCGTATGGCAGTTTCCTTTTGCAGTCACATCAGGTCAGGACTGTCCCCGGTCATTTCAGTCTTCCTTTATCAGATACGCGCGGCAGGGAGCCCCGTCGCAGCCTCCGAGCAGGAGCGGCGCAGCACTGAGGAAGTACCTCCCCTCCGCGACGCCCGTCAGAACTATCCCCTCAAGGAGAACTGTCCCCGCTCCGAGGAGAATGAGGTGCACCTCCATAGGCGCGTCCTCAGGACCCACAGTCTGGCTCTCGTTGCCGAGCAGAAGCACTCCCCCGTCCGCGAACGTCCTCGCAGCACCGGCAGATACGACCGCCCTCCCCGCGATTAGGATGCGCCCGGACGCACCCGCTGCGCGGGCTTTTTTCATTATATCAGCAGCGTCATCAGCAGAGACCTCTCCTTCGTGCCACGCAACAAAGCACTCCCCCACGAACGGCCCGAGCCCGAGCTCATCGACGGTCTTCCCGCCGCTGAGGAAATGGTATGGTGCGTCGATGTGAGTGCCGTTGTGTGCACACATCGAAAATGCGGTCAGGTTGCAGACATCGCCGCTGTCCGTACTCATGATCTGCTGTCTATCCGGAGAAGGATCCCCCGGGAAAACCCTGCAGGAGAAGACCTCCTGCGAAATGTCGATGATCTCACGCATGATTATCCACCTCGTTTTTTATTTATTCTACCACGTTCGGCGCGAAAATGCAATATCCCCGCAGGATAAAGATATGCACTTGAAATCCGCGGCGGAATGTGGTATAATGTAAAATGGAATATTAGAAAATGCTGTATGCGCGAATACTCAGTGCAGGTGCGGAATGCCCTGCCTTTCATAAAAATCTTCATCTTTACCGCAGCGGGCACGCGGTAAAAGAAAGGAACCCACGCTATGGATCGAAGGAAACGCATTGCATTGTTCGTCGGACAGGCTGACGAATCGTACCAGAGCCGATTTATCAGCGGCTTCCTCAGGAACGCCTTTTCCGCAGGGTATGACGTCTGCATATTCTCGATGTACAAGAAATACCAGGATACGCCGGAGCGTGAACAGGGCGAATCCAACATATTCTCGCTGATGTCGCCGGATAAGTTCGACGGAGCTGTTATCCTCAAGGACAGCATACAGACCGAGAACGCCGCCAGTAGCCTTGAGCAGCATCTCAAAACTATCTTCGGCAATCCTATCGTCGTCATTGAAAAAGAGAGCGAGCTCTTCCCGAGCATATGCACGGACTGCTACTCCGCAGTTTTTGACCTCATCACCCACCTCATCGAGGTACACGGGTGCCGCGATATCGCCTACATATGCGGCAAGAAATGGCATAAGCACTCCAAGGAGCGCCTTCAGGCTTACCGCGACGCAATGGAGCGCGCCGGGCTTCCCGTGCAGGAGGAGCGCATACTCTTCGGCGACTTCTGGTACCAGAGCGGTGAGATCTGTGCCGCTGAACTGATTGAGGATGAAAAGAAGCTCCCTGACGCTGTCGCCTGCGCGAACGACCAGATGGCGATCGGGCTATGCAAGGCTCTCACAGAGCGCGGGGTGAGAGTCCCCGAGGACATCGCCGTAGTCGGCTATGATTCGACCTTTGAGGGACAGACCAGCCCCAAGCCTATCACCTCCGCACTCATACCTGCGGAGGAATTCGGTGAGTACGCCTTCAACTTCCTGACGGACAGAATGAACGGCAGGGTGCCGGAGTCATTCAAGCTGAAGCCGGGCATACTGCTCGGAGAGAGCTGCGGGTGCGGCTGCGAGACCATGCCCGCACACAGCGTCCGCCGCGATACGTGGGGAACTGACATCTCCGAGGAACAGTACGACTCCGTTTTCAATACAATGGACGAGAATCTCATCTCGCAGACCGATATACAGGAATTCATCGAAACAGTCTATTCCTACGCATATCAGCTGCGCGGAGCAAAGGAATTCCACCTCTGTCTGGCGGCTGAGTGGAACAGCTCATATCAGGGTGTACATCTGAAAAACAACGGATATCCGAAAAAAATGATACACGCGATACGCTATTGCAGCGACCGCAGGAACAACATCGCCGGGCTCGACGAGGTCTTCGCCACCTCTGAGATGCTGCCCGAGCTCTACGAGGAGCGCGAATCACCCGCAGCGTATTTCTTCACGCCTTTCTTCTTCGAGAACGAGTGCTTCGGCTACACTGTCATAAGCTACGGCAGCGAGCTGCGCAGCTACGACGGAGTGTACCGCCGCTGGCTCGGCTCAGTATGCAGGGGATTCGAGGTACTGCGCCGCGAGCTCGTGCTGAAGGGTATGCAGGAGCAGCTTGAGCGCTTCCGCAGCAGCAAGTTCACCGTCGCGAACCACGCCTACGAGAGCCTCTGCGACGAGGAAAAGGCTCAGTACAGGCTCGTATCACGCATACTCGACGAAAACCTGCTCGACTACTACTTCCAGCCGATAGTCAGCGCACACGACGGCAGCGTCTACGCATACGAAGCCCTCATGCGCTCACGCACAGACACCAAGATCTCTCCCCTGTCGATAATCAAGTACGCGGCAATGCAGGAGCGTCTCTCCGATGTCGAGCGCGCGACCTTCCTGAACGTACTGCGCATAATCGACGAGAACGAGGATATGTTCCGCGGGACAAGGGTATTCATCAACAGCATACCCGGAGTCAGCGTCGGTGAGGAAGCAATGTCTGAGCTCGACGGCTACCTTGCAGCCCACGCTGAGAGGGTCGTCATAGAGCTCACCGAGGAGGCTGAACTAAAGGACTCCGAGCTCGAGAAGCTCAAGTCCTACTTCGAGCGTCTTCACATCGACATCGCTGTAGACGACTACGGCACGGGCTATTCAAACGTCAGCAACCTCCTGCGTTATATGCCGGACTTTGTCAAGATAGACCGCTCGCTGCTCAGCGATATCCACGAATACCCGCAGAAGCAGCACTTCGTCCGCGAGATTATCGACTTCTGCCACGACAACGGCATAAAGGCTCTCGCCGAGGGCGTCGAGACCGCTGAGGAGCTCCAGACCGTGATACACCTCGGCGCGGACCTGATACAGGGCTTTTACATAGCACGCCCCTCCGCGAAGGTCGCCCGCCAGATCGACGACCGTTTCAGGAGCGAGATAAGGCAGTATCATCAGGAGAAGATAGACGGCAACACAAAGCACATCTACGTCGCCGGAAAGACAAACCGCGTCTCCCTCGCAAAGCTCAGCAGGGACGGCTGTACGGACATCGTCATCGGACACGATGAAATGGTATATAAGGACATCTCCATCATCGGCACTCCGCAGATGAAGACGAATATCCACCTCCGTATCGAACCGAACTACAAGGGCCGCGTGACCCTTGAGGACGTTTATCTCTCGAACGTGAAGAACCGCCCATGTATCGAGCTCGGGGAGAATTCGAGCGTGACGCTCGTGCTGGTCGGCTCAAACACGCTGTTTGAAGCAGGCATAATGGTGCCGGAGTCGGCAAGGCTCGTCATCGAGGGCGACGGCTCGCTCAATCTCGACCTCAACGCCGCCGAGAGCTACGGCATAGGCAATACGCACTATTCGCGCCACGGAGAGATGATCTTCGAGCAGGACGGCGCGGTAAACATCGCCTGCCGCGGCAAAAAGAGCATATGCATAGGCTCAGGGCTCGGCGGGACGATAAAGATCGAACGCGGCGAATACAATTTCCGAATCAACACCGAAACCTGCGTCGCTATCGGCGCACTGACGGGCGAGGTGAAGCTTGCGCTGCTCAACTGCCATATCGAGGCTGAAGTCTCGGTCAGCTACGGCGTGCTGATAGGCTCGCTCGAGAACAACGCCGACATCACTATCCGCAAGACCGCCGTGAACCTCACAACGAACAGCAAGCACCTTTCAGCCGTGGGGACACTCAACGGCAGCATGGCTGTTATACGCACGAGCGAGACCGGTTCAGAGCTGAGCATAATGGCGGACAATTCCACCTGCTTCGGATCACTTAACGGCAGCTCCGTCATCGAGATCTGCGATTCACATCTGCGGGTCGATGCGATCGGTCAGGACGCTCTCGTATTCGGCGGTTTCAGCGAGGACACGACCGTGCTGCTGGCGGATTCGGACACAAAGATCGACATAAGGTGCTCGTCCGGCAGGGAGACCCTTGCCCCGGACAGGAACGTGACCATCCGCAACGGCAGGCTCAGGCTGACCGTGAATGGGCAGGAGGTCGATCGCGACGTCACCGTGGACTACACCTGACCGCCGCGAAACTGCTATCTCTACCAAGTAAATGAACGCTGTCAGCAGCGCATTTAGGGGGAATATCCATGAACAACCACGTCCCGCGCAGGCGGCTCGCACTGATAACAGCAGACCCGTGCTCGGATTATTCGCAGTCCGTGATACTCGGCGTCCGCGACCAGTGTGCGAAGTACGGCTATGACCTGCTGGTATTCACCACGATGGTGAAGGTCTGCCACCCCGACAAGAACTATCTCAGTGGTGAGATAAACATATATAACATGATAAACTACGACCTCGTGGACGGCGTCCTGGTGGCAGCGCTGCCGCTGTTCGAGGATCAGGTACATACAGTCCTCGATCAGCTCAGGGAAGATCTGCACCGGAACTGCACCAAGCCCGTCGTGTCGCTCGACCTCCCGTTCGGGGACTATCCCACCGTCTACACCGACGACAAAAAGGCGATACGCGAAGTGGTGAAGCACCTTGTCGCAGAGCACGGCTGCCGGAAGCTGTATATGCTGACGGGGCATAAGGACTATGTCGTATCGGAGGCGCGCGCAGAGGCGTTCTGCGAGCAGATGAAGGCAGAGGGACTGCCCGCGTCTGAGGAAAACGTTTTCTACGGCAACTTCTGGTATACCGGCGGTGAGGAGTTCGCGAACAGGATTCTTTCCGGCGAGCTCGAGGTGCCGGACGCAGTTGTCTGCGCCAACGACTACATGGCGATAGGACTTGCCAACCGCCTTATGAGCGGCGGGATAAAGGTCCCGGAGCAGGTCCGCGTGACTGGCTACGACGCCACAAAGGACGCGCTTTTCAATACGATAAGCATAACGAGCTACATTCCCGACGTCTACGGAATGGCTGCGGGCGCGGTCGATATGATACACTCTCAGATAGAGCCCGGAGCTCCCGAAGCCGGGATAGGAGCTCCCCCGCACTCCGGTCTGCGCACGGGAGAAAGCTGCGGCTGCGTCCAGAGCACAGACGACCTCCGCGCATTGCATGGGTCAGGTCTCAACCCGAACGAGCGCAGTCACAACGCTGACGGCAGCCTGACGGTCAACGATATGCAGGGGCTCCACGAGAGCTATATGTTCGAGACCTTAGCCGTCATTCAGGATAAGGAACAGATACTGAACACCATTACCGACGTCTCATATCTGCTCCAGCCGTACCGCCGCTTCTACCTCGTACTCAGGAGCAACTGGAGCGACCCCGCTGAGCACTGCCTTACGGGCTACCCCGAGACCATGCGCTGCGTGATGAGATGTATCCCGCAGAACGAATCCGAGTCCGAGGCCGAACCGCGCTATTCCGGCAATTCCGAGGAATACTCCTTCCCCACAGAGCAGATGCTCCCCGCACTTGATGAGCCCCGCAGCGAGCCCGTTGTCTTCTACTTCCTGCCAGTGCATTTCGGCGATGATACTATCGGCTATGCCGCCTTGCAGACCTCAATGGACGCCAAGCGGACCGCCGACGAGGTCGCGACACTGTGGCTGCGCAACGTCAACAACTCCCTGCACATGGTCAGGGTGGTGAGCAAGCTGATAGACTATTCCCTCCGCGACCCCATGACCGGACTCTTCAACCGCCGCGGCATGGAGATGACATACGCCCGCCGCAAGGAGCGCATCTCCCCCGACGACAGCTTTGTCATCTGGGTCATAGACATGGACGGTCTGAAGTACATCAACGACCACTTCGGCCACGAGCACGGCGATGTCGGTATCAGGACTATAGCGGAAACGATACGCGCGGTCTCCGGCTCGGACGACATAGCGGTCCGCACCGGCGGAGACGAGTTCGTGCTCATCGCCGCAGGAAAGCTGACCGACAAGGACGGTCAGGAGCGTATCGGAGCTTTCGAGCGTATCCTCGGCGCAAAGAACGCTGCCAAGCCTGACAGAACCTTCGACATCACGGCAAGTATCGGGTATGTGTGCTTCCCCGCCTCGGAAAAGGACGCACTCGAGGAAAAGATAAAGGAAGCCGACCGCAGGATGTACGAATACAAGAGCGCACGCAAAAAGCAGCGCAGCAGCTGAGCTGCGCAGGATATATCCCACACAGAATGGAGGAACTGAAGTGAAGAAGAGACTCATCGCATTCCTGACCTCAGGACTAATGCTCACAGGTGCCGCGAATATCCCGCCCGCAATGGCAGCTGACGTCCCCGCTGAGGACCCGATATTCGGCGTGCTGCCCGACTGGGTGCCGCAGGATTTTGCCGACGCGATGCTTTTTTACAATGAGTACGGCAAGTCCCACGTCGAGGACAACATCATCTGCCTTGTCAGACCAATGCTGCAATTCAAGGAGGACGATTACCAGTTCTCGATAGGCGGAACCATGACCTACATAAACACGCCCGCCAACTCGATCCCTGTGATCTACGAGCTCGATATCCCCGAAAAGCCCGACAAGTCCGACGAAGCGGCAGTCGCGGCATATGAGGAGTACTGCGACAAGCTTGGACTTGACTCATACGACTACGACTTCTTTGAAGCCTACGCCAGCTGCAAGACGCAGTATGCGTTCGAGGTGGAGCTGTTCCGCGTGTTCGAGGGCTATGACCTTTCGGTAGTGTGGAGCGAAAAGACGGGCGACGAACAGAAGGTGACGGAGACATTCCGCTTCGAGAACAAAAACGGCGTGACCGCAGAGACGGACATCTACAGCTGGCTCCCTGACTCCCAGCCCGAGTACAAGGCTTTCGTAAAGGAGTACGGCAAGACCTCTGTCCATGGCAATTATCTCGCGTACTGTGCGGACGTGAACGCCAGCACAGGAGCCTCCCTGACAGTGGAGCAGACCGGTGACGGACAGATAAAGGAGTATATGCGGTCCGGCTGCAATGGCTTCCACCTCGTATCTATCGAAGGCTCGGGGTCTTCGTCTGTGATAGTTTACGAGCCTTCCGCTGACGGAAGCTTCGACATGACATGGAAGGTCGGAAGGACATGGTCCGAAGAGGAACCCTTTGAAACGACGTCCGGCAGCTACACAGTCATGAACGACTGCTCGGCGATCCTCGACCGCACCCCGGGCAGAGAGGGAACTTCGGTCATAACATTCGTGGATAAGGATACCGGCGAGCTTATCCCTGAGCCGGATCCGTCCGATCGTTTCTACCTGCTGAAGACCACTATCCAGAGCCCCCAGACCGGAGAAATATATGACATAACATCGAATCCTCTGACAGTCGATTCAGTCTACGCATACTCGACCGGCTGGACTTATTCAATAAACATGGCGTCAGACGCCGGCAGGTACGACGCCCCTGAGTTCGAGATGACGCTCCAGACGTCCGACCGCGCCGAAGTGATATGCAGAGTGAAATGGTACCCGAGCGGCGACGCCAACGGAGACAGCGCATTCGGTATCTCTGACGCCGTTGTGGTACAAGAATGGCTCCTCGGTATACCTGACGTCAAGCTGAAAAGCTGGGAAGCCGTTGACTTCTGTCACGACGGCAGGCTCGATATCTGCGACCTCTGTGCAGTGAAGCAGGAGCTCGTAAAGCGCAACGCTGTGGGTTACGTCGAGCCTGATAACTACATCGAATGGGGAACGATCCTCTCCGTCGCGAATGACGGTCTGAAGATGTATCTCGGTCCCGGCGAGAGCTACGGATACGTCACCTCCCTGCCGGCTGAAACCATTCTCAGGGAACTCGGCTACCAGGACGATGACGACAACTGGATGTTCACCAAGTACAACGACCAGTACGGCTGGATAAAGACCGTCAATGATGACGGAAGCCCGACTGTCTACTACATGGCAGTCGCCGACAAGCCGGTCATCTACCTCTATCCAGAGGAGGAGACCGACGTCCATGTGGAGCTCGAGCTCACGGAGTCTGAGCTCTCCACGACCTACCCGAGATACAATAACGGCTGGGACGTCACCGCCTACCCGGATGGCACGCTCCTTAACAATGCTGACGGCACCCACCACAGATACCTTTTCTGGGACGCAGTGAACTGCCGCACCAGATTCGACTTCTCAGCGGGCTTCTGCGTCGCAGGCGCCGATACCGAGAGCTTCCTCCGTGAAAAGCTCACATACATGGGTCTGACCGAGGACGAGATGAACGAATTCATCGTGTACTGGCTGCCGAGAATGGAGCACAATGCTTACAACCTCATCGCATTCCAGGGCGACGTCTACACAGACTCTGCAAAGCTCAGCATCACTCCCGCTCCTGACAGTCTGCTGCGCGTATTCATGGCGTATGTCCCGCTCGAGGACGCAGTCAGCATCGCTCCGCAACAGCTCGAGACCTTCGATAGAAACGGCTTTGCAGCTGTTGAGTGGGGCGGCTGTGAGGTAAGGACGTAATATGTCATACAGTCCCCGCAAATAACCGAAAAAAAGCAGCTCCTGACGGGGCTGCTTTTCTGTTTGACGATTAAGAATGCTCCTGATACACTATGGAACGAGAACAAGCAACGCGGTCCAGTAAAACTGAACCGCGGACTTGCTTGCGGGTGCTGCCCGCTGGGGAAATCCTATGATAAGGGAATGGAGTTATCAGTTGAGTTTCCAGCTTTCTACAGAAGCTGTATTGTTGAAAACGAAATAGAGGTCGTTCTTTCCGCTGAGGCCCTGTACGGGGACAGTTATCTCCTGCATGGAGCTGCCCGCGGGTATCTCCGCGTAGGATACCGCCGTGCCGGACGCACTGCCTGTGCAGACCTTGACGATGCAGCCGTTCGCCGCAGAAGCCTTAATGGTAAGGCTCGAAGCACTGCTCCCGCAGTCCACACCTGATACGCGGAACCAGTCTCCCTTGTCAGCCAGAACTGTCGTATCGCCGCTGCCTGAGATCTGTATACCGCCCTGATGCGAGAACGTCGCCGCGCGGACGGTCTTGTAGGGGTCGAGCGCCTGTATCTGCTCCACACCGGTCTTTGTACCCGTGACCGCCTTGATAGTGCCGTCCGAATTCATAGTGACCTTGTCCACATGGGTACTGCGGTAACCGAGACCGTTGTAGCCCATGTTGTCCTGGAGGTACTGTGCGTGGTAGAAGAGGTACCACTGATCCTTGAACTTGATGAACGAGTGGTGATTGTTTCCGCCGGTGCCGAAGAACGTACCGATACCCTTGAACGCTTCGCCCTTGTAGGTGAACGGTCCGAGGGGACTGTCGCTGACCATGTAGTCGATGGCACCGCCGGTCAGACCGTAGCTGTTGCCTCCGGTCTGGAAATTCGTGCAGTAGCTGTAGTAATACTTGCCATTGTACTTGTGGATACCGCTGTCCTCGAAGAGATACGGCGCGTCGATAGCAACAGGCGTGCCGACTATCGAGACCATATCGTCGCCGAGCTGAACAGCTCTTGCAGTATTCGGATTAGAAGCCGACTTTCCGTCTATACCGCCGCCGAAATAGAGATATGCCTTTCCGTCGTCATCGACGAGCACAGCGGGGTCGAACAGCCAAACGACGTCGCTGGACGAGCAGTTGGGCGTGCTGCGAGAGATGAGTGCCTTGCCGAGCGGGTCTGTCCAGGGTCCCGTCGGACTGTCAGCAGTGAGAACGCCGATACCGTTGGCGTTGTTCGCGAAGTAGAGGAAGAACTTTTCCTTGCCGTTTATTGTCTTGTGGCACGCCGTAGGCGCCCACGAGTTGCCCGCCCATTTTGCTGCGCCGCTCTGACCAGCAACATTGATGAGTCCGTGGTCGGTCCAGTTGACAAGGTCGTCTGAGGAAATGCAGCGCAGGCAGTTTATCGAGCTGTACGTTATCTTTGAGACCTGATCACCGCTGTAGATGAGGTGATCGTCGGTCATGTAGACATACACCCTCCCGTCGTACTCCATGACTCCGGGGTCTGCGCCGAAATACTGGGAGATAAGCGAGTTGTATTCGTTGTCCTTTTTGTATGAAGCCGCCGGAGAAACGCTCCCGAACTTCACAGCCATAGCGGAGAAGTCCACCTGCGGGACTGTCGTGGTGGTAGTTGTCACCTCTGCGAACTTAGTCACCATGCCGAGAATGAAGCGGTTTATCAGTACGACGTCGTTAATCTCCACTCTGCCGTTCTGGTCAACGTCAGCGGCAGCGGAAGCATTCGCATCCGCGAAGCCATTAACTAGCCCCTGTCTTGCGAGGCATAGGTCGAGGATATCCACCCTGCCGTTGAAGTCGATGTCACCGAGAATGAGCTCCTTTGCGGGAACAGTCGTGGTCGTTACAGTAGTCGTTGCAGCGGGAGCTGCCGGACCGCTAATCTGCGTGCCGTCTTTGGCGACTATCGCCTCGTCGATGTAGAAGTTAGACGTGTCGCTCTCGGACTCAACGTACAGAACGAACCCCGAGCCCTCGGGCAGCTTGTAGCTCGAGTTCGCGAGCTGTAAATAGCCGCTCGCGTTCGCCACAGCGCTCGCGATATGGGCGTATTTCGTCTCGCCGGAGGTGTCGGTGTACTGAAGCGACAGCATCATGTTCTGCGTGCCGTTGCCGTCGGGACAGTTCACGCACACGCTGAAGCTGTAGCTCTCACCGCCCTTGAAGGTATAGCTGTCGAGCGTCTTCTGGGCGCCGTTCCAGCTTTTTTCGCGGTTCTGGATAAGGAGGGCGTTTGTACCCTGATAAGGTGTCTTGCCGCTGAGGACGAGCTCGGAGGAGCCGCGTGCCTCCCAATCATCAGTACCGTTCTCGAAGGTATCGTGGTAGTAATAGCCGTTGGAGTCGGGAGTTATGGGGTCACGCTGAACGGGCTGGTCGGGATCCTCAGGGAGAGGCTTGCCGTCGCTCGTGAGAGTGACAATGAAGGTCGAAACGCTGTTCGCGGGAAGAGTCGCCCAGAACGAGGAGGTATCGTGCTCCATATCCTTGGTCGCCGCAAGGTTCTCACTGCCGGAGCTCCTGTAGCGGTCAACTTTCGTGACAGTCCTGTTGTTCACTGAGAACTGCTGGGTCTGGTCAGTCGTGCCCTTGTTGATAGCGACTATCTCGATCTGCGTATCGCTGTGCTTATAAGCGGAAACGAGCAGATCAGTATTCGGCTGCTCGGTGGCGTCGATTCGGACATCGCCCGGGCGGACGTACTTGGAATACTGCGCCATCATGTAGCCGCGCTTGGTGGGATTGCCGTCATCCTGACCGATAAGGCTGTAGCTGCGGCGGATGTACCACCATGTGTATACGCTCATATTTCCAACAACGAGACCATTGTGGATATTCTCAGCAACCTGTATAGCCTCAGGCCAGTTGTTTGCAGAATTTGCGTTTGAGTTAGGAACATAGACCTCTGTCATCCAGATCTCTTTGCCGGAATTTTCCAGAGCGGGGAAGTCCATTTTCTCCCTCGGTGTGCCATAGAAATGAGTGCCGAAAAGGTCTACATTCGCCATAGCCGCCGAGTTGTTCAGTATATTGTTGTAGTAGTCTCTGCCGTTGCCCCATGCGCCGTACTGGAAGGTCTCAGGCGACATGAGCTTGGCATTTGTGCCTGCCTTGACGGTCTGACCGTAATTTGCAATGAAATTGGTCGTGCGGTCAGGGCTCCAGTAAGTCCAGTCAGTTGAGTAATCCGGCTCATTCTGCACGGAAACGGAGTACAGATTTACTCCCTGACTCTCTACATATTTAATGTAGTCGTTGAGATGCTGGGCGTACTGCGCCTCAGCATTGTCGTTCAGCACATACTTACCGCCGTTTGTGCCACCGGAGCCGTCATGTCGCATAGTTGATGGCGGATTCCACGGCGTTGCGAATATGGTCGCGCCGAGCTGCTGGGCAGCCTTGGCTGTCGGTATAGCCTTCGACCATGCATTTTTGTCGTCGCTGATGTAGATACGCAGAACGGTCAGACCGAGCTGTCCGTCACCGTTGCCGAACACGGTCTGTATCTGAGCATCTGTCAGGTCATAGCCCTGCCACTCGGGCAGGTTTATGCCGCCAAAGCCGCGGATACGCTGGTAGGTCTTGTCAGTATTGATCGTGCATACCGACGCAGCCGCAGCGGTGTCTGCCTGCTTTTCCGGGAGCAGCGGCGTACACGTCATAAGCATCGCGCCGCTCAGAACGCCCGACAAAAGGCGTTTAAGGTCACGTTTGATCATAATATGATCCCCTCCATATCTGATTCATTCTATTTCTTTTAAAAAAATGGCCGAAAGTACTATAGTCAGTATACAATATATGAACAGATTATGAAACCCAGATTCTCGGAAAGCGGTGGACAAAATCCGCATTTTTATCGCCGCAGTGAAAAATATTCCGGAACGAACTGAAAATATGAGCATCTTGACAAATCCTTCCATTGATGATACCATAAGAGTGTACAACGTATTTTTCACGTCACGGAGGTGGAAAAATGAGCAGTCCGAAGCGACCCATAATTGCAGTAGTCACAGCCCTCGCGAACGGCTTCGCGGAAAAGGAACTCCTTGGCGGCATAATCTCGGAGAACATGAAAAGCGGCTATTCTACGGCAGTTATCTCGAATATCTACAACATCGTCCAGCAGGACGCCGACATCATCTGCGAGCGGAAGATATACGACCTCGTCCGCTCGCCCGACATCAGCGGGATCATTCTCCTCTGCGAATCGTTCACCGAAGAGAATATCCGGCGGTACATCGCTTCGCTGCTCGCGCAGACCAGCGTCCCTGTAATTGGCATAGGCTCGCGCCTCGAAGAGTTCTCCCGGCTCGACTACACCATCTTCAGCACCGATGACGCAGCCGACCTCGAAATCATCACCTCCCACCTCATCGAGGAACACGGCTTCACGGACATCGCGTTCCTGACCGGCATGGAGCAGATAGAGACCTCGCAGCTCCGCGCGGAGGGCTTCTGCCGCGCACTGAGGTCTCACGGGATAGCCCCGGACAAGGATAAGATATACTACGGCGACTTCTGGCTGACCTCCGGCGAGCAGCTCGCGGACCGCTACATCAGTGGTGAGCTTACTCTCCCGCAGGCAGTCATCTGCGCCAACGACATGATGGCATACGGTATGCTGCGGCGCTTCTCTGAGGCAGGGATAAACGTTCCCGGACAGGTCACGGTGGTCAGCTACGAGTACTCCGACCGCAGGATATTCTATTCTCCCATGCTCACATCGCTCCGCAAGGACCGTCATACGCTCGGTTCTGCCGCAGCAAAACACCTCCAATGTCTACTCGAGGGCAGGACGCCGCCTGAGTTCACACCTCCACGCGGCAGCTTTGTCTTTGGAAGGAGCTGTCCGTGCAGATCAGACGAGGGAGCTACCCTCTCCGAGCTCAGTGAAGCCGAGCACCAGCGGCTGTTCACCGACATGAGCCTTCTGAGCACCATGGAGCACAAGCTCACCCTATGCCGCGACATGGAGAGCTTCATCTGGATAGTCAGCGGACACCAGTGGATGATACAGAACAAGAAAAACATCTACCTCTGCTTGTATCAGGACTGGAGCGAAGCCTCCTCCGAGCCGCCGGACATCATGCGCTCCGTAAGTATCAGCGACGGAAGTATGCCATTTGAAATGGATCACCTCGACCTGCGCACCTTCTTCGAGCGCGACCGCGACGCCGCTGTCTGCTACCTCAACCCGCTGTTCTCAGGACAGAAGCTGTTCGGGTATATGGCACTTCTCTACGCCGCTCCGCTCAGCTACGACGACGTCTACAGGCACTGGCTGAAATCGGTCTCTATCGGGCTGGAGTTCCTGCGCCTGAAAAACGATATCCGCTACCTTATCAGCTGCCAGAGCGTATCAGAGTACAGGGACACCCTCACCGGCATGAACAACAAAAAGGGGCTCCGCCGCGCATTCCACGCCCTGCACATCCGCAGCGGACGGACTCTTTATCTCACCTCGCTCCGTATCGACCTCTTCCCGCGCCAGCTCAACGACGAGGAGATACGCCGGCGCACTGAGGCTATCCTCAGCGTCTCGAAAACGATAGGCAGGTTCTGCGGCAGCAACGACATCGCGGGACGTATCAGTGAGGACACCTTTGTTTGTCTCGTCCAGAGCCGTGCCGAACCGGACGCCCTCTCTGACCTCCTGACCGCCATGATATTGCAGGACAGCGCCTACACCTCCTACGCGGGGACGTGCTCGTTCTCGTGCTGTACGATACCCTGCGGAGGGGAGGACCTCGATCCGCTCCTCGAACGCAGCACTGAGCTGCTGAGGTCAGAGCACAACAAGCTCGCTGCGCTCCGCCGGAACAAGCACTACGCCGAAATGCAGAGCGTTCGCGACCGTATCTACAGCTCGACCGAGGTCACCTTCGAGCCGGACAGCGAGAACATCTTCACCGACCGCATTGATTCGTTCCGCCGCAATTACAAGAGATGCTTCGGCGTCTCCTTTCATCAGGACTGCATAAATGCCCGTATCGTAAAGGCTAAGTACTACCTTGCCGCAACTTCATTGAGCATCAACGAAATCTCCGAAAAATGCGGCTATTTCGACCACAAATACTTCCAGCGGCAGTTCGCCGCCTGCACCGGTATCCCCGCCCTGCAATACAGGAATCTCATGAAGGACTGACCCCACCGTGAATCGCGTTCCGATTTTGTCCACTCAAAACATATTTTATGGGTTGAAGCACTCCGTCTCCCGTGGTAGAATAGCATCAGAGCACAGTCACCGACGTGAACTGTACCAAATCCTTTCGTCCGTGTATACTGCACAATACCGGATCGAATACATCAAATTGGATATCCTCCGGGACAAATCAAAAAGAGCCATACACTTTCTGTACGGCTCTTTTTCTTTCCGCATATCCCATGACTCTCAGACATACAAAAAGCTCCCCGCGCAGGGGAGCTTCATTTTTATCTGAACAGATTCACCAGACCCTCTCCGATGAGCTCAACGAACTCGATATCCAAGCCGTACTCATCGACGAATTCGTCGAAGAATCTTTCCGCAGTGCTCTTATAAGCGTCATCAGCTTTGAAGACGCCGCCCTCTTTCGTACCCTTCATGACGATCTCTCCGTCATTGTAGTAGGTCACTTCATAAGGCTCGACCAACTTCCCGTTCTTGTAATTACCGGAGAACACACAGCAGTCCGCACCGTTCTGAGCGGCGTAGTCCTTGGAAAAGTTCGCAGTCAGCTCGCTGTCGCCGCTGGGAATGCCGTTCCTGAAATCAGACACCAGCTCCTCAGAGCGCACGCCGTTTTTGTCGTAGGAAGCCTTTGTATAAGTGATAGTCCTCGTACCGCTGCCGTCGAGGTCAAAGTCCGTGAAATCGCCCTCATACACTACCTTGCTGACGTCACCCGGCTGCATGAACTCCACCGTCATAGTGCCGCTTTTGAAGTCATTCCCGGAGAATTCACCGTCATATTTGTAGTTGACCTCAGTGCTCTCAGCAGTCAGAACGCCCTTGCCGTCCATTTTGCCTTTTTTCAGGGAACCGCTGTACGTCAGAGCATATGTAGTGTCATTAATGGATAAGGTCTTGTAGCTGAAACCGTTCTTTGCATTTCGTATATACAGACCCGCCCCGACGATCAGCAGCATCATGATAATGAAGAATATCGTTCCCCCGCTAATCTTCTTTTTCTTGGCTTGAGCCGGAGCTGCGGCAGGCTGTGCCGGCTGTACCTGCTGCCCCTGAGGCGCCCCGCACCCCGGACAGAACTGATCTCCGTCATTCATCTGACGTCCGCAATAACTGCAATTTTTCATATCTGATATCCTCCCAAAGAAACTATATAACTTGATTATACCACTTTTTTCGCCGATTGTCAACAAAGTTCCCCCAGCCATGACACCTGAGACAAAAAGTCATAATCAACACCAACACCGTGCAAAGTGTATATCTTTAATAAAAAATCGCAGAAGGCTATTGAAAATTTATGAATAGTGTAGTATAATGTTGGTATCATATTTCGGACAAACCAGACGTAAGGAGGTCAATTATGTTTCTGAAAAAAATCGGCGCAGTCCTCACTGCGCTCGCAGCGTCCGCCCAGGCAGCGGCAGCTATCCCCTCTCATGCCGCCGCAAAGGACAGCGCAGCGGTCTATTACTATGAGGAAAGCGGCTATTTTCTGGGCGATGTTAACAACAACTACTCCGTCGATATGGGCGACGCCGTGCTGCTCCAGCAGTGGCTGCTCAATATGGACGTTGACAGCTCCGCGCACCTCATGCGTGCGGACATGGAGCACGACGACGATCTCGACATTTTCGACATGATTCTGCTGCGGCAGACGATCATCTCAGGGAAGCCCTCCGAGTGGATCGAGCGGCCCTATATCCCGCCGGAGACTGAGACCTCCACAACTGAGACCACCACTGAAACGACTACAACTACCACTGTCACTTCTACCACCGAGACCACAACTGTCACCACAACTGCCGCAGACGAGGACTTCATGGACGCTCCCATAACGGCAGTCAAGCCGACCGTTCTCAGTCAGGGCAAAAACAAGCTCGTAATGTTCGTCGTGGACTTCCCGGACTGCAAGTTCAAGACCGAGTACTCGGTGGACCAGATACGCCAGATATCCTTCGGCCCGGAGAACGTGAACAGCCAGTTCTACCCGCTCGAGAGCGTGACCGCATACTATAACCGTGCTTCCTACGGCGCCCTCGACATGGAGGCGGATATCTACAAATACACCGCCAAGAACAACATCGACACCTACATCACCTACGACTCCTCCGGCACGAAATGGGCTGACACGACTAAGCTCGCCGACGAGATAATGTCCGCGTTCGACGCGCAGATAGACTTCAGCCAGTATGACGTCAACAGCGACGGCACCATGGATACGATACTGATTTCCGCTGCGGACAACGCCAGCGACGACGGCTGGTGGCCGTGCTCGGGTTCGTATGGCGGCTACCGGAGCTTCGACGGCGTTATCGCGGGAAATATCATCATCGGCAACACCTCCCCCTCCGATACCGAGAAATACAACAACACATGGATACATGAGCTCGGTCACGCAATGGGACTGCCGGACTATTATAAGTACGAGAATTATGACGGTCAGAGTCAGTTCGGTCTCAACGGCGACGCCGGCACAGAGATGATGGACGATGCATACGGCGATATGTCCGCATTCTCAAAGCTGATGTACGGCTGGTACAAGCCGTCGCAGATCAAGGTCTACACCGGCGGCACGCAGACCTATACCCTCGCGTCATCTCAGGTCGAGGGCGGCTGTATACTTATCCCCTGCGGCGACCTCAACGGCTACCTGAGCGAGTATATGCTCATCGAGTACGCGACCCACGAGGGAAACAATGCGACGTGGTGGCTGTTCAATACCGGCGGTATCCGCGTTATGCACTGTGATGCGTCGGTGTCCGTCGGCTACTGGGGACCCGAGTTCTCGTGGAACAACTACGCGATGAATTACGACTCCAGCAACCTCGGAAGACGCGTGCTCAGGCTCGCGAACGAGAGCGAGGGCGGCTCCTTCTTCACCGCGGGCAGCGTGGTGGACGGTTACGTAAGCGGCTTCCACTGGTACGACAGCAGCGGAAAGGAAACGGTCGATGTCGGCTGCAGGATCGCAGTAGGACCGCTTACTGATGGCAAATACACCATTACCATAAGCGACACATGATATGGCATGAAAAAAGCTCCCCGCGCGGGGAGCTTTTCGTTTATCTCACGGAGCTCAAAGTACATATCCGCCTGTGCACAGCTCAGCTTTTCCTCCATTTCAGGAAGTCATCGAATTCCAAAGGCTTGGAGTAATAGTAGCCCTGGAAGCTGTGAACGTCATACTGCCTGAGTATCCCGGCCATGTCGGCGTTCTCTATTCCCTCTACGCACACAGACGAGTCGCAGGTGGTGGACATCATTACGAAGGTCTTTATCAGCTCTCGATCCTTGGCATCATTTTCAATATTGCGGACAAGGCTCCTGTCGAACTTGATCGTGTCGAACGGGAGGTCCTTGACGATACCGACAGACGAGAATCCCGTCCCGAAATCATCGAGCGCGACCTTCACTCCCCTGCTTTTCAGGCTGGAGACCGTATTTCTGAGGAGGTCTATGTCCAGCAGCCTGCACCTCTCCGTCACCTCAAGGCACAGCTGCTCGGGAGGATAGCCGGTCTTATCGAGGATATCCATTACCATATCGACGAAATCCGCCTTTTCGATCTGTGAATAGGACAGATTCACGTTGATGACGAAATCCGGCACGCTCAGGATTATCTTTCCCGCAGCAGTGACAGCGGTCTCGATTATCCATTTTCCCAGCGACGGGAAGAGAGGATCCTGCTCCAGCAGCGGAATGAACAAGTCGGGCGGTACGACGCCGTATTCCTCGCTCTTCCACCTTATCAGTGCCTCAGCTCCGATAAGCTCCTCCGTCTGCGCATCCACGATAGGCTGATACATCAGGTAGAACCCGGTGAAGCCCTGTGATATCGACGCTCTTATGGCGTGGAATTTCTCGACTCTCTGCCTGCTGCCGCTTCCGAGGTCGTTGTCGAACACGACAGCGTCCCCGTGCTTTTTCATTTTGGACTCATTGTACGCAAACGTAAGGCAGGTCATGACGGTCTGAGAGTCGATGTTGAAATTGTCGATGTCGATGATACCCGCGTTCAGCTCGAGCATTATCTTCTTGCCGTCTATGACTATGCCCTCTCTGAAGGTCGTGCGCAGATCATCATATTTCTCAACGGACTCATTGATAGGTACGATAGAAGTGCTGAGGATAGCGAATTTCGTGCCGTCGAGCCTGTATACCTTTGCGCGTTTCCCGACATGGTCGAAGAGGAACCTGCTCGCCTTCTGGAGCACGAGATTCCCGAAGTGGTAGCCGTATATCTCGTTTATCTCAGAAAACTTTGCGATACCCATGAGCGCAATGCGCATTTTCTTGTTCTTGACGATATTGGTCTGTACTTTCTCGAAGAACCCGTACTGGTTTCTCAGACCTGTGAGGCTGTCGATGTTGCTCTGGACGCCGTGATCTCTTATCGTCCCGACGAAGTAATCGGGCTCGCCGTTCCCGTCCTTCAGGACTATCCCCCGACAGGTGCAGACGTTGTACTCGCCGTTTATCCTCCGGACTCTGTACTGCATATCGTGGCCGCCGAGGCTGCCGTTGAAGATGTCCGCGATACCGGTACGGTACGCCTCCTTGTCCTCCTCGTGGATATGTTCCTCCCAGATCTCGCCGGCGCCGTACATATACTCCGAAGGCAGCCCGTAGGAATCCACAGCAGCCTTCGACCACCTTGAAAAATCGTATTTCATGTCGCAGATGTAGATATACATACCCTCAGTGGTCATGCAGTTCATCTCGAACATATTGTCAAGTATCCTCTTGCGCTCAACCGGTATCCTGGTGAAGCCTTCACCTTCCATATCGGCGGCGATGTCAGGCGTTCCCTCCTTCAGGGACAGCTTATCCTTGTACATAGCCTCATCCGCGCGCTTGAAGACGTCCGCGACCTTCCTGTCGTTCACCTTGTCGTAAACGCCTATCCCGACAGCTACAGCAGGGCCGTGGTCCCGAGCATAGTTCTCGCGGGACCTTCTGCGCAGCATTTCAACGAGTGAGAAGCGCTTATCGTAGTCGTTCCCGACCAAAACCGCCGCGAACTCGTCCCCTCCTATCCTGAAAACAGGACTGTGGGCAAAGATGCTGCAGATCATTCGGCACGACGACCTGATGTACTCATCTCCCGCCTTGTGGCCTTGTGTGTCGTTTATGTGCTTGAGATCGTTTATGTCGCAGATAACTATAGCGAACGGCGAATGTCCCACGCCGCTGTCAATGCTCTTCTGTATAGAATCCTCGAACTCACGGAAGGCAGTCATGTTCCTCGTTCCTGTCAGACCGTCGCGCCTTGCGAGCTCATTCGCGCGGTTGAGAGCCTCTATCTGCTCCTGCTCCTTCTTGACCTGCTCGTCGATATTCTCAAGTCCGATTATCAAATGCACCTTGTCGTTGGCGCGCATAACCGCGCCTCTTTTGTGCTCAGTCCTGCCGTTGAC
>JAEEGL013675450.1_pt1 | contig 24067 bp, 26 predicted proteins | sample 9134231 | NCBI WGS metagenome assembly JAEEGL01 (sample SAMN16246548, study PRJNA631951) | gut metagenome | biome: gut microbiome; feature: rumen; material: fiber-attached | host: Bos | place: Iran: Karaj | collected 2018-10
ACTTTCCGCATCGTAGTCTTCTGGTAATGCTCGTTGCCCTTCACATATTTATTGATCTCTCTTATCGCAAATACATCTGGTGTTGTGGCAATCGCCCGCATCATCTTCTCGAAGTCTTCTGTATCGGAGAAACATTCAGCGATGTATGCCGACACCTTTTCAGGTGAGGACATCATGCTATTCATAATCTTCTGGTATTCTTCGTCAGAGAGTCCCTTCTTGTCATCGTAATTCTTCATGGCATCTGCGATGACACCTTCAGGATTCTCTTGCAGTCTTCCTTTCTCTTGCATCTTCTTCAGAGCATAGAGCAATGACTCGACCATCCGCTTGGACATATTCCTGAATGCATCCACATACTTTGGACTCTGCCCAACTGCACTTGCCCACAGTTTCTGATAATAGTCATCAGTTCGTTTCTGTGGGTCATCGGCTTTCAACGAAGCCATGAACTGCTCGAATCCGTTTTCGTCATCTACATATTCAGAGATGATGAGGTTTCTGTAGTCCTTTCTTGCCTCAATTTCTGCATCTGCCCATTCCTGTCCCCTGAACTGCTCAAGGATACTGTCCTCCACATAGTTTCCGTTCTCTGTGGCTTCTTCGTATGTGTCCTCTCTCTGTGAGTACAGGAGATTCTGTTGTGTATGCTCTGGATTGAATCTCTCTGACAGAGGAATGATGTTGCCATTATCATCGTAGGTTATTGTGTCTGCTGATTTGACATCTTCCTTCGGGTTGAAGAAGATGTAGACATCGGATGGGAAGTCTAAATCCTCATCGGTCATACCGCCATGATCGAATATGTCATGGATGATGACACCTCTATACCCTAAAGCCTCTGCTAATTGTGCAATATCTCTTGTAGTCTGTATTGTATCTTCATCGATTTCGTCATTAAGTTCTTGTGCTTTCTCTAAAACTTCGCCTGTTAATGTCAGGTTATCCCAATTCTCTCCCTGCCCATCTATCTCAAGGAAATTATCGGTCTTGGCATAGAGAGAGTAATTACCCATGCCATTGAAACCTTTTGTTGCCTCTCTATATTCTGATAAAGCCTCTCCAACTTCATCCTGTGTACTGTCAAATAATTTATATTCTTCTGTTTCTTCAAGTTGAGGTCTTGCAAGTTTTCTTAACTTCTCATTGCTCTTGACTGCCTTATCAAACATATCTGCCATTCTGCCCATTGTTCTGATAAGGAATCGTGAGAACTCCATGTCATTGAGTTCATCTATCTTACCTATCTGCCCATCCAAAATGTCATTTGGGTCTGTTGTTTCATAATCTTCAGGGTCTATCTTGGCAAGCATATCAAGGAACTTGTTTGCATTTTCCTCAAATCTTGATGTCTGTTCATCAATTCTTTTGGATAATTCCTCACCGCCTCGCTTGCCTATCATTGTTTCTTCATCGGTGGTGGAGTATGTGCTTGCAGTCTGTATACTGTCAGTTGCCCAGAATGTTTTATCATCATCACTCTTGCTTAAGTCAACTTCGGTAAATCCAAAGTGCATTGTACCATGATACAACTTCTCGGTGTATCCTCTGTCTCTGGCAGCTTGCTCCACCAACTTGTCTGCCTTTGCCATGTCACCAGAGTTGATTGCATTCATGTACTCGGTGTCTCTTGCGGAATACAATATGCTCGGATTATCAGAGAATGTGCCTACATTATCAGTAGCGGATTTGATTTGTTCGGGAGAGAATACGATGTAATCATCCTGTGTGTCATATCCTGTGTTAAGTCTTCCACCTTTATCATATACATCTCGGATGATTACACCATCTACACCTTCATCTTTTAAGTTCTCTCTTACTTCTCTGACAATATCATTTGTTGCATCGGTTATTTCTTGAATATCGTCAATAGGATATCCGTTTTCTTTTGCATATTCTTCAGCTTCTTCCCTTGTGTCAAAACTATCTACAAACATCCCATCTTCGGCATATACATTATATCCACCGACAGGTACTTCATCCCATCCTTTGCCTTGTGCATCGTATTCTTCTGGGTTACGTAAGTTCAAGAAGCAACTATATATGCCACCACCTTCCTCTACATAAGCATCAAGATTGTTCTCTCTTTGGTCTTTTACTAATTCATCAATGGTGGGGAAGAACTCATAGTCATTGTCCTCGGTCTTATATGCTACACCTATCTTTTGATTTTCAGTAAGTTCCCAATCGGCAAGCAAATCTTCTTCTGTATCGTAATATGGTATGTCATAGTTTGGTGTTGGGGAATAGACCAATTCATCGTCATCTGCCATAGTAGCATTTGCAATTCGCCATTCGCCTGTGTCATAATCGCTGTCAGTTACTCTGTTTGTATAAATGACATATACTTTTCTAATACCAACAGTTTCTTTTACCAAATCTTTGTCAATATCGTTTGGCATAAGTATGTCATCATAATGTTCTGTGTATGACCCCGCACCACTCCATCTATCTGTAAACCATGCTCCTGTATTTCTGCTCCACCCCTCTCCTGTGGTATCAAACTCATAGAAAGGACTGTTAGGTGTACCATGATATACTACCTTCGGCTCTCCGTTTTCATCCACCACCTTTGAAGCATTCTGTGGGTCATTGAGCCAGTCTCCAAACCAACGGATGAAGTTAGGTGTCCGTACCTGCACCCATTGTCTCTCGGTGAGTTTGGTCGGTTGTCCGTTAGGTGCTTTGAGCCACTCGGATGTGCCTTTGTACTGTGCCTCCACATCCTTATACTGTCTCTCGGCTTCGGCTATCTCGGAAGGTGTGCCTCTCAGGGAATACTTCAGGTCTGGTCGATCCTTGATGTATTCAAGGAATTCGTTCTTCGCCTTTTCATCCACAGGCAATGTGTTTGCACCACCCTCATAAACACCCATGTACTTCTCGGCTTCTGCCAAGTTGAAGTTAGGCACAAGTCCCTGCTGAGGTACTCCGACTCCCTCGTTGTTGTACATCCTGTAGTCAATCAGAGTCTTCCAGTATCCGTTGGTTGTCTGATATCCGTTCTCAAGTGCGAACTTCAGATAATTGTATGCGATGGCTCTCTGATTTCTCTTCTTGTTGGATGGATTGTACAGGCTCTTCATTCCCTCTACGGAAAGAAGAATATCTGCAGTAAGAGGAACTGGCTTTTTGGCAGATGGGATTTTAACCATTATATCTGGATTGGCTTTGACGAATGCCTCGGCAGCATCCCTCTCAAAAGCATAGTTCAGGAATCTCGGAAGTCTGCCATCATCAAGACACATCTTCAGATATGTCATGGCATTGGTGTTGCCATCAACGGAATAATCCCAATACTGGTCAGGGAAATAATTGCCTCCCGCCTTCTTCCTCGATGCCTCAAGTTTTGTGTAGTCTGCTTTGACATCATGCTGAAGTGCGGTATGGTCAAGATACCCCTTGAGTCCGAGTTTCTTGGCATTGTCCAGAGACCATCCGCTTGCATGGAATGGGATGATGAAGTCAACTATGTCGGATGCCATAGCTTTCCTTATCTGTATCTCATCGCTTCCCACAAGGATAGTTCCTACAGTATTAGGATACATCTCCCTCAGCTTCTTGGCATCCTCTATGTTCATGCCCTCCACATTGTCGAATACAAGGTTTCCTTCCTTGTCCACATATGCAACAACGGAAGCATTTATCTTGAGGTTTGTGCCTCCGAATATGGCTGCGAATGCGGGAACTTTTGTATATGCCTGTCCGTTGAGAGGATTGCCATTCTTGTCCTTAAGTGTGGATGCATCCATTATGGACTGCATCACATCTATGATATTGACTATGTCCAAGTCGCTATAGGACTGCCAACGGAGTCCACCGATATGATTCAGTTTCTTCACCATTGCAGGTGTTATCTTCAGAATCTCCCTCTTGTATGAAGTTCTCGGTTGGACAACCTTTGGAGAGTTTGACCCCTTCTTGTTCATCGCCTTGATGAATTCGTCATAGACTTCAGGATGTTCCTCCCTCAACTGAAGGTTGCCCTCATCCGATGTCAGTTCATACATGGATGGACTGTACTCACCTTTGTATGCCTTCTTGAATTCGGCTGCGAACTTATAGAGGAGTTTTCTTCTGGACTCAACGTAACAGAAACTACAGAAAGCCTCATGTCCGTTCTCCATCAGTTTCTGACGAAGCCAGATCATATCGTCTTCTGTGAACTGATAGTTGGGTCTCACTCTCATTATGGCATTGTATGTTCCCTGATAGTATCTTCTCTTGGTGCAGAGGGTCGATGCATCTATGGTGATGTAATACTCTGAGTCTTTCTTCTTCATTGAGAAGAGAGGCTTGCCATCCTCTCCGAGAGTATCTTCAGATATATAGTCAAGTCTGATCGGGTCATAGGCTATCCAAGCTGCAACTCCATTGACATCTTTTATCCATTTCATTGCATCCTTCTCGGATTTGCCTGACTTGACCAGTTTCTTGAGCAGTTTGTCTTTATCTGTATCGTTCCATGTTCTCAGGGAGTTCTTCACAAGTGAATCATCGGCAACCTCGACACCATATTCATCGAAGTTCTCTCCCGCATCCACAAGTGCATCTGCGAACTTGTCGGATATCTGGTCGATGACATCAGACATCTGTCTGACTATCTTCGCCTCCTGAGTCTGCGGATCGAAGTGCTTGTATGCATCCATGATCCTGTTGTACAGGTTGATTATGAATGCCTTGATTCTTGCCCACAGGTCTGCATCCTTGATTCTCAGCTTCTCAAGTTTCTCTGCAAGGTTGGTGTCGGTGAACATGGTCTGCATGGAGTCGGCAACAACTTCCTCATATGCAGTCTCATGGGATATCTCCCTTCCCTGAGCCTTCGCCTTCTCCATCTGCTTCTGGACAAGGGTCTCCATATCGACACCCTTCTTTCCATACTCTTCATTGAGGAAGTCGGCAAGCACCTTGAACTTCTCTGGTGACCATTGCTTCACGAAGTGTGTGAGTTCATGGCTTGCAGTCCAGAGCATCACACCCTCTCCGTTGTTGCCCGCATTCAGGTCGATGTAGATGGAACTTGTGGATGGATCGTAGAATCCGTTTGGAGCAGGTGTCCCCGCCTTGTGTCCCGCAACATCCTTGGCGAACACTCTCTGACCATCCTTGACAACTGACTCATACACAAACACATCGTTATGTGTGATGTCGGACACCACATTGCCGATTGTCTCGATGGAGTCCTTCTGCATCTGGTTTATCTTGTCGATATCGAAGTCAAGATATACATTGCCCTTTCTCTCAGGCTTGTCGATTCTTCCATTGAATACTGACTTGGGGTCTTCGGACATCTGCCTGAATGTCTGGTCAATGTCAGGCGATACTATCCATGAGTCATTGTAGATGTCCAGAAGTGCATCCGATGTGGTGTTGAAGACTCCCCTGAGTTCCGATGACGGAGTCCTTCCTGTCTCCATGTATGTCCGAATGTCATCTGCCAACTGGTCTTCGGCAGAGACTGTCCATCTCCCTTCCTTCACATTGTAGTGATTCTCAAGGGAAGTGAGCATCTCAGTCGGGAGGCTTCCTCTCATGAGGTGTGTGACCTCCCGCATCCATGTGCCGAAGTCAGACCGCTTGGTCATTCTGGATATCGCCTGTCTGTCCTTCTCGTTTATGGAAGAGACAATCTTCTTCACTTCTTCGGGATTCGCCTCACTTCGTGCGGATTCCTCTTCTATCTCTTCAGGACTCTTCTGCCAGTCCTGTTCGCTTTCAATATTGGCGGTGGTCTTCTCTCTGTTGTACCACCTCTGCACTTCCTGATCGTATGAGAGGTCTGTGTATCTGGCAAGTTCATCCTCGTTCAGTTCGTTGATTCTGCTCTCCAGTTCCTCATACTCCTTCACCTTCTCAGGCTTGGACTCCTGTCTCTCTGCCTCTCTCTGCTCCTCGGTCACTTCATCGAGATTCTTCTTTGTCTCCGCAGATGGGTCTTCGTAGTAGTTCTGTCTTGCATTCTCGGTGTTGTTGCGGTATCCCTCAGCCTTGCTCTCCTTCTCCTGTCTCTCGATGTCGGCAAGTTCTGTGTTGATCGCTTCCATCCGCTTGTCCCTGACCTCGGACTCAGGCTGACTCTGCAAGTCCTCCATCTCCCTGTTCAGTTCCTCTTTCCTCTGCTGAGTCTCCGCAGCTTTGTGGAGTCTTTCCTTCTCCTTCTCTGTGTTGACATGGTTGTTGTCATAGATTGTGCCGAGAGTCTCCTCCCTCTGCCCTTCCTCCATGTCAGCCAATGCGGAGTCATTCATGTGATTCTTTATGAAACTGCTCTTGGAGGACTTGAACTCGGCATCATCCTTGAGGGACTGTGCATACTTCATGTCCATGTGTGTGCCGACTGCTACAGGAAGGATGCCCAATGCAGTTCCCACGAATGCTCCCACAAGTCCTTCCTTTATCGACTGATTCAGAGCCTCTGTGAATGTCTGCTCTGGCTTGTATCCTGAGTCGGACAGTTTTGACACAATCACCTCTGTGATGTAGTCTGCCTCACCCTGAAGGAATTCCTCAGAGCCTTCCCCCATGCCTGTCTTGGCAAGGCTTATCATTCCTCTTGTCAATGCTCCGAGCCTACCGCTTGCGAACAGTTTGACTGCGGTGTCCTTGGCAAGTTTCTCCGCACCGATGCCCTTGAGGATGGCATTCCTTGCTGCGGGAGACACACCGACACCCTGCTCGATGACCGCCTGAAGCCATGAGTCAGCCTCGGATGCCCACTCTGCTATGTTCTTCTCCACCCCCTTAGAACGGAGATCATAGTACATTGTTCCCTTGGCGAATCTCTGTGTCGCAACAGTCGATCCCGCAGCCACACCCACCATAGCAGCCTGTGCTGCCAATGTGGCAGCAGTACCAAGTGCAAGAGGTGCGGTGACTGGCACACCCGCAGCCAATGCCACAAGTGCAGTTCCCGCAATGGACAAAGCACCCACCTTGAGTCCTTCTCCCTGAACTTTCATCATGAATGGAAGGTTTTCAGCGATGACTCCGAGTCCCTTGGTTATCCAGTCCTGTGGGAGATGCTGCTGAAGGGACATTATCTCCTTGTCAAGTTCCTCGATCTCCTTCGCTTTTCTCTCAAGACCCTCTGCATCATTTTTTCTGTCATAGGATGCCCATTCGTTGCACTTGTCTGCCCTCTGCTGAACGAGCCATCCTATCCTGTATCTGTCCTTTATTGCGGTAGTCCTTGTCTTTGTGTACTCAGGCTCTTGACCGAGGAGGGAGAGATTGTATCTGTCCACATTCTCCCATGCGGATGCGAAGTCTATGCCCTCATACTGGCTGATGAGGTTAGCCTGTGCAAACCTCTGTGTGTCAGCCTCCACATCGGTACTGTTCTGCCTTATCGCAGATAGTGTGCTTAACTGTGACATGGTCAGAGGCTTCCCTCCGTTGTAGAGGTCTGAGTATTCCTGTCTCTGAGCCTTGAGTTCCTCCGCACCCTGAAGGAGTTCCTGTCTCTGTGCATCAAGCTGATCGATTGTGGTCTTTGGCATATCTTTTCCCTTTAGTGCTGATTCTTATAATTTGATGTGTTCTGCTGAATCTGAATCTGTTCCTGTGTGTCGGTGTCCTTGGCTTCTACGATGGGTATTCCCCTTCCGTTCCAATACCTGTACACCTTACCGCCTTGGACTGTGTACTTCTTCCCCCGCTTGTCGGTGAATATCGGCACAAGTCCCTTCTCCTCGGCATCGGTCTGCATCCGCTTCTCTGTGATGCTTCCATACTCTGGTCTCTTGGTATAGTCGATGTCGATTCCGTATACATCATGGAGCATATCCTGCTCAAGTCTGGCTGCATTGTCGAAGGACTGCCTCATGCTATCATCGAGCCATACATACTTGCCTGTGTTCCTTGCGACACCAGTCTTTCTGTATTCCTCGAATCCCTCGGCAAGATTCTCCTCAAAGTAGACTGCTTCAGGATTGTCCTCATATGCAGAGGTGATGTCCATCGCATCGGAATACTTCTTCACTCCAGAACTGTTCTCCTGTGGTGTTGCGGTGAGTCTTCCGTAGATGTCACCATTGAACATCGAGACTATTGCATTGGCTCTCTTCCTGAAGTCTGACTCAGACAGTTTGGAACTGTCCATCGCAAGGTCGATGAGGCTTCCCTTCGCCTTGGTGATGGTCTCCTCCATCTTGTCCGACTGCTCTTGTGTGAGGTCTTCTCCGTACAGTCCCCTGACGGCGGAGTCGATGTTCTTGACCGACTCATTGATTACATTCTTGAAAGCACCATCTGGCACTTTCTTCAATGCAATTGCCTTTATCGATTTGTTCGCAAGATTCTCGAAGTCGAGCCATTTCTTTGCATCTATCGGTGTGTCCCCTATCTTTGACTCTGTAGTCTGGAGAATATCTCCTATCTTCTCGATTGCATCGTTGCCACTAAGCAGACCACTCTCTACATCTGCCACCACATCGTTGATAAGGGAAGTGTTGTTAAGTATCAGATTCTCCGCACCCTCAGTCCTTCCTTTGTTTGATTCACCGATGATTGACTCATACTCCTTCATCTTCTTGGCATAGCTGCCCTTGATGTTGTCATACAGAGCCTTGGTGGATGGTGTCCCCTCGAACTCACCTTCGATGTTCGGGAGATTGCCTATAGCCTGTTGGAGTTCATCCAATGTCATTGTGTCGAGGTCTTTGGTCAGGTCATCGTATCTGCCTCGGAGATAGTCCATCTGTGACTTCTCCATGCCCGCCTCATAGGAATCCCTCTGCTCCTTCGGAAGTCCTGAGTTCTCCTCCCGCTTCTGCTTCCATAATGATGCGAAGTCAGGTGCGACTCCGTTAGCCTGTGCATTCTGTATCTCTGTGTCCATGAACTGCATTCCTTCATTCATGGCTGAGAACTTAGCCTGATTGCCCGCACTATGTGCATAGGATATCAGCTTCTGCCTTGTCTTTGGTGTGTATCCTCTCTGGTCGGAGATCGAGTTGGCATAGTCGACTCCCGCCTGTGTCCCCTGACTTGTTGCAGTTGTCCGTACATTGTTGGATGCCCTTCCCAAGTCCACCTGCTCATGTGCAGACCTTCTCATTATCTCGATAGCCTCTGGTGTGTATCCCTTGAGGCTTGAGAGGAATGCATCAGTCCTTCTGTAGTCTGTGAAGTTGGTCTCTGCCATGTCCGAGTTGATGGCATTCTGCAAGTTCATCTGCTCAAGTTTGAACTTGTCCTGTGCTTCCTTGGCATAGAAGTTCCTTGCCATATTACTGTTCATGTTGTAATAGACACCTTCCATCGAATCCATAGCACCCTGCTCTATCGGACTAAACCATCCCTGATCCTGAAGGGTCTTCATCTGCTGATCTTTGAATGCCTGTATCTTGTCAGCACCATGCAGTTGCAACTGCACCTGACCGCCAGTATTGTGTGTCGGGTCTGTGTCCACATCGGCATATTCGTAATAGAAATCTCCGTTGGCGAATCCCTGTTGGATGAATGTGTCCAAGTCCTGAGACATCTGGTTTGTCATGGACTGAGCCTGTTGTCCCTGCTTCGCCTCTTGCATCGCAAGTCCCTGACTCACAAGTTTGGTCATCTCTGTGTTGATGAACTTGATGGACTGGAGGGTCTCCATAGACTTCAAGTATGACAGATCGGACTGCAATCCCTTCTGCTTCCTTGCAAGACTTCTGCTCTGATAGTCTATGTTAGGTGCTATGAACTGTGTCCTCTGTGCGGACACCTTGGTTGCATTGGCTTGTCTTAATGGTGAATAGTCGGTTGTGGGTACTCTCATCCTCTTGACCTCTCCTTGTAGTTGGAGTTCTTCATGATCGCATTGATTGCCTTGCTGGACAGGACTTTCTTATCTCCATGTCTTCCAACAGTTGTATAAATCATGGAATCCTTCACATTGCCCGCATACTGTCTGAGAATCGCATCTATCTGATCCTGTGTGGCAAGTTCACCTGTGGACTTGTCATATATGTCATAGAAGTAATCTGTGATATGACTGTTCTCATCACTCATGTCATATGTCACAGAGTTCTTCCTCAGTTCAAAGTCGATAGGCTTGTACTGGTCGAGCAGTTCTGCCTTGATCTTGTCATACTCTTCGTCAGAAGCTGCGAAGTATTGTCTGTACTGCTCTATGGCTTTGTCGAGGTCATTGTATGTCTCACCGATCTGCCATCCCTGTTTCATCACACTTCCTACAGAGTCCCTGAAGGAGTTGTAATAGTAGGATTTCGCATCCTCAAGTGCGGTGAGGCTCTCGTTGATCACATCGACACTATTCAGGACAGACTGCCTGTCAGCCTCAAGGTCAAGCCTTGTCTGTTCCATGCCCTTCCTTGTCAGGTCAAGTGCATCGTTCTGCAACTGGAGTTGTCTGCCGAATGTACCGCCCTCGGCATCCACAGTCATGTCCTCACCGAATGTGTTGATTATGTTCTGCCTCTGTGCTGCTGCCAAGAGTTTGGCAGTACCGCCACTCTGTCCGATCTCTCCCGCCCTTGTAAGCTGATTCTGCCAGTTGGCATTCTGTGTCTGATATGTGTTCAGTCCCTGATACAGAAGGGACTCAATATCGTTTATGCCTTGGTCAACCTTAAGCTGCTCCTGACCCATGACATAGTCATAGTAGTCACCATATCGGGAAAGCCATTCATTGGCACTTCCGAGGTTGGCATTAGCCTGTCTTATCTGAAGGTTTACATCCTGATAAGCACCTCCCAACTCGATGAGTTGGTCAAGGTTTGACCTGTAGGCTGCTCCCATGTCATCCTTGAGTTGCTCAAGCTGAAGTCTGACCTGTTTCTTTTTATGTGATGATGATGTCAGGAATGATGAGAAATCCAAGATGTCATTTATGAAACTTCCCGCCATGCTGACACCTTGTGATGCGAACATTGCACCTGCCATTTATACCTCCACTAATTCAAACTTAGTTCCGATGGACAGTACATTGAATGGTACAGGCTCATCATGCAGAATCCGCACAGAGCCTCTCTTTGTGTTCCGACCCATCATGTCCACCGACACATCATCGGAGACCAGTTCGACTCCGTCACCATAGCGGTAGACTCCGTATCGCCTTGTCAGCATCTGGATGGGGTCGGCATCATCCACCGCTATCTTGCCACCGAAGGATGCATACAGTCTTGTAGTCACCCTCGATATCTTCTTTGTCTTGCCTATTGAAGTTCCGTTTGCGGGAAGTTCAGGAGGGAAGAGTTTGACCTCACACTCTATAGGAAGTCCGACAGAGCCTTTCTTCACCGCCTTCAGATATGTGACTGTTCCGTTCTCTGCGGTCACCCTCGGCATTATTGCTCCATCAGCGAATGCGGACACCTCAAGACCCTCCAATGCTCCGTTCACCGATATGGTCTTTGTCTCTGAGACAAGGTTGAACAATGTGGAGCAGTCTGTGAAGACTCCTTCTGTGGTGTCGGATGCAAGCACATCGAGATACTCAAAGTGATAACTCCAGTTTGCTTCTTCCTCTTCGTCAGGATTCTCCCATACCTCAAGGAACACCCTTGAATGGCTCTCTCCCGCAACCGCAAGTCCTGTGTACTTCCCCGCCCTTCTCGGATGGCTTGCCCATCCTGTGGCATTGGAGCATGAGTACAACTGCCCATCCTTTGTCACCACCCAGATGATGAGTTCAGGGTCAAGCATTATGTCGAAGTCTGCGATCCCCTCCTTGAAGAGATGTGTCGCATTCCTTGTTATCTCTATCGCAGTATAGTTGTTGACATTGTCATCCCATACCATGCGGTACAACTGTTTCTCGTTTGCTCCGAGGAAAAGCACATAGTTCTTATATGCTCTTGCTTGGATCGGTGAACTGCCTGTGTTCAGGGATGTTGTCATGTCGAATGTCATCGGACTGGAGATGTCTCCAGTATCCATGAAGATTGCTCTCTTGTTACCGCAGATGACTCTGTTCTGCACCGCAAGCCAATGTATCTGTGTTCCGTACATATCGTTCTCTTCAAGTTCAAATGCATGGGAACTCTGGATGTCATAATTGTTCCATTCATAGTATCCCTGAGTCATCGGGTTTCCTGATGGGGAAGCCACTTTGGTGAACTTCGCCACACCATCCACATAACTCTTGGTGTAGTAGTTCTTCCCCGCCACAACTGATGTGTCAACCGATGGGATGTACAGATTATCATACAATGTGAAGTCATTGTACCTGTCGGTGTCCTCTGGAACTCGGCTTGCCCATACTGTTGTCGGATGGTTGTTTGTCGATGCCAGGAACAACCTACCTCCCTTGAAGCATAATGCGGAAGGATAATTCCCGACTGAGGCGAACTGTCTCGACCTCTCGGTGTCCTCTGGTGTGGTCACGAATGTCATGGCTGCGAATGCCATCGTCATCGGTGTGCCATATGTTATCGTCAATGTCTGAGGTGCGGTGTCCTTCTGCACTAAATAGAGGATTCCCTTGTTTGCCCTGACCTTGACCTCTGCTATCTTCGCCCATGTGTCATATGGTGTTGTGGTTGAGCAGAGGACTGTCATCGGGTCTTTGGAGTCATAAAGGTAAGTGTTCGAGGTGTTCATCGCAAGGAGGTATGAGTCTGCTCCTGTGAAGAACTCGAAGAGTCTTGTCCGCAATGTCGGGTCAGGTGATGGGAAGTAGATTGTTCCGTTCCGCTTCCTGAATCCTCCCGCCTGATCGGGAAGGACATTCTGCATCACCCTGACTCCCGCAATGTATATCTCCGACTGCACCTGACCACCGAAGAAGGGAGATATCTCCCCATAATGGAATGAAGCCTTAAGAACACTATAGTCTGCCATTATCTGCCCTCAGTCCACCAAGGCTCACCCTGTGTGTCACCGCTTCCCTGATTGTCCTTCTTCACACTCTCAAGAAGATGTGCCTGATATTCCTGATACAGTCTCATTATGAGGTTGTCATTGCTTGTGGTGAGTTCTGCCATCTTGTATGCCAGAAGGTATACGATGCAGGTCTGCACCCAAGGTGTCAGGCTCTTCGGTGTCTCTGGAAGTGCGGTGTACACGATGTCCATCGTCTCGACATCCGAGAGGATGGTGCTTCCCTCCATCTGATAGTCATTCATGGACAGGAGGACATTGTCAGAATAGACCCTCACAAGTGAGCAGAAGTCGGAAGGAAGCTGATATGCATAGCTGAATCCGAAGACTGGACTGTCAACGAGGGATGCAAGCGATGACCGCTTCCTCGCACATCTGTAGGGATGATATGCAAGCACTTCCTGAACTGCATCAGGAAGAAGAATGTTCAAGTTCTGCGATGCTATTCCTGAGTCCTGAAGGGACTGCACAGGATCAGCACCGATAAGAGCCAATGCTCTGTTGCATATGACGAGCCATTCTCTCGGATAAGTCAGTTTCATTTCTTTACACCTTTCTTTATAGGTTTGATCGGCTTGGGAGCAGGTTTCTCCTCAGCCACCTCTGGTTTGCCTAATGTCTTGGCAACACCCTCATACAGATCGGGATTGTCCACCTCTGCGGTCTCTCCCGCCTCATGGAGTCTGCCTCCGACATAGCATTTCTTAATGAAAAGGATTCTCATCTCAGTCTCCTAAAATATCAGGGAGGGTTTCCCCTCCCCAAGAATCAGTCAGCATCAAATGCGATCCAAGAATCAATGTTCTGAGCCACAAGTGTGCCAGATGAGTTCGGATAACAAGCCAGTTTGACATATCTCCGAACTTTTCCCACAGGGACTTTGATGATGTCACCTGCATCTCCTGAAGCGATGGTTGCGGACTCTGTCACTTTAGCGAATGTGCTATTGTCTGCTGAGTCATATACCTCGAATGTGAATGTATCGCCAGAGGTCACAACCTTGCCGAGTTTGAAGCAGGCACAGGCATCGACTCTGTCCAGATACTGTGATGTACTTCCGAGATCAAGGACATCTGCCGAGTACACTCTTGTTGCCTTTGTAGCTGCTGCGATTGTTCCGCAGATAAGTAATGCATCTCTCATTGTCTGCCTCCTCAGATAGCTGCCTCATTGCTGAGGATAGCCTCTGCAATCATTACAGGGATTCCACATACTCTGGTCACAGGTCCGAATCCTTCGTAGTCTGCGATTGAGTATGCCATGTTGCTCTTGTTCCAAGCTTCCTTCTCAATCATACTGTGGACATCCCTGTTGCAGAATGCCACCGCATCTCTTCCTCTTGATGGAAGGGTGTTCTTCATCTCAATGAATGCATCGGCGGTGAATGGGTGTGAAGAGTCGATGCTTCCCATTCTCAGAAGAGCATCCTGTCTCTTGATCTGGATACCACCCCACATCTTGTAGTGCCTTACCCAAGCCTCCATCTGACCAGTTCCCACAGGTGCAAGAACTCTCTGGAGTCCCTTGTCCTCTGTTGAGAATGATGGTTGTGTGCCATGAGGATAGCGGATGTTGAATCCGTTAGCACCGAACTCGAAGAGCCAGAGTGATGTACATGAAGCACCGCTTCCACCTGCATCCCATACCTGACTTGTGGATGGGTCGCTTCTTCTTGCAGAGAGTCCCACGAAGGAGTCTGCATCGCCAGTAGCATAGAAGAACTGGTCGAGCCATCCCTGCATGAATCCCTCAAGGTTGGATGCATCCTCTGCATCTCTTGTTGCCATCTTGTCATCGCAAGCCTCAAGGATTCTTGAGTCCACCTGTGACTCACCTTCGTACAGGAACACATTTGATCTCTGTACATCAGAACCTGATGAAATCAGAGGAATAGGTGTGTTCGCCTTACCCCATGCACCTGTGCCGAGGCGGTTTGCTTCTGTCCATTCGTGATAGAAGCCATGATTTGCGGGGAGGAAAGGTAAGAAATTCAGAATGTCATTCTGTCTTACTAAGTCCCCTAAGAATTCAGCAGTATTGGTGAAGCCTGCTTTTCTCTGTGCTTCAACAATATTCATCGGCTGATAGGAAAGAATTGTTGCCATTTCTTAGCCTCTTTAAATAAGTTTTATTGCACAGTTTACTGTCCCCGATATCTTTTCATCCCACCGCAGTTCAGCTTCTGGGATTAGTCCTTCTCGGTCTATTCTCACCTTGCATTTATGCCTCTCAACGAGAGGTCTTCTTCACATACTCAAGGAACTGAGACGAATACTGTCCGTCAAAGTTCCCTTCCTTCTTCTGCTCCTCCATCTTCTTTTCCTCTTCCTGTTTCACCTCCTTTTCTATATCTGTAAGAAAATCATCTAAAAGTCCCATAATCATCTCCCTGAAGCCTTGAGGAATTCTGCGGAGTAATTGTCGAATGCACCGCCCTGAATCCTCTGCTGATCTGGTGCGGACTTGCCCTGAACGAGACCGCCCGCAGAATTGCTCTTGATGTACTGTGCAAGTTTGTGCATCACCTCTGCATCGTATGCCAGTCCGCTATCTGCAAGTTTCTTGCCGATGCCCTGTTCCTGTGTCCACTTGGTGATGACCGCCAGTTCATCCTTGATGGCTTTCTTCCGTTCACTTTCCTCTGGATACTCAGCCTCAAGCAGCTTGTCATACTGTGGCTCGAATGCATCACGATGCTTCTGCTCTGCCTCTGCCCGAAGCTGAGACACCGCCTTGTACATCGCAACCTCATGCATCCACAGATTCTGTGCCTGTCTCTTGGTCAAGGCACTCTTGTGTGCTGCCGACATGAACAGTTCCTTGTTCTTCCGTATCGCATCGGCATCCACATCGAAGTCGGACAGGTTGTAGTCTGTCGGTGCTTCGGGAACTCCGAGCCTTGTGAAGAACTCCTTCATCTGCTCTGGTGTGCTTTCCTTTGTAGGGATGTGAAGTGCATTCTTCTCGGAGTCCTTGCTCTTCTTCCAGTCATTGGCAAGGTCTGCGATGGTCTTGAATCCGTTCAGTTCAGTCATGCTCTCCCGCATCTCCTTGGGAAGCTGAGACATCCAAGCGGGAGACTCAGGCTTCGCTTCCTTTGTCTCGGTCTTCGCCTCTTCTGTCTGTGGCTCTGGCTCTGCTGCGGGAATCACCGCATCCAGTCCGTTGTCCGCATCATAAAAAATCCTATATAACATTATTGTCCTCCGTTATATCCTCTTCTGTGGCGGTCTCGGCAAGCCTGTCCATGATGTTGGAAAGGTTGTCCAAGTTGTTGATGCCTACCTGATTCAGCAGTCTGTTGGCGAATGCTATGTAGTCGGGATTGATCTGCTTCGGGTCTGTCTCGAAGTATCCGAGGTTGACCAGAATGTTGGCAAGCACAAGTCTTCCCTCCTCTGAGAGAAGCACCCTCTGGAAGAGTCTTCTTGCCTGTATCTTACTGTCTCTGTCCAATCATCGCCTCCGCAGCACTTCCCTGTTGTGGTGCTTGGCTCAAGTTCTTGTAGTTCTCAGCACCCAACTTGGACTGTGCCATCTGTTGTGCCATCTGCTCCTGTGCATCCCTCTGCTGATTGACCGCCTGTCTCAACTGGTTGTACTGGTCTTCATCGAGAAGAATCTCCTTGGTTACGTTATATCCGTCTGCTATGAGATTGACTGTCTTGTCCCAATCAATCTTCATGAGGATGTCAGGATGAGCCTGTGCCAATGTCATTATCTGTGTCAGAGCCTTGAGAGGATTCTCTGTGGCATGAGCCATCTTCTGAAGAAGGAACATAGGAGAGATGAAGTCCACCTTCAGTTCCTCCCCTCTGTATCTCTGCATCGAGTATGGGACTTCGGGAAGTCTTCCGTTCTCATACTCGTTTGTGAAAACGAACTCGATCACAGGCTCAAGGAATTCCTTCGCAAGTCTGCTGAAGAAGGCTGCCATGATGTTGCCCTGCTCTGTCATCAAAGCTGCAACCTCTGTTGCGGTCTTGGTCTTGTCTATGGTCTGAGATAGCATCAGGAAGAAGTTGGTGTAGTATGCTTCCTTGATGCAAGTCCTGATCCTCTCCCTCTCCACCTCTGTGAAGGAAAGGTCACCAGTCACATTGACAGGTGCGAAGTCCTCTCCCGCCTTGAGGTCTGTGACACCTGCGGGCAGAAGGTTGATGACAAGTCCCTCAGTCCTCTTGATCGGAGGTGAGGCAATCATCTGTGACTTCTGTAATATATTCTTGGACAGGATGTTTGCGGTCTTGATGTTGGAAAGCTGCACCATTGCGGGAGACTGTGTGCCATAGGGAGACCCCTCTGTGTCCCTGTTCCATCTCCATGCCACGAATGGCTTGTAGTTGAATCTCTCTTCCTTCACACTCTTGGATGGGTCGAGATCGCACCAGTACACAGACACATAGTCACCAGTTCCCTGCACCTTGAGGTCGAACTTACCTGCGGGACAAACAACCTGACAGAACTTATACTTCTTATTCCAGTCCTCAGTCTTGGTTATCTGCTTAGGAAGCTTGTCCTTCCCGAATGCATCTATGGCATCATCCTTGGTGAGCCACAGGTCTCTGAAGAGTATGTCGGCATCACCGAATCTGTTCTCCATCAAAGTGATGTCTTTAGGATGCAGCATCTTGAAACATGGGATTCCTTCTGTTGTATCGTCTTCCATCCACATACAGGCAGTACCGAAGTCCGCACCTACCCTGACAAGGCTTCTTGCCTCATCGTAGAAGTTGGACTTGTTCAACTGTCTGTAGCAGAGTTTCTCGGTACTGTAGAGCCAGTCATCGGCATCTCCGTTCTCTCCGAGTTCATCGTTCTCCCATGCCATCTTAAACCATGCTATGCTTCTGCCGAAACAAGTACCCATCAAGCCATCAGCCATGAGGTTGGATGACTCGTTGGCGGTGTTGTCATAGATATCTGCGGTGTCATCAAGTTTCTTGTTCTGAAGGTCTTGGTGTCCGAAGTCCCCATAGGATGCTGCCATGTATCTGGCAATCTCCTTCCACCGATTCATGAATGGCTCTTTCTCTGCCTCTAACTGCTTCTTTATCCGTTGCAGTTTCTGTATAGACTTTGCATCCATACTAACATTTTCCGTTTATCCGATGGGCATCGCAACAGATAAACCGATAATTAGTAAAAAAGTTTACACCTTGAACGAGTTCCAGTCATATGTGGTCTTGGCTCTGTTGACAGGCTTCTCAAGTGATTGTGTCTCCTTCTCTGTGCGGTGTATCCACCAACAAGCCATCAGGAAGGATGCAACGAAGTCATCGTGCTTGGCTTCGGCATCATTGCCATAGGTGGTGTGTCCCTTCTCGTTGACCTTACCCTCGAAGTGCATCAGTTCCTTCTTGAAGTCGGCAGAGTATGGGATGTCATCGGGAACATTCACCCTCCCCTGTTGGATAAGTGCATGGGCAGAGGTTATCATCTCCACCTTGGGAACACTCCATCCCCTCTGCAGCTTGATGTCCATCCCTGTGCCGAATCTCTGGTCAGCCTGTCCATAATACAGAGGCTGCTCCCTGATACCGCCTGAGAAGACTATCTCTATAGGCTTCAGCTTCTTGCTCCGACACAGGTCTGCTATCGCCTGACCGACACCAGTCCCATCCATCAGCAGTATGTGGTTGTTCTTGTACCTCTCTCCATCAAGGATAAGTGCAAGCCTCTCCACCTGATCGGTGTAGGACAGTTTCTCCCACTTAATGATGTAGTCACAAGTCCAGTATGTGTAAATCCTCTCATTGTGCTTCTCTCCGATTATCTCAGGATTCAGCCACCAGAACTGAATGACTGTGGCATCCTGTTGTTTCGCTATGTCCCATGATACGATGTACTCCTTCATTATCCCTCCAGTATCGAGTAATCCACACCGCTTCTCCTGACTGGCTCTTTCCTCTGCTCTGGTCTCTTGCCTTGGAACATCCTTGCGATCTCGTCATATGAGAATACGGAAGTCTCAGTCTCCACGAACTCACAACAGTATTCCTGTTGATACTTACGAATCCCCATGTCGAACAGTTTCTCAAGCTGCTCCTCATAGTCATAATGCCGAGGACTAAACCATGCCCTTATGCCATGCTTGGCTCTCTCTTCCTGATATGCTTTCTCGTTGCCATCCATGTATGGGATCAGGTCAAGTCCGTTGGCGGTCTGTATCGGTTGCCAAGGTGACCGCACCTCATACCTCTCCCAAGGGTCATTGGGTCTCGGATTGCTGAATATGTCATGGAAGAAGCCTTTCTTTCCGTATGGTGTCGAAAGCAGTATCAACCTTCCATCGTTGGCGGTGAACATCGGGGTCACAACCTCGGTGTATATCAGGTCTTCTATCTGCGATGCCTCATCCAAGATGACAACTGCGGGTTGGCTCTTTCCTCTTGCACTTTGTGTCGCAGGTACTACAGAGATAAGAGACTCATTCTCCCTCACATTGACATGAGTAGAAGCGGGATCATACTTGGGATAGTTCGGGTCTCTCCGTATGAACTGCTGAATCTTCCTCATGTCATCCTGAGACTGTGACTCAGTCGGTGCAAGGACTATGGACAGGGACTTCGGTCTGTACTTCGCTATCCAACATGGGTCTGTGGATGTGATGGTGCTTTTCCCTGACTGTCTGGCTGCATTGATGATGATTCGCCTTCCTTTTGACTCAAGGATAGCCTCTTGCCAAGGGAATGGGTCAAAACCGAGACTCTGTATGTAGTGCTTCTTGTCCCATCCACCTATGAGGTAGTCAATCTGAGATGGGGTCAGGATGCTTAAGCTGCTTGAGCCTTGCAATCATGTCCTCCTTGGAGTCAGAGACCTGCACCAGTTGCACTATCTGCTGAAGGATGAGGGTAGGGTTGTACTTAATCTCGGCAGTCTCCCTGATGTTGCCCTGTATCTTCAGGATGTCCATGACCACTTCCCTCAATGACTTGATTGCATCATGCATCATCCTTGACAATGCCAATGCCCTCCCGACATCGGACAGGTCATACTTTCCATCAGTCCTCCCCTGTCTCAGTTCCTCATCCACAGAGTCAGCCATAGTCTCACAGTACAGTATCTTCTTCTCCAGTCTGCCGACATAGGTGTCTATGACCGCCTGAGTCTTGTCAGAGTCAGCCTTTGCAATCGCCTCTGGTATCTCATTGTTGATGATTCTTGAGATGGTACTCTTGCTTGTCCCGTATTGTCCCGCAAGGTCTCTGCAGGTCTTCTTGGTGCTGCCTTCCCCGATTGCATCCTCGACAAGAGCCTTCTGCTTTTTCTTTGACATCTTGGAGAAGGTGGATGTGTTAGCCAATCAGTATGCCTCCCATTCTCTCACTCGGTCAATATCTGTTGAGGAAGGGTCTATGCCCATCTCAAGGGAAGGTGAACTTGCATATACGAATGTGAAGTCCCGCCCTGCTCTTCTCATGATCCTTGCCTTGTACCATTTTCCATTCCTTGCCTTTACATCGAACAGGTTGGAACTGAGGCACATACCGCTTCTTGATGCCTCGATTGCCCTTGTTGAATCCTCTGAACGTTCTTTCATCTCTGCCTCCTGAATATCTGTCTGTCCACAAAATAGAATATCGTACCGCCTATAAGGTTGGCGGTGAATGTGGCAAGCCATCCGTTTGTATCGGCAAGCCACCATAAGCATATGTATAATACTGGTGTCGAAAGCTGCCACCTGAGAAGGTACAAGAGGAATCTCATTTCTTGTGCCTCTCATACCATCTGTGGTGTGCAAGTCTGAACTTCTCCAAGTTCTCAGGTCTCTGAGAGTACACCCAAGCTGCAGTGATGGAGCATCCCACTATCTCGGCAATCTCTCGGTATGTCTTGTCCTGAGCATACAGTTCCCTGATCTGTGTCTTCTGCTCTTCTGTCAGCTTGGTCACTCTTCCTCCCCTCATTCTGCCTCCGCTATTCCCTGATAGATGAGGCTTGACTTGGTTGTAGCCAATTCATGGTCTTTGAGACTGAGTCCATGTGTCCGCTTCCCGATCTGGATGGGTTGTACTGGATGCCGATACCACATCGGGAGACTCGGCACTATATCATTCCGATAGCAGATTATCCTCACAGGGATGTCTACCTTCTCGGATTCCTTCTTGGAGAATGCTCTCGGAGGCTCTATCGCACCCACGATGATGTCGGGATAATCATGTGTTGAGTAGTGCCTCATCAGCATACCGAGCATTACCGCCTCAGCACCGCCCTTCGATCTGCCTGAGATAATCACTCCCTTCCTTGAAGCCTCCCACAGTTCCTTGGATGCATAGATGGTGGAGAGGATATCCCCGCCATATTTGTCGAACTCCCATCTGTAGCCTCTGTGAATCTTCCCGAAAGCCATCAAGTTGATGAGCCAGTCCCTCCATCCATGCGAAGGCTTCAGGTTAATTGTGAGCCATCCTGTGTGGTGTCGGGCATTAAAGACCCCGAATTGGACATCGATTGTGCGGTTGTAGGACTTCTTCAGCTTCTTGTCCACATTGTCATTGAATGCCACAAGTGCTATGGCATGAAGGTCTAAGTCTTTCATTCCGCTATCCTCACCTCTTGGTCATCATCTGTGACCCATATCTTGGCGATCTTGTCAGCGATGTGGTTGATTATCTCACTCGGCACACCATCCCTGTACTTGGCTCTAAGTTCTGCAAGTTCGGATTCAGTCTTGGTGCTTAATCGCTTCTCAACGTGAAGTGTGTATGGTCTGCTCATTTCTGCTCCTGCTCGTATGCCTCAAAGAAAGTCCGCAGTATCTCGCTTGCCATCTTCTGCATACTTATCCCTGCTTTTTCAGCTAATCCCCTTACATAAGCATCTGTCTGCTCGTCAAGTTCAATGAGTATCTTGTGGCTCACCTTCCCTGTTGTAGCCTCATAAATCTTCTCATATTCTCGCTTTTCTTCGGGAATATACGTTCTCATTCTGCTCTCCCCCTAAAACCAGTTACCCTGCCAGTCTTGCAGTATTTCTTTACCACAGAACTTGCACTTGCTCACAAATGAGCATCCGTTGAAGGTTTCTTCTTCACTCGGAAGATGCCACCCTATCACATCATGTCCTAATTTCTTGCATAACTTTCCACAAGTTCCAAAGTAGAACAGTCCTACAAACAGAAATGTGGCAAGAATAAATGCTATGATTAACAAACAAATCTGATAAATAATCATTCTGTTCTCCCCTCGTTGTCTCGGTATTTGTTCAGTCGGTCATACATATCGTTGATGATATTCAACAGTCCATCCTCTATGTCTTTGGTTGCTTCGATGTACTTGTTAAGCATCTTGACCTGCCCTTCCCGATAGCCCCCAATATAGGCAAGTATTACCACCGCAACAGATATTGCCCATCTAAATATTGTCTCTGTCATTCTGCTCTCCCTTAATAATCCGTCTTACTGCTCTATGGAAATCCCGTAAAATACACACCTGTTCCTGCACCTTACCCTCTAATACTTCGTATATATCAAGTTCTCTTTGGATAAGTGCCACGAGGTTCTTGTACTTGGTCTCGTAGTCTATCATTCTGCTCTCCTGTTCCATGCCTTAATAGCCTCGGATTTAGCTTCATCCTCTGTGATGTAAAACCCATGTGCTGATGCATTGCCAAAACAATGCAGACAAGTTATATCAGCAGTCCACCGATACATATTTGGCACATTTCGTTCATGTGTCATTATTTCTAACAAATCAGACTTCCCGCAGAACGGACAGGGCTTCAGCTTCTCGGTCATGCTTCCTCCTTCGGCAGCTCGGGTAATGGCATCCATGCGATTGGTGTCCAATATCCGTACACTTCGCCCAAGTCTGTGTACCACCCTGTCTCTCCGAAATACTGCCCAACCCTTATATACTCTCTGTCCTCGTACTCAATGCAGACCAAGTAATCACCACCATTAGAGGGCAGTTCTCCCTTGCTCGGATAGTGCCAAGGGTCGGCTTCAAGGTAATCAGCCACATCTCTGCATAATGAGGATGTCACTATCTGTCCTGTATACACCACTTCGTTCTCATGCTCTTTGGCACACTTTCTCAAAGCACCTATCATCTCATCAACTCTGCTCATTCTCTTTCTCCTTTGGTTTAAATCTCTGACACTCAAAGATGTGCTTGGGTGACCTATAATCACAACACCAATCTTTACGAGCAGAACAAATATCGTAACAGGATATTGCACCCTTAAATATTTTCAGATAATCTTCCTTCTCGTGCCTTGTCATTCTGCTCTCCTGTTCCATGCCTCAATAGCCTGTTCTCGAGCAGTTACTTCAATACGAATTGGCTCAATAAGACAAGGTTGCCCCCTATGCCACACATTAAACTCCCCAAACATTTCATTATGAAGCATACTTACTTCACCTCCACAGAACGGACATGGCTTTAACTCGTTCATGCTTCCTCTTTCGGCGGCTTCACTTCCATCCAAGCATAAACAGGAACAGGGTAGCGGTTCCCATCCACAAACCATGCTTCAAGGTCATAGTCGTAGTACCCGACATCAACTGTGTTATAGCCTTTGATCGCTACCACAACTCTGTCAGATGTACCCATTTCCTGCTTCTCTGGCAGGCTACATCCAAAGTAATTAAGATAATTCCAGTTATCCATATCTATCTCCTTTTTGTTTTTTGGTTTCCAATCTTCGCACCCGAATGTCTTGTCGGGTTTAATACACGCCACACACCCTTCACAGTTAGTGCAGTTCTCTGCTCTCTCCACAAGGTAGGCAAGTTCCCAATAGGTTTCACCTCTGCCATCTACATCATCCACAGCAAATCTGCGGTTGCTACATTCGCCACCTATCTCAACGATATTCCCACATCTTCTATTGCACTCAACGTTAGCCTTGAGTTCTAACAGACTACAGCCCACTATCACCTTATCCCCTGCTTTCAGTTCATCAGCGTTAAGTGCTGTGTATACTCTTGTTCTGTCAAATTCCATTTTCTTCTCCTTGATTAAAAAGTTATCGCATTTAATACAGTACCCTATCGTGCCTGGTGTCGGGTCTCTGTGATCCCAGGGTTTACTGAAAAAATCGTTCTTGCACCCGATACATAAATCCTCGTTCTTGTATAATTTCATTTCTTCCTCCTCGTTCTCATACCACCAGGTCACATTGCCCTCCAGTATTCCTTGTCCCACTTAGCCCTCTGCTTCGGTGTATAGATTTCGCCGTACTCTTTCCTTGCCCGGCATAACTTGATAGTGTATGCGTTCCGGCTCAA
>JAEEGL011152626.1_pt1 | contig 24066 bp, 20 predicted proteins | sample 9134231 | NCBI WGS metagenome assembly JAEEGL01 (sample SAMN16246548, study PRJNA631951) | gut metagenome | biome: gut microbiome; feature: rumen; material: fiber-attached | host: Bos | place: Iran: Karaj | collected 2018-10
AAAGAATTCGTTAAAAACGAATTCCTTCTATTTTTATTATTTAATTAAAGATTTAGTTCTTATCATCTTACTATCTTTATATTCTTTATATAAATGACACATTCTAATATATTCTTTTAAAGATTCTATACGTAAGAACTTTCCTAATCCTTTAACATCTCCATTTTCTATATAATCGCAGTATTCTCTTTTAGTTTTTTCAGTAACTATTGCAGGAGCATGATTGTTTTGTAATAAGTTAACAGTAAGAATAGTTCTCATAGTTCTACCATTATAATCTTCAAACGGATGGATATGTAATAATCTAATATGAAGAGCAGCTTCATTCTCAAAGAATTTTTTATTATATTCATCTTCATCTATATTATCTCTATTCAATTCTAAATCATTATATCTATATAAGTAATCCGCATATGCATTTAACACTTCTTCTCTTATCATATGAGGATCAGTTCTTTTTACATTACTACCAATAACTTCTATAGGTCTTTTTCTAAACCCATCTAATGATCCATTTGAAATGATTTTTCCAATATCTTCTGTCGCATGTAATAAATCAAATTTATAATAATATTCACTATTTTTCTTACAATCAATATTATCTTTCGCATATTCTAAAGCTAAATCTTGCCAATTCATCTTAAATCTTGGAAAATTATCTACATCTCCATCAAAATTTAACCCTTCTAATTCTAGTGAAGCTAAACTTAAACTAATATCTAATCCCTTTAAATAAGACTTTTTAAAGCTCTCATCTAACTCACTAAATTTAATCTTATTCATAATAACCCCCTACTTAAAATACGTACACATTATACCACAAAACCCATAAAAAGTAAAGAAAAAAGGCCTATCAAGCCTTTATATTAATAATTTTCACTCTTTAATTCAAAATAACTTTGTGGATGAGCACATACTGGACAAACCTTTGGTGCATTCTTACCAACTACTATATGTCCACAATTTCTACAAATCCAAATTGAATCTCCATCTCTTGAGAATACTACTTCATCTTCAATATTTTTAATTAATTTACGATATCTTTCTTCATGATGTTTTTCTATTTCACCTACTGCTTTAAATTTACGAGCTATATCTTTAAACCCTTCTTCTTCAGCTACTTTAGCGAATTCATCATACATATCTGTCCATTCATAATTCTCACCATCTGCCGCATCATTTAAATTAGTTAAAGTATCAGGTACATCTCCACCATGTAATTCTTTAAACCACATTTTTGCATGTTCTTTCTCGTTATTTGCAGTTTCTTCAAATAAAGCTGCTATTTGTTCATACCCATCTTTCTTAGCCTTAGAAGCATAATAAGTATACTTATTTCTAGCTTGTGACTCACCTGCAAAAGCAGTCATTAAATTTTGTTCTGTTTTACTTCCTTTTAATTCCATAATTACCTCCTATAATTATCTCTATTATATAATACTATCTATTTTATTCATAGTCCTTATTAATTTTTTAGCATTTTTCTTATCTTTTTTACTAAGTATTTTTTCATCTTTTAATATATTCATTAAATTATGATAAAAATCATCATCTAATACTAATGGAAAACAATTATGTAATAAATAATAAGCAGTAGAAACTATATTATTAACAATATATGGATTATTAATATCATCACCATTCTTAATACTCTCATATACAATCGCATCCATCTCTAAAGCATCAAATAAATCATTTATATAAAAAACTATTTTATGTCTTTCTACAGATTGTCTTTTAATATAATCTAAATATATTTTATCCTTTTCATCTTCACTAAGAATTTTTATTCGATTACAAAATACTATTATATTATTAATCGAATCTCTATATTCTTTATTATTTTCATCAAATCTATATTTATTAATTATATGTTGTATTTTATCTATTATTTCATCAGATAACGCAAAGAAACAAGGATCTACTTTTGCTGTATCAGTAAATAATACTAAAAATGTCTCTAATGGATTATCATTATTATTATCTAACATTTCAATTAATTCATACTTATCATATCCTAATATAATACTCTTAAAATATAACGAATTTAAAAATTCTTCTTCCATAATTCACCTACTTAAACACTAATTTATATATATCAGAATATTTATCTACAAATGAAAATTTAATATCTTTTTTAACATTATCTGGTATATCTTCTAAATCTTTATTATTCTCACGAGGTATTATTACTTTCTTAATACCCGCTCTATGAGCTCCTATAACTTTTTCTTTTAATCCACCTATTGGTAATATTCTACCTCTTAAAGTTATTTCTCCAGTCATAGCTAAAGCATTATCTACTTTTTTCTTCTTCAATAAACTAATTAATGCTGTAGTAATAGTAACACCTGCACTAGGTCCATCTTTTTGTACAGCTCCCTCAGGTACATGTATATGTATATCAACATCTTTTAATAATTTGCTATCTATTTTAAATTTATTAAGATTTCCTTTTATATAACTTAAAGCTATTTGACAAGACTCTCTCATTACATCACCTAATGATCCAGTTAATAACAGCTCTCCCTTACCCTTATATAAATTAACTTCTATAGGCAATACATCTCCACCAAAAACAGTATAAGCAAGTCCATTTACTACTCCAACTTCATCTTTTTTAGAAATAGATGAATACAAAAACTTAGGTTGTCCCAAATATTCTTCTATTTGCTTTTTATCTATGTCAAAAAACACTTCTTTTCCATCTAATAATAATTTTTTAACTATTTTTCTTAGTAAAGTCGCAATAGATCTTTCTAATTCTCTAACTCCCGCTTCTTTAGTATAATTTCTAATTATATACATAAGTGCATCATCAGAAATATTTACTTGTAGAGAAGTTAATCCATGTTCTTCTAACTCTTTAGGTACCAGATGATTCTTCGCAATTTCTAATTTTTCAAATTCTGTATAACTAGATACCTCTATTAATTCTAATCTATCTCTTAATTCATATGGTATTTGTTCTATATAATTCGCAGTACATATAAACATAACTTTAGATAAATCAAATTCTTCTTCTAAGAAATGATCTATAAAATGAGCATTTTGTTCCGGATCTAATACTTCTAATAAAGCACTAGCTGGATCTCCTCTTAAATCTTTAGTCATCTTATCTATTTCATCAATTATAAATACTGGATTAGTTGTCCCTGCTTTTCTAATACCTTGTATTATTCTTCCAGGATAAGCTCCTATATAAGTTTTTCTATGTCCAACAATTTCCGCTTCATCATTGATACCACCGACACTAATCTTACATGATTTTCTACCTAGTGCAGTGGCAATTGCTAAAGCTAAAGAAGTTTTACCAACACCTGGTGGACCAACTAAGCATAATATAGGACTACGTAAATTATTAGTATTTTGTTTAACCCCTAAATATTCTACAATTCTCTCTTTAACATCATCTAATGCATAATGAGTAGAATCCAAACTCTCTTTTACTTTTAATAATGAATCTTCATCTTTAGTATATTTACTCCATGGAATATTAACCATCCAATCTAAATATTCTCTAGTAATACTAATCTCAGGTGACATAGAAGGAGTGGCTTCATATCTAGATATTTCTCTATTAATTCTTTCTTTAATTTTATTAGGACACTTTAATTTTCTTACTTTCTGTTTAATAGTATATAATTCATCATCTTTAGAATTAATATCTCCTAATTCTTCTTCAATTACTTTAATTTTCTCTCTTAAGAAAAATTCTTTTTGTTGCTCACTCAATTCTTTTTCTACAGTTTCTTCTATTTTATTTTCTAAACTAATTAATTTTAAATCAGAAGTCATATCTTCTATTAACATTTCACTTCTTTTTACCGGATCAATAATTTCAATATATTTTTTCTTTTTATCATATTTAACATTTATATAAGAAATAACTAAGTCACATAAATCACTTAAATTATCAACTTTATTAATCTGAGATAAAATTGCATTACCCATATATGGTACTTTATCTACATACTTATTAATTAATTTAATTAACATATTATAGTAATTATCTTCTTCTTTGTTTTTCTTAACATTAATAACTTTATAATTAGCCATAAACATATTATTAACTTGCTCATAATCACTAATTTCTACTCTACCTATTCCAGATATAACTACTCTAGTCTTACCATTAGGAACACTTAATTTTAATTTTAATTTAGCTAATACACCTATCTTAGGTAAATCAGTAACATCATAATTATCATTATTAATAGGATTAACAAATAACAACTCATCATCAACATTATCTATTATATTAATAATTTCCCTGTCATAAATATTATCATATTCTATTCTAAGTTCATTATTAGGAAATAACACCATATCATTTAAAATTAATACTTTTAATTTATTCATAGTGCCACCTCCTAAAAGTTACTCTTTCTATTATATAGAAAAATTTATTATTTTCAACAAATATTCTTTAAAAATACAAAAATAATAGTATAATTATCTTGGTGAAACTATGAAAAAAAATAAACCTTATTTTTTTATACTTATATATAGTTTATTAATGATTTTTATTATGCTTTTTCCTAATAAATTATTTGGTTCTACAATAGATTGGAATACTCAACATATAGTATTCCCAGATTATTTTAGATCTCTATTCTATGAAACACATAATTTAATACCCAATCTAGCTTTAGGTATAGGTGGAGGTCAAAATATATTTAATTTAGCTTATTATGGATTATTATCCCCTATAATTTTAATATCATATCTATTACCATTTATTTCTATGACTAACTATATTATGATTATAAATATAATTTTATATATTCTTACTGGTATATTAATGTATAAATGGATAAAAAATAACTTTAATGAAAAAATTGCTTTATTCAGTAGTTTACTAATATTAAGTATACCTACAGTATTATTTCAATTTCATCATCATTTCATGTTTATTTATTATTTTCCATTTCTATTATTAGGTCTAATTTCTATAGACCATTATCTCAAAACAAATAAATCTCTACCACTAATAATATGTCTAACTCTTATAATATTTACTAATTATTATTATGCAGTTCCATCTCTAATATGTTTATATATATATGCTTTATATAAAATGGATTGGAATATTAAAAATCTAATTAATATAACAATACGATTCTTATTATCAGTAGGTATATCATCTATAATTCTATTACCTATATTTTATACAATAAAAACAGGACAAAGAATAGAATCATTTACCCCTTTAATAGATAAATTTATAATGAACTATAAAGAGGTATTATATAATCCATATACAGCTGGATTATCTTCTATATTTATAATATCTTTAATAGGTATTATTTCTACTAAGAAAAAGAATAATAAAAATGTTTTATTAAGTATATTTTTATTATTAATTATATATGTCCCTCTATTTATGTATATATTAAATGGTAGATTATATATAAGAGGCAAAGTATTAATACCATTTATTCCTCTTTATATATATGTAGTAATATTATTTATAAAAGAATTATTTAACAAAAATATTAATACAAAGAATTATCTAATAATATTAGTAATACTTCTATTATTCACATCTATTAGAGTATCTAATATTAAATATATAATTCCATTTATATTAAGTACAATAACTATATATTATTTATATAAAAACAATCATAAAAAAATACTATATATATTCATATTATTAGTCTCATTAATTTCATCTATATTAGTAAATAGAAGTGAAAAATATATCACAAAAGAAATATTAGAAGATGATAATATAGATACAATTACCACTTTATTTAATAATATAAAAGATAATACTGTATATAGATCAAATAACTATCATAACAATGAAGATTTAATGAATAGAGTCTTCTCAAATAATTATTATGGTATAGATCTTTATTCATCTACATATAATGATAATTATTATAATTTCTATCGTTCTATTAATAATTTAAGTAAAAGAAATGTATTAATGACTACTACATCTAATAATGAATTATTTAATCTATTTATGGGAGTTAAGTATATAACATCTTCATCTGATCCAGGACCATTCTATGAAAAAATAGATTCATTAAATAATATTAACTTATATAAAACAAATTATTCATATCCAATTATATATGGAAGTGATACTATACCTGATAATGAAACATATAATAGTTTAATATTCCCTTATAATATAGCTTATCTAATGAATTATGATAATATTCAAGAATATAATTGGAAAGATACATATAATACTGATGTAGATGAATTAACTATAGAACAAAAAATACCAAAAGAATTACAAAATAAAATATTATTCATAGATTTCAATATAGAAAACGATTATGATTGTACTGATGGAGATAATACTATATCAATAAATGGAGTAACAAATAAATTAACTTGTAAAGATTGGAGATATAAGAATAATAATTATAATTTCAAATATGTAATCCCAACAACCGACAATAATATTATTATAAAATTTTCTAAAGGTAATTATAAACTATCTAATATTCATATCTATTATACAAATATAAATAAGTATAAATCTAATAATACTAATATTAACATTAATAAGAATAAATCAGAAATTACTACTAATATTAATAATAATTATTTATTAACCACAATCCCATATGATGAAGGATTTAAAGTATATGTAAATAATAAAGAAATACCAACATTTAAAATATATAATACTTTTCTAGGCGCCTATATAGAAGGAGGAGGCAAAATAAGAATAACATACTCCTCTCCATTCTATAAAGAAGGTAAAATAATCACAATTATAAGTATTATTCTATTATTAGGATTATTACTAATAGAAAGAAAAGAAAACAATTAAAAAAGATTTCTAATTATAGAAATCTTTTTAATTAGTAGCAATTACATATGGATTAGTAGAAGTACCATCACCAGACTCTACAACATCAGTTGATTTTAGGGAAATGACCGGGCGAAGGCCGTAAGCATCATTACTAGAAAAATTGTAGTATATGGAACCAGTTGAATTAATGTAAACCATTCTAGCTTGGGGAGAATAATAGAAATAATCCGGAGTAACTGTCCAATATATTTGATTAGTATACATATAATATGTATTATTAGATTGACTTTCACGTCCTCCAGCATACATTACTTCATCACTTGTTATTAATCCTACTGGATATGTTAAGGCTCCATTTCCTTTTATATTTGAAACCGTAAAGCTATCTAAAGCTCTACTACAATCTAACGTAGGGGTAAAATCAATTCTCAATCTTTTATAAGAACCAAATGTTAAAGGGTTATCAGTAAATGGATTACCTCCATTAGGATTCCATGTACCTAAATCAGCTATACTTCTTTCATTACAATATATCGTATCTTCTAAATAACTTGTATAACTTTGTAAATTATTTCTATACCAATTATCTATTGTGCTTTTAGCAGCACTATCATTTGTATTAATATCACTTGCATTTAACATATCATCAAGAGCATCTTCAACTTTTTTTCCATTTGTTAAAATTATATAGTATGCTTTAGATGATAAAGTATAATATATAAAGTATACACTACTACAAGATGTTCCAGTGCTGAAGCAAGTATAATGATTGTTACTTAAGGTATTATTGTCACTTGTCCATGTTCCAGTAGATGTCATTGTATTTGTTAATGTATATGTTCCGTTAGAATATGTTACATCACCACCATATACATATGGTGTATTTAATTGAGCAGACGATTTAGTAGAAAGTGTATATCTTGTTCCATACATATACCCCACATCTGATGGAGAACCATAACTTGAATTAAATTTACTTGTCCCAATTTGAGTACTAGTTCCAGTTGTATTAGTACAATATCCATCAGAATCAGGTTCTCCATTATATATTAATTTTACTCCACCTGTATCTGTTGAACGTATTGCTTTCCAACAGAATCCTCCAAATTTAACATTATTATTATCTACTGCTCCACGATAATAATATATTGGATAAGGATCATCTTTTGTACTAGCTATTTCATATATTCCTTTTCCATTTGTATCAGAAGATATGTTATTGAACTTTACTCCTTCACACGATGTTACAAATTCACTTTTACCATTATCTAAATAAGCATTCTCTGCCATTATTTTAGCCAGTCCAGATAGGTTATTTGGAATGGTAGGAAGAAATACATTATTATCGCAATCTCTTACAAAATTTAATTGTCTACATTCATACCCTGGTGGGCAATATGTTTGGGTTAGTTCATATAAATCATTTAGAGCAGCTGAAACTGTTGTATTGTTGTATGTTACATCATCTGCAGTTGCTGCTATTATACATGTACCTGTGGCATATACTCCAATACAAGACATTATTAATACAGTAATAATTACTAATTTAATATCTTTTTTAAGTTGTTTGAATCTACTTAATATCTTCATACACTACTCCATAATATTCTATATTAATTATAACATTTTAGATTAATATCTTGTATATTACCTGTAAATATATTTGTCTATTTACAAAAAAACTACACAACCGTGTAGTTTAAATTACATAATTCCTAATAGTATTAAAGCAATACTTATTATAAATAATATTACATATAAAACTATATTAAATGTATAAATACCAGTTCTATGTTTTTTATCATCTATTACAAAATCATATATCTCTACATATGGAACAGGACTTCTTCTATACCATCCTCTTAGTGTTACTTCTTTATCCATATTTTGTCCATTTTTAAATATGGCGAATATTTTATTTAATATCCATAATGGTGTATTATAATCAGCAAATATAATACCTGTATTATCTCTAATCATAAAGTCTTCATTAAACATATATCCAGGATTTCCTCTACCAATAATTTGCCCTTTTAAAGTACAAGAGATTGATGTTACTCCAGATACTTTAACTTCACTTAATAATTCTTCTACAGTTTTATCTTGATATCCTCCTCTATGAGCTCTCTTAAATGCTATATAAGCAAATAATGTAGTTAATAGTAAACCGATTCCTACCATTAAGAATATTGATAAGCCATCTACTACAAATCCAACTACTCCTAAAGCAATTGTTACTAAGAAGAAGAATCCAGGTAAATATTTAATTAATACTTCAAAGAAGAAATCATCCACATAGCTTTCTGGTTTCTTTAAATCAAACACTATATATGGTTCTTGTCCATATTCTTTTGAATAATTAGATATAAATAATAATCTCTTAGATATTAATGGATGAGTAGAAGATAATTGATATAAGAAAGCCCATGGATTCCACATTTCCCATTTCATCGCATTCTTAATCGCAGTCTTATCATCTTTATTATTATTAGTCATTACTACTAAAGACTTAGATGTTTTCTTATCAAATAATCCTAATGCCCCAATATTATTAGTAGAATGCTTACTTCCTTTACCATCTTCTGAATCACTATTAGATACTAAACCAAATCCTATCTTAACTAAAGCACTAGCTAAAGAATTTGGATTCTTAGTTTCTTGAATAGAAAATTCATCTGCATAATATTCTCTAGTTCTAGATAACCATAATACAATATATTGACTTATTATATATAAAACATAAGCAACTACTCCAATAATAGCAGTACCTTTATCATCTTTACTATTACCAGTATCTGTTTTAGTACATACTTCAAATACTAAATATAGTAGTAAAGGTACTAATTGAGCAACTGTCATAAATAACATATCATAATGAGTAGCATGCCCTAATTCATGCGCAACTACTGCTTTTACTTCATCTTCTGTTAATAATTCAAAATCACCACGAGTAACTACAATTCTCGCATCATTCTTAGTATGTCCATACGTAAATGCATTGGGTGCTCCATCATCTATATATCCAATCTTTGGATATTTCATTTTATATTTATCACAAACTTCTTTTACAAATTTAGTTAAATATTCTGGCATCTCATGATTAAAATCACATTTATAAAACCATCTCATAGTTAAATCTGTAATAAATGGAGATATGATAAATTGTAATATAATAATAATTATAGATGTTACAATACCATATATCATATTTATACCAGATATCAAACAAACTCCCAATACTATAACAGATAGTAGTATATACAATCCTACTAGAGTAAATGTAGTAACTCCTAATAAACTTCTTTTCATAATTCATCACCACTTTTATTATACAATTTTTCAAAGAAAAAGAATAATAAAATATTACTCTTTTACACTATTTTGATCTTCTAAAAAATCCAAATCGTGATTTTTTACTAAGTTTTTCATTAGATTTGCTCTTCTCAACAACCAGATTATTAATCCTCTTTCTAAAAGATTTAACTCCAACACTACTTTCTTCAATTATATCGTATCCACCAACTTCATACTCAGGATTTTCCCAAGATGCAATGGAGATAACATTCAATTGATCAATATATTCAACATTATTTGAATACCAAACAAATTGTTCAGGAGTTATATCTTTACCAATATACATAATACTAGCACTATCACTAGCTCTAAATATCCAATAACCATCTCTTGATAAATCTAAACACAATTTATGTCCATTATTTATTAATTCATTATAGGAAATATCTCGTTCATCTAAAAATTCTTTTAATGCCTCAGCATGATGATAATTTTCTTCCATAGGTCTTTCAAAAAAATCTCCTTTAGGAGAAATAACAATTAATTTACTCATTTCTATTTCACCACCCAAAATTGTTCTAATAAATATCAATTATTATCATATTCTGAACTTACTTTTACTATTAAATATTATCACATAAAAATAATCATTTCAAATTAAATAGATTTAATAATAAAAGGAACCTATAATTAGATTCCATTTACATTACTTATTTAATTCTTTTAACTTATCTAAAGTTTTTTTCATTTCAACTTCATATTTGACAGCTTCTTCTCCACCAACCATCCCTAGTACTTGAGCCTCTTCCATTCTATATTGATCTTTTAATTTAGAAATTTCTTCTTCTATTTCTTCTTTAGTTGCTTCTATTTTTTCTAACTCTCTTATTTCTTCTAATAATAATCTATATAGAGTAGTTTCATAAGCCTCTTTTTCTAATTGATTATTTAAATCATCTTCAGAAGTATTAGTAAATTGATAATACATATCTAATGATATACCTTGATGAGATAATTCATGTTCCATTCTATGTTTTAATCTATCTACTTCTTCTTCTACTAATTCTTCAGGAATATCTACTTCTACATTTTTAGATATTTCTGTAATAATACTATCAATATACTTATTATCAGCATCTAATTCTTTTTGTTCTTTTAAACTCTTTTCAATTGAATCTCTTAATTCTTTTTCATTAGTAACATTTTCCATACCTAAATCTTCAAAGAATTCTTCATCTAGTTTTCTATTAATTCTTTCTTTAATTTCATTTACTTTTACTTTAAACACTACATCTTTACCTGCTAAATCCTTAGCACCATAATCTTCTGGGAAAGTTAAATTAATATCTTTTTCTTCTCCAGTTTTCATTCCAATTACTCCATCTTCAAAACCAGGAATAAATGTATTAGAGCCGATTTCTAAAGAATAATTTTCTCCTTTTCCACCTTCAAAAGCTTTACCATCTTTAAATCCTTCAAAGTCAATAATCGCAATATTACCCTTTTCTACTTTTCCGTCTTCTTTAGTAGCTAATTCAGCATAATGTTCAAGTAAATGTTCTACTTCATGATCAACTTCTTCTTTAGTAACTGTAGTATCTTCTTTTTCTACTTTTATACCTTTATATTTATTTATTTTTACTTCTGGTTTAGTAGTTATTTTAAAAGTAAATTCTACATATTCATCATTAATATCATTTAAATTAACACTAGGTCTAACAATAGGTACTAATTTAGATTCTTTCATAGCTTTATCATAAGCATCTTGTAATACCAAATCAGCTGCATCTAAATATAAACTTTCTTTACCAAAATGTTTAAAGAAAACATCTTTAGGTACTTTACCTTTTCTAAATCCATCTACTTTCGCATCTTTTTGTTTTTTCTTAAACACTTCATCTAATGCCTTAGTCCAAGCATCTCCATCTATTTTAATTACTACTTCATGAGAATATGGTTTCTCATTTTTTGAAGCTTTTTTTATTGATTTTGCTCCTGTTTCTATTTCTTTTTTATTAGCCATATTATCCCTCCAACGCTAATATTATACCTTATTTTAATAATCTGTACAACAATTAATTATTTAATTCAATTAATCTGTCCATATGTGTTACTGTGATTAATTTGATTTAGAACATTCTCTAATTAAGTATCTACCTTCTTACTAAAAAAGAACTTTTTCAAATTCCTTTTTTAATCTCTAACTTTAATATGGGTCTCTCTTAATTGTTGTTCTGTAACATCACTAGGTGCATTCATTAAACTATCTGCTCCATTTGAATTTAATGGAAATGCAATAGTTTCTCTAATAGAATCTTCATCTAATAACATCATTAACATTCTATCAATTCCAGGAGCCATACCAGCATGTGGAGGCGCTCCATAAGAAAATGCTTCATATAAAGCTCCAAATCTTTTTTCAATTTCTGCTTCATCATATTCAGCTATTTTAAATACTTTCTTCATCATATCAATATTATAGTTTCTAACAGCCCCACTAGCCATCTCTACTCCATTACAAACAAAATCATATTGATAAGCTAAAATATCTTCTACTTCCATCTTATCTATTTCATCAATAGAACATTGTGGTAAAGAGAATGGGTTATGCATAAATTCATATTTATCTTCTTCATCTGAATACTCAAACATAGGGAAATCATTAATAATACAAAATTTAAATTCATTTGGATCCATTAAATCTAATTTTCTACCTAATTCATCTCTAATTAAAGAAGCATATTTAAAAGCATTTTTTCTATCCGCTATAAAGAATATTACACTATTAGGTTTTAATTTACCTACTTTAATTAAATCTTCTCTCTCATCATCAGTTAAAAACTTATCTATTGGTCCTGCGAAAGACATATCTTCTAATACTTTGAAATATCCAATACCAGGCATTCCAATACTCTCAGCATACTCAACTAATTCATTAAACCAAGAGTTAGATTTATCCGCAATATCTTCTACTACAATACCTTCTACTTGTACTTTTTTAAATGGCCTAAAACTAGTTTCTTCAAACACACTAGTTAAATCAATTAACTCTAATGGGTTTCTTAAATCAGGTTTATCTGTACCATATTTTTCCATAGCATCTTTATATGAAATTATAGGAAAATCTTTATCAATCTTTTTATCACTAAATTTCTTAAAAGTATCATAGAAAATCTTTTTACCTACTTTTAAAACATCTTCTTCTTCCGCAAAAGCCATTTCCAAATCTAATTGATAAAACTCTCCATATACTCTATCACTTCTAGCATCTTCATCTCTAAAACAAGGCGCTATTTGAAAATATTTATCAAATCCACCACACATCAATAATTGTTTAAATTGTTGAGGAGCTTGTGGCAAAGCATAAAACTTACCCTTATATTTTCTACTAGGTACAATAAAGTCTCTTGCTCCTTCTGGTGAAGATGCAGTTAAAATAGGAGTAGTTATTTCTAAGAAATCTTCCTTCTTCATTAATGATCTAATAAAATCAATAACTTCTGTTCTAAACATAATCTTACTTTTTACTTTAGGGTTTCTCATATCTAAATACCTATATTTTAGCCTTACATCTTCTCCTACTTCATGAGAAGTCATAACTTCGAATGGTAATACATTTCTAGATTTATTTAATATTACTAAATCATCTGTATCTTCTATTACTAATTCTAATTTACCTGTAGGTATTCTATCATTATACTCATCTTCACTTCTTTTTCTAATTTTACCTTTAATACTAACACTAGACTCTCTAGTTATATCATCAAATATACCATCTATATTACTAACAATTTGTAAAGTAGTAGTCGCATCTCTTAAATCTAAAAATATTACTCCACCATGATCCCTAATATTTTCAACAAAACCAGATACCTTTACTACTTTACCTATAGTCCTATCAGTAATATCTATACAATAATGATCTCTATATTTATTTTTCATTTGATTTTCTCCTTTCTAATTCTTCTTTTATTAATTCTTTACTTCTATTAGGATTTGCTTGTCTATTAGATTCTTTCATTACTTGACCTATAAAGAAATTAATAATATGAATATTATCTTCTTCTACATATTGTCTTACTTGTTCACTGTTCTTATCCATCAAATCATTAATTAATTTTAATAACTCATCGTCATCATTTATTTGTTTAATATTTTGTTTATTAATTAATTCTATCGGACTAATCTTACTATCAATAGCCTCATATAAAATCTTTTTACCATTATCTATACTCAATTCATCCTTTTCAATTAGCCCAATTAATTCTGATAACTCATAGGGTTGCAAACTCAACTCATCGATAGATATTTCCTTCTTGTTTAGAGTAGAAATAATAGCTGTAGTCATAAAATTAACCGCAAGTTTTACATCTTTTTCTCCTTCTAAAACTTTATCAAAATAATCAGAAATATCTCTATTTTTAGATAATGTATATGCATCTTCCTTTTCTATTCCTAAATCCATATATCTTTTTACTCTATCAAGTTTTAACTCAGGTAATTCACTTCTTATTTCTTCTATATAATCATCTTCCAATTTAATCGCAGGAATATTTGGCTCTAAGAAATATTTATAATCTAGCGCATCTACTTTCTCTCTCATTGAATAAGTTTTTCCATCAGGCGCAATTCTTCTAGTCTCTTGTACTATCTTTTCCCCCTTATCCAATAACTCACTTTGTCTTTTTATTTCATAATCAATCGCCGCTTTTACACTTGAGAAAGCATTTATATTTTTCATTTCTACTTTAGTACCTAAAGTATCATCAGGGCTTAAAGATATATTCACATCACATCTCATTTCACCTAAATCACTTCTAGCTTCACTAACTTTTAAATATAAGAATAAATCTCTTAAATCTTCTAAGAAAGTAACCGCTTCTTCGGCACTAGAAATACATGGTTCTGTTACTATTTCCATTAAAGGAACCCCACTTCTGTTGTAATCAATTAATGAAAAGTTACCTCTATGTTCAAGTGATGCAGTATCTTCTTCAAGATGTAGATCATGAATTAATACTCTTTTTTCTTCATCTCCTACTAAAATATCTAAATACCCATTTATACCCATAGGTCTAGTATTTTGAGTTATTTGATATCCTTTAGGTAAATCAGGATAATAATAGTTTTTTCTATCAAAAACGATTTTTTGAGGAGTTTCACAATGTAATGCCATAGATGTTAATAAAGATTTTCTACAAGCTTCTTTATTCGCAACTGGAAGTATTCCAGGTAATCCTAAATCTACAGTTGCGACATGTTCATTTGGAAACTTCGTAAATTTATTTGGTGCACTAGAAAAGTTTTTAGTATTTGTAGTTACTTCACAATGCACTTCTAATCCAATTGTTACTTTATACATTATTACACCTCCTTATATATTCCTTTTAATCCAGTTACATCTTCTACATGTTTCGCAATAGTTAATGTTTTAGCATCTTCCCTTGCTTTACATGTAATATTTACTCCTATTGGTAAATCATTTAACTTAGTAAAAGGTATAGTAATAGATGGCATTCCACCAAAGTTTGCAATAGCCATATGGTTCTCTAATATCATATATCTATCTGATAATTTTTCACTTGTATCATCAAATCTAGGTGCCACTCCTCCAGTAGCTGGTAAAATCATACCATCATATTTTTCAAATAATTCATTTATCTTATCCACAATCATTCTTCTTACTCTACCTGCGTTTAAGAATAATTTTTCTTGGTTTTCTTTTTGCAATATGTAACTACCTAATATAAATCTTCTCTTAATTAATTCACTAAATCCTTCTGTTCTTGCTTTAAACATCAATTCATTCACATCATTCACATTTTTTGGTCTTGGACCAAATTGAATACCAGTAAGGTTAGAGTTATTGCTTGTAGCTTCAGCACAAGATATAGTCATATATGCAGGATATATCGCTTCTAACAATTTTTTATCAATTGAAACTTCTTCTATAATAAATCCTTCATCTCTTAACTTATTCATCAATTTAGAAAACTCTCCCAAAGTATACTTTAATTCTTCATCTACTTCGCTATACTCTTCTATATCACAAATTTCTTTTATATAGAATAATTTTTTACCTTTAATTGATTCATCTAACATATCAGCATAAACCAACTTATCATTTTCTAAAGTAGTCATATCTAATGGATCTTTTCCCTTTAATACATCTGTTACTATTGCCGCATCTCTTACACTACGAGACAATATTGCGACATGATCTAGTGATGAAGCAAAAGCAAATAATCCATATCTAGAAATTCTACCATAAGTAGGTTTAAATCCTACTAAACCACCAAATGAAGCTGGTTTTCTAACAGAGTCTCCCGTATCACTACCAATTGAGAATGGTGTTATTCCTAATGCAACACTAGATGCACTACCAGCTGAACTACCTCCTATTAATCTATCTTTATCATAAGGGTTTCTAACTAAACCAGTATTCGCAGTAGTACCTGTACCACCCATTGCTAACTCATCTAATGTTGTTTTTCCTATTAATACAGCTCCACTCTTTTTTAATTTCTTATAAATAGTCGCATCATAAACAGGTACATAATCTTTTAATATATTAGAAGAAGCAGTAGTTAAAATATTACTAGTAGAATAGTTATCTTTTAATGAATAAGGTATTCCATTCAAAATACCATCTTTATCTTTATAAGAACATTTATCTACTATAGTTACAAATGAATTATAATCATTTTGATAATCCTTAGCCATTTTAATAGTCTCATCAAATAATTCTTCTACAGTTACTTTTTTTTCATCTAATAAAGTCCTTAATTCATCTATACTTAATCCCTTATACATCACTATCCACCACCTTTGGTACTTTTACTTGGTTATCTACTTCTTGTTTAGTATTAGATAATACTTCATCTACAGTAAGATAATCTCCTACCTCGTCCTCTCTTAAAGATGCACTATCTAACTCAAATGGAAAAGTCATAGGTTCTATTTTATCTATACCATCAATTTTACCTATATAATCCATTTGTTTTAAAATAGTTTTAAATTCTTCTTCTAAAGTATCATACTCTTCTTCATTCATATCAAACATTAAAAGATTGGCGTACTTCTTCAACATATCTTTAGTTATCATATTAATCCCTCCTTATATAAAATAAAAATACTAGTTTACATCCCAATTGAAAAATCAATCTAAGGGACGAAAACTAGTATTCCGCGGTACCACCCAATTTATTATAAAGTTTATTTATATCCTTATAATCACTCACAGGTTCCATCAAACCTCTACATTCGTAACGGTATGTAACACCGGCATAGTCTACTTAATTTCTTTATGCTCATCAGAAGTGTTATTCAAATAATATATTTATTCATTCTCACCAACCATGAACTCTCTTAAAAACATTGATTATTCTACTTCTCTTCCTCATCGATTTCTAGATAATTATACTAAAAATTTTATTCTTTGTCAAATTATCATTAAAATGATAGAATGTATATGAGGAGCGTTTATTATGAAAAAAACTATTTTAACTGGAATTAGACCAACAGGAAACCTACATTTAGGTCATTATTTTGGAGCAGCTTCTAATTGGATTAAATTACAAGATGATTATGACTTTTATTTAGAAATAGCTGATGTACAAGGATTGACAGATAATTTTATTAATCCAGAAAAAATAAGATTAAATACAACTGAAATAGTAAAAGATTTATTATCTATTGGAATAGATCCAAAAAAAGTACATATATTTATACAATCAAGAATACCTGAAATTGCAGAATTAACAGTATTCTACTCTAATTTAGTAACAGTTGCTCGTCTACAAAGAAATCCAACTGTAAAAACAGAAATAGCTCAAAAGAAAGAATTATTTGGTAATGATGGAGAATCTATTACTTATGGTTTCTTAGGATATCCAGTATCTCAAGCTGCTGATATAACATGTTTTGATGGAGAATTAGTCCCTGTAGGAGAAGATCAAGAACCATTAATAGAACAATGTCGTGAAATAGTAAGAAAATTTAATAATATATATGGAAAAACTCTAAATGAACCAGAAGCATTATTATCTGAAACTAAAAGAATAAAAGGATTAGATGGTGATGAAAAAATGGGTAAATCTCTAGGTAATGCCATATATTTAGTAGATGATGAAGAAACAATATCTAAAAAAGTAATGAGTGCAGTAACTGATCCAAGTAAAATTAGAAAAGATGATCCTGCAAATCCAGATATCTGTATGGTTTACTATTATCACAAACTAATAAATAATGAAGAAAACAATAAAACTATTTGTGAAGAATGCAAAAAAGGATCCAGAGGATGTGTAGCTTGTAAAAAAGAATTAATAGAGAAAATGAATGAATTCTTAGATCCTATAAGAGAAAAGAAAAAATATTACGATGAACATCCAGAAGTTGTATCTAAAATTCTAGATGAAGGTACTGATAAAGCAAAAGAAAAAGCAGTTGAACAAATGAAAAAAATAAAAGAAGCAATGAAAATTAATTATTAATTGCTTCTTTTTTAATTATTAATAATTTTATCTATAGTTAAATCATCCTTAGATTTAACTTCTACTATATATTCTAAATTATCATATATATTTTTATTATTGTTATACTCATCATATGAAATAACTATTCTTTCTACATCTAATTCAAATAATACTTCTCTATCAATTATTATAGAATGAGATATATCTAATACTTTACTTTTTAATAATAATTTATTATATATATTCTCATCACTAATAATCAATTTATCATATATTTTATTATTTAAATAATCTAATCTAAAATTAATAGATTTTTTAATAGTAAAATTCTTAATATTTATCTCTCTCATTAAATCTTCTATATTATTATCAAATTCACAAAATATAAAACTAATATACTCCAATTTATCTAATTTAATTATCTTTTCTAACACTTCTCTATTTATAAAACAATATTGTATTTTTAATCTTCTAAGATTATTAAAATAGTCTAAATCATTAAAATCTACTACTTGATTAACATTATTATTATCAACAGGACTTATATTAATATCAATTATATTATCTAAATCGTTACTACTAATATTATCTATATCATATTTCAAAGATAATTTACTTCTAATACTTTCTGTATTAATCATTTGATTCATTACTTTCTAATAACTTATCAACATCTACTTTATTAATATCTTCAAATCTCTTAGATATTTTATCAGTAGTAATAGATACATTTTGTATATCTTTATTAACTGTTTCTATACTTCTAGATAATTTATCCCATCTTTCTTTATATCTTGAGAATTCTAATCCTAATTTATTTAATTCTTCATGTATAATCTTAGAGTATTTATCTCTTTCCATATTCTTTAATATCATTTGTATTACAGTAAGAGTAGATATCAAAGTAGTTGGAGATGTTATCCATACATGTTTTTTATATGCATAATTAATAATGTCTGAATGATATGCATTAACTTCAGCGAATATTGCTTCAGCTGGTAAGAATAGTATTGCTTGATCAGTTGTTTCTCCAGCAATAATATATTTATCACTAATCGCATCTATATGTTTTTTCATATCCATCTTAAACATCTTTTCAGCTTTATCTCTCTCATCTTGACTTTTCTTTTTATCTACCATAATTTCATAATGTTCTAAAGGAAATTTAGAATCTATACATATAGTACCTAAAGGTTGTGGAGCAAATAAAACAGAATCAGCAATAACTCCAGTACTTAAAGTATATTGAATACGATATATCTTATCATTCTTTTCTCCAAAGATAGAAGATAATATACTATTTAAACTAACTTCTCCAAAAATACCTCTAGTCTTTTTATCAGTTAATACACTTTGTAAACTAACTATATCAGTAGATAAATTCTCTATCTTTTTCTGTGCTTCATCTATCTTAGATAATCTTTCTACTACATTCATAAATGTCTTATTAGTCTTTTCAAAATTTTGATCAAGTCTCTCATTAACTTTATCATTGATTGCTAAAAGTCTTCTTTCTAATTGTTCATTTAACTTAGTAAAATCACTATTTAAATTTTTATTAATATCAGTCTTAAACTCACCCAACTCTTTAGTCATGCTAACTTCTAATTTACCAAGTCTCTCTGTAATATTACTTTCATTTATATTTTTAGTTAGTGATATTACTACTAATATTAAAATAACTACTAATAAACCTATAATAATATAATTCATATAGTCACATCCTATCTATATATATATTTTAAACTGAATACTACTTTCATTCAAGAAAAAATATAATACAAGTATTATCATAATATTGATTATTATTAATACTGGTATTATATTTTTCATTTTTTATCATTCTTTTTATGCCAATTTTTAATCCACTCATATCTTTCTTTAAATTTTATTTCTTTTCCTTGATTAGTAGGATAATAGTATTCTCTTCCTACTAAATTATCTGGCATACACTGTAAAGATGCTATTTTATCCTTAGTATCATGAGCGTATATATATCCCTTACCATAATTTAAATCTTCCATTAACTTAGTAGGAGCATTTCTAATATTTAATGGTACAGGTTCATTCAACATATTTAAAGCATCTTTTTTTGCATTTAAATAGGCTATTTCCATCGCATTACTTTTAGGAGCTAAACACATATAAACAACAGCTTCAGTTAAATTAACAGAACACTCTGGCATACCTATCTTATGGCAACATTCATATGCAGAATTTGCAATATTCATTGCATTTGGATCAGCTAAACCTATATCTTCTGAAGAAAATCTTATTACTCTACGAGCAATATATAATGGATCTTCACCTGCTTCTAACATTCTAGCTAACCAGTATATTGCTGCATTTACATCACTATTTCTCATACTCTTATGAAGCGCAGATATTAAATTATAATGTTCTTCACCATTTTTATCATATAATAATACTTTATTACTTAAACATTGTTCTAAAATATCTAAAGTAACAGTTTTTTTACCTTTAATTATAGGAGAACTAGTAATACACAATTCAAGTGTATTTAGACAAGTTCTAGCATCCCCATTCGCAAAAGTAGCAATTTTCTTTAATATATCATCATCAATAATAATCTTTTGATTATCATATCCTTTAGGACTTTTTAATGCATTTTTCATAATATCAACAAGATTATCAATACTTAAACTATTTAATACAAATACTTTACAACGACTCATTAAGGCAGAATTAACTTGAAAAGAAGGATTCTCAGTAGTAGCTCCTACCAATATAATAGAACCTTTTTCTACATATGGTAAAAATGCATCTTGTTGAGCTTTATTAAATCTATGAATTTCATCAATAAATAAAACAGTCTTCTCACCCATTTTTCTATTTTCCTCTGCTTTATTCATCACATCTTTAATTTCTTTTATACCGCTAGTAACCGCACTAAAATTAACAAAATGAGAATTAGTCTTTTCCGCAATAATAGTCGCTATTGTAGTTTTACCTACTCCAGGAGGACCCCATAATATCATAGAAGTAATCTCATCATTCTCTATTAAGTTTCTAAGTATTTTTCCTTTACCTAATACATCTTCTTGACCAATAAATTCATCTAATGTAGTTGGTCTCATACGACTAGCTAAAGGATTATTTTTTTCTCTATCATCAAACAAAGAAGCTTGGTTCATTAAATCACTTCCTTTCTATAAATATTCTAGGTACTCTGTCACTAATAGTACTAATTATCTCATAATTCATAGTATTACAATCTTTAGCAATATCTTCTACTTTTATTAAATCATTATCCCATATATAAACATCATCATTTATCTTAACATTATCAACTGCACTAGCATCTACCATTATAGAATCCATACATACTTTACCAACTATAGGACATAATTTATTATTAATAACTACATTACCCTTATTAGATAAAAGTCTCTTTAAACCATCTGCATATCCTATAGGTATAGTCGCAATAATACTTTTCTTTTTAGTATAAAAAGTATGATTATAACTAATAGGAGTATTTTCATCCACTTCTTTTAAGAAAGTTATTTTACTCTTTAACTTGCATATAGGTCTTAAATCAATTTTTTCAAATGCTCCATCAAATGATTCATATCCATACATTATAATACCAACTCTAACAGCATTATAATAACTATTAGGATAATTAATAATACCATTAGAAGCACTAACATGAATATATTTAATATTTGGTATTATACTCTTAATATCAGAAACAAATTTATCAAATAATTCTAACTGATTATTAGTAAATTCTTGATCTTCATCTGCACTACTTAAATGAGTATATATTCCATCTACTATTATATTATTGCTATTTTTAATTCTATTTACTAATTCTAAATCTCTAATACCTGTTCTGCCCATACCAGTATCAATTTCTATATGTATATGAAAAGTATTATCTCTTCTCATCATTTCATTTAGAAAAGATAAATCACTTAATCCAACAGTAATATTATATTTTATAATATTATCAATTTCATCAATACTAGGTTGATTTAAAACTAATATATCTCCAGTATAACCATTATCTCTTAACATTATTCCTTCAGAAACTAAAGCCACTCCGACTATCTTAAAATCATTAACCAAACTATGATGATTAACAAAAGTACCATAACCATTAGCTTTAATAACAGGAATTAAAGTAATATCATTACCTACATATTTTTGTATTTTTGTTAAATTATTTTTATACTCATCAATATCTACTTCCATAATAGTTGTTCTCATATAAATCACCAATATTATTATATCATTTTTTTACTATATATAATAATCAAAAAAAAAGACGAATAATCGTCTTAAATTTCAAATGGTCGGGATGACAGGATTTGAACCTGCAACCACTTGGTCCCAAACCAAGTGCTCTACCAAGTTGAGCCACATCCCGAAAATGGTGCGCTCGGAGGGATTCGAACCCCCGACCTTTTGGTTCGTAGCCAAACACTCTATCCAGCTGAGCTACGAGCGCATGACACACGTACCAAAACGCACGCATTAAAATGTTCTATACTGGTGGCTCCGGACAGGATTGAACTGTCGACACCAGGATTTTCAGTCCTGTGCTCTACCAACTGAGCTACAGAGCCATAAATGGCGGTTCCAACGAGACTCGAACTCGCGATCTTCTGCGTGACAGGCAGACGTGTTAACCAGCTGCACCATGGAACCATTGGTTGCGGGGACAGGATTTGAACCTGCGACCTTCGGGTTATGAGCCCAACGAGCTACCGGACTGCTCTACCCCGCGATATATATTTTAAATGGCGGAGGAAAAGGGATTCGAACCCCTGCGCCGATTGCTCGACCTTCCGGTTTTCAAGACCGGTCCCTTCAACCAGACTTGGGTATTCCTCCAAACACCTTATCAGGCGACAAAATGATTATATCACAACAAAATATTACATGTCAATCATTTTAATTTATCTAAATCACCATTTATTATCTTCGGAGAAAAGTTTAATATTTCACCATGTAATACACCTTTAGGAATAGGATTCCATAAAAATATCTTTTTCTTATTCATAAAGGCTTCATACAACTTAATAAATGTAGCCCCACCAATATAATTATCAATACCATTCTTTTCTAAATTTAAGCATAAAACTGCATCAATATTAATAATCTTCCTTCTATTAGATTTTAAATTATTATATGTATTACTCTTATGTTCTTTTTCTGATGATGCCCATCCAATAGATTTCTTATATGAATTAGTTAAATACACTTTATATCCTTTTGCTTCTAATTTTTCTTTTACCTTTGGTATTTCTTTATAAAAACTATTACTAGATATAATTAATATTTTCTTCATATACAAACCCTCCTAATAGAAATATCTTAATACTTATACTTTTATTATAAAGAATTTATACAATTTGTCAAAAAAACTAGCTATTCCTAACTAGTAATTTTTAAATGGTGCCTGAGGCCGGACTTGAACCGGCACGAGGGTTGATTCTCGCAGGATTTTAAGTCCTGTGCGTCTACCAATTCCGCCACTCAGGC
>JAEEGL014187714.1_pt1 | contig 24066 bp, 26 predicted proteins | sample 9134231 | NCBI WGS metagenome assembly JAEEGL01 (sample SAMN16246548, study PRJNA631951) | gut metagenome | biome: gut microbiome; feature: rumen; material: fiber-attached | host: Bos | place: Iran: Karaj | collected 2018-10
TATAATGTTAACTATTACACCCATTTCAACAAATCAAAATAATATTAATTGTAATTACAAAAAAACAAATTTTAAAGCTGCCGTTTCCAATAAAACTTTAAATAAAGCTACTGCTGTAACTGTATTTAGCGCATTATCCGCATATTTTATATCAAAACTTGAAAACTATTATACAAAAACCGACAAAAATGGATGGAACAGAGTTCATCATTATTGTGCAGAAGGAAATGTGAAAAAAGTTGAATTTGTATTAAACCATTATCCTAATTTTGATATTAATAAACGAACTAAAGACGGCAAAAGTTATATTGACTGCGCACTAAAATTGCCAAGACTATACTATCCTCAAAACGAAGATATATGCGAGCTTATAGTATCACATCCAAAATATAACCCTAATATAGTAAATGAAAATGGTGAAACTGATGCTGATAAGTTATTATATAAATATCCGGAAGTAATATTGACAACCATAAATAAGCATCCTGAATTTGACATTAATCATAAATATATGGGTGGTTACATTGTGAGAGCTCTTGTTTTCAAAGATGAAAATCGTGATTTAATTTCAAAATACGCAGAATTAATTCATACTATAATAACGAGTCCAAATTATAATCCGAATGCTACTGACGAAATCGGTAATACTGATATTCATTATTTATGTAGTTTAATAAAAGACAGTAACATAAATGCAAAAGGATTAATAGAAACTATATTAAAAAAGCACCCGAAATTTGACATTAATATTAGGAATAATGATGGCGAAAATTGTGTAGATGTAGCAAAGAAACAAGGCCATGATGACATAGTAGAATTACTAAACGATTTTGCTAATAAAACCGGAGTATTTGCTCCTGCAAACCTAGAATCCTAACAATTATTATGCTTTTTTAACTTCTTTCTTTAAAAGTATCAAGCAAATTCCGAGTGAAATCAGAGCTGATAGAATCCAGAAATTAATTGCGCTGTTCCAAGAGAATTTATCGATAATAAAACCTGTTCCCACACCGGAAAGAATAGAGCCTATATAACCAAACATTCCGCAGAAACCTGTTACTGCTGATGCAACCTTTTTAGAGCTTGATTCAACTGCAGAAAGTCCGCCAATCAACACCTGCGGTCCGCAAGTAAATACACCGATTGCAGATACATACACGTAATCCAAGAATGGCGTTTTATTGATTCCAAACAGATATATGCAAATTGCCAAAAGAGTCAAGCAAATAATATTAACAGGCGCTCTTCTTCCTTTAAATAACTTATCTGAAACAAACCCTGCCCCAATTGTTCCAAGCACTCCGACAAGCGGCAAAAAACTTATTATTTTTGCAGCTTCAGCAATTTCATAATGTTTCATATCAACCTGATACATTACAAGCCAATCAATCGTTCCGTATCTTACGACATACACAAATATATATGCAATCGCAAGCAGCCAAACTGTCGGATTTTTGATAATATACTTTTTGAAAATATCAGCGTAAGTATAATTATCTTCCTCATCCTTTTCCTTGACAGGTTCAACATAATCAGGGTCTTTATACTTTTCAATATCCGGCAGACCTATACTTACCGGCTTGTCTTGAAGATTCTTATAAAAGAAAAAGCAAAAAATCATTGCAAGAATTGCCGGAACATAGAATACTGATTGCCAGTCATAATGCGTAATTAAAAATCCCGAAAGAATCATACTTAAATATGTGCCAACTTCATGAGAAGATGACCAAAGCGACCATTTAACTCCTCTTTCTTTATTGGCGAACCAATAAGAAAGATTCTTTGCTATCGGAGGAAAGCCCATTGACTGGAACCAACCGTTAACACCCCAGAAAAATGCCAAAAGCATTAAAAGAACTGAAAAGCCGCAAAAAGTTAACTTTGGTGATATAGAGTATGCACATATGACAAATAAAAGATTAACTAACGCAGAAATAAATAATGCTGTCGGTAGAATTCTTTTAACGTTTGTGTTATCAGCAATTATGCCGTTAATAAATTTACCCGCAGCATAAGAAAAATAGAGAGAACTGCCTAAAATACCGAGTTCAAGCTTGCTATAACCCAAAGCCTCCTGAATTGCAGGCAGTGCAACAGAAATATTTTTACGACATAGATAGAAAACTATATAGCCGAAAAACATTGACAAAAATATTCTCATTCTCCATTGAGCGTAAGTTTTATCAATCTGTTCCTGTTCTGTAATCGGCTCAGCCGGCTCAGGCTCTCTATAAAAATGTTTAATCTTCTCAAATACTGTCATAATACTCCAACCTTCTCCAATCTATGAGTTATATTATTACACAAAAAAAATGAGCTTCAAAGCTCATTTTAATTTATCATATACACTTACTCCCAAAACTTTTATTTAGACACTACGTCTAATTTTTTCCCTTTTTTCTTGCCTTCATAGGTCTCGCCTTCGTATAACTTCGGCTTAACAACTCCTATCTGTGCCATTTTTTGACTTGCCGGCATTGAAAGAAATGGTGATATAAATCTCTTAATTACATACTGACACAATATCGTAGAAATTAATGCTACAGAACCTTTAACCATTTTTTCTTTGTGTTCTAACAATTTCATAACCGCTTTTTTATCAGTATCTTTTAGTTTGTTTTCGAGGTCATTATAAAAATGCTTCATAAGTTTTGCATCAGATATTTTTTGCATAAAATATTCAATCGGTTTTATTGCAAGCAACTGCAAACCGACATTTATGATGCCATTTGCCAAGTCATAATTCGCAACATCGCTACGTTTTTCGGGAGTGTATTGCTTATTTGCCCTTGCAGTACTTGTATACATTACACATCCAACAACATCTTTTGCTACAAGTGATGTCGCAAAGAACATAGCCGGTGACATATCAATTAATGCTTTGCCTATTCCGCTCATGCTGCCACCTCAACTTTCTGTTCTTTTTTTGTCTGCTCCTCTGCTTTCGCTTGTCTTATTCCATCTACAAAATCTGCGAATTTCGGGTGCAACCAATTAAGTACCAAGCAACTTACTGCAAATGCAAAGATATTAACACCTAAAGGAATCAAGTCTGTTTTCCTTTTAAATACTCTTTGTGCTTCTTTATCTATATTTTCAACAAAGTTTCTTAATCTCGTTGAAGGATCTCTAAACATATCAGGTTCAGCTTTTCTTAGATATTCCAAACCTTTTTCTTTTGCAAGTCTGTCAGATGCTTCCTTGTATGCCTGCATTCTCTTTGTTTTTATTCCCCAAGAATCAATCAATTCATCCCATATATTTATTTTGGCATCTTGTTTTAACTTAGCAAATTCTTCCGAATAATCGTTCTTCATTAATTTTTGATATTTATCTGTTACTAAATCAATATCATTGATTACCAAGTTTTCTTTTTTACTAAATTCTTCAACTTTAGCAGCCAATTCTTTTTCACGCATCATGCCGGCAATTTTTTCAGAAACAAATTTTCTAAACTTCTTATTTGCTTGTTTTGACAATTTTTCTTCTGAAATTTCTAAACCGGATTCCTTATAATCATTTCTTAGCTTATCCTTAAGTTCCTCTCTTAATTTTTTCAAGTCAATTTCACCGTCAAAACCTTTTATTCTTGAAATAGAGTCTTCATTGACTCCGTTTTTCTTTAATTGTTTATTAATTTTCTTAGTCAAATAACTCTTGGATGTTATTAAATTACCAAAATCGAATTTTGTACCATTTGATTCTATTTCTACATTATTAAATAGTTTTGAACGTTTCTCAAATGCTAAATAATTCATTATCTTTTTAGTAGCAGTAGTAAACGGATACATAAATGAAATTGCTAATACTGCTGATACAGGCTGTCTTAATGCTTGGAACAACTTCTTTTCTTTCTGCTCTTTCTCAGGCAACTTCTTGGCTTCACCCCTGCTTGGGCTAACCAAAATTGCAAATGGCGCAATTGCTGCTGTTCCTATAAATTGAATTATTTGGCTCACAATTTCATCAGATTCTTTAAAGTAATCTGACATTTTTTTGAAAATATGCCAAAAGCGCTTGTTAAAATTATTCTCACCACCTGTAAAAGACGGATTATAGCTATGTCCTGAAGGATTGCTGCTCCTTATAACATCGGCTCCGCCTTCAACATTCTCCCGTATTGAACGAAAAGAACTTGGTACTTGATAGAGATTTTCACTAACGCTATTTACTTTCATAATATTCATCAAACCCTATTCATACACACTGATTGGGAAATCTTTCTATATATATAAAAACACAAAAAAATAAAAAATTGCCTTTTTAGCACAAATTTTTCGGTTTTTGTAAAGTTATGTTAAGACCCATTTTCCAAAACCTTAATTTTATTGAATTTAAGTTCTGTTCCTATAAACCAGCATTTTTATAGTTGTTATAATCCTTCATTATTCTTGATACAAATGGTCTTGTATAACTCGGGATTACATTATTATTTCTTCTAATAGCCTCAGGGCCTGCATTATATGCAGCTACTGCTAGTTCTATAGAGCCAAATCTGTTATACATATTTTTATAATATGTTATACCTGCCTTAATATTTTCATCAAGATTGTAAGGATTGTAACCCATATTTTTTGCTGTTTGATAAGAAAGTTGAAAGACACCTATATGACCACCTAAACTTTTTGCTGCTTGATTGAATCCGGATTCAGTTTTGGCTATACTCAAAACTATTGCAGGTTCTACACCCATTGCTTTTGCTTGTTTTATAATATTTTGTTTAACGTCCTCAGTCCCTGCGAACACGCATCCTGAAAAAACACAAAAGGCCGATAACAAAGCCAATCCTCTAATAAAAAATTTTGTCATATAAACACCTAATTTTTAATAACACTTTTGTTTATTATATCATGAAAATTTTCTGCTTATTCGATTTATGCTATTATATAAAAATAGCGGGGAGGTTACATGCAAATTAATGCAAAGAAAAAATATGCAGCCGGACTTTCTATAGCATCAAATGTTCTGTTGACAGTATTAAAAATCATAGCCGGTATTATTTCAGGCAGTCTTAGTATAATATCTGAAGCTATTCATTCAATGAGCGACTTCTTGGCTTCCGTTTTGACATTTTTCTCTGTTGTCAAATCTTCTGAACCAGCTGACAGAGACCATCCGTACGGGCATGGCAAATACGAAGATATGGCAGGGTTTATCGAAGGAATATTAATTCTTGCAGCAGCGATTTTTATAATATACAAATCGTCACAGAAAATCATCCTCGGCACTCCAGCTGATATCGAAAACTCTCTCGGTATATCTGTTATGTTGATTGCTGTACTTTCAAATATAATTGTGAGTTCAATTCTTTTTAAAGTTGCAAAAGAATCAAATTCTGTTTCACTATATGCAGACGGAGAACACTTGAGAACCGACGTTTATTCTTCACTCGGAGTACTTACCGGTTTGATTTTGATAAAAATCACCGGTTATTCTCTCATTGACCCGATTATAGCAATACTTGTAGCAGTATTTATATACAAAGCAGGATATACTATATCAAAGCGTGCGGTAATGCGACTTTTAGACTATTCCCTTCCAAATGATGATATTGAAAAAATAAAAGGAATCATTTCCGACTTTGGAGATTCTGTATCACTAAAAGAAAACAGTATTAAGGCAAGACAAACCGGACCTTCAAAAGATATTGACTTAATACTACAATTTCCAAAGGAAACCTCGCTTTGTGAGTGCCACAGGATCTGCGACGAAATAGAGAAACAAATACAATCGGTCTATGTGAATTCTTCTATCTCAATTCATTCCGAACCGATTTGCTATAATAAGAATTGTCAAAATTTGTGTAAATGCCGAGACTAATATATGATTGATATAGGAGTAGATGGGATATGAAAAAAGTTTTAATTATATCAACTAGTTTGAGAAATAATTCCAATTCAGAAATACTTGCTCATGAAACAGAACGAGGAGCTCGTGATGCAGGGCATGAAGTTGAATTTGTAACATTAAAGAACAAAGATATAAAATTCTGCAAAGGTTGCCTTGCTTGTCAGAAATTAGGCAAATGCGTAATTGATGACGATGCAAACGAAATTATGTTAAAAATGAAAGAAGCTGACGTAATTGTATGGGCAACTCCTATTTACTATTACGAAATGTCCGGACAAATGAAAACGTTAATTGACAGAGCTAACGCATTGTTCGCTATAGGTAAAAAATTTAGCGAAGTATACGTAATTACAACCTCTGCTGATAAATCTGAAGGTGTTGTCAACAGTGTAATTCACGGTATTAACGGTTGGATTTCATGCTTTAACGGCGTAAAATTATGTCGCTATCTTGACGGTGGCGGACTGGATAAACCGAATGATGCCATAAAAAAACAAGATTTAATGGACAAAGCATACGCAATGGGCAGAACCATATAGTATTTAACCGCCATGCGGGTGAGCAGTTTCATATACATCTTTCATATGTTTCATTGAAACGTGTGTATAAATTTGCGTATTAGATATTCCGGCATGACCTAATAGTTCTTGAACAACCCTTAAATCTGCTCCGTTTTCAATAAGCTTGGTTGCAAAACTGTGTCTGAACACGTGTGGCGTAACCTTTTTAGGCAGTTCTATTCGTTCCACAGTTTCATTAATTACTTGCCTTATTGTTTTATTCTGCAATCTGTATCCGGTGTTATTAATAAATAAAGGCGAATCCTCGTTTGTTTCCGGAGCCTTGTATCCTGGAGCAGGAATAAGATTTCGTGCCGAATTTATGTATTGCTTTAAATATTCTTTTGCCCTTTCTGACATTAAAACTATACGCTCTTTAGCACCTTTTCCAAAAACTCTGATTTCGTTTTCTTCAAGATTAATATCACCAAAATTAAGATTACTAAGTTCAGAAACACGCATACCGGTTGCCCACAATAGCTCCAATATAACCCTGTTCCTAAAACCTGCCGGTGTATCTATTTTTACATTATTCAGTATCTGTTCAACTTCATCCGGTGTCAAAAACTTTGGCAACGGTTTCGGGCGCTTTGGCGCAGAAAGTGAAATTGCAGGATTAGAATCAATGTATTTTTCTCTAAACAAATATTTATAAAATGTCCTTATTGATGCAGTTTTGCGAGCAATTGTGGTTTTTTTATACTCAAATCTCTGGATAAAATGTAAATATTCTCTAAGTTTATCAAAGCTGACATCAGTAACACTAATCCCGTCAAGCCACAGTATAAAACTCACGATATCAGAACTATATGCCGAAAGCGTATGCTCGGAAAAGTTCTTTTCCACACTTAAATACGTTTTAAATTCTTCTAAAAATTGTTTTTCTCGTGTTTCCATATTTACATTCTCGCATATATATTATACAATATTTATGCCGAAGTTTGAAACAGATAAAGATTTATGAATATATTTAAGACATTTGAAATATTCCTAAAAGAACCCCTGAGCATACTTAAAAACAATCTAATTCAGATAGTAAGTATTCAAACGGGAAATATATTTGAACATAAGCCCTCCATCGACGTAAGCTTACTTAAAGATAAGGCGCAGATTAATGTTGTAAACAATGAAAAGGTTTTTAACCTTTTATCCCTTGTTACTCAAAGAGCTGAAAAGAAAAGACTCAAAGAGAAAGAGGAGAAAGCTAATGAATCAGCTTAGTGCAAAGTTTTTAATAAGTGCAGAAAAGCTGTCACAGTGTCCCGACTATGAACTACCGGAATTCCCTTTGCTCGGACGCTCAAATGTAGGAAAATCTTCTTTTATTAATACTATAGCTAATAATAAAAGACTAGCTAAAACATCGAATACCCCCGGTAAGACAAGGCTGATTAATTTCTTCAATTTTTCAGACTTATTTATAGTCGCAGATTTACCAGGATACGGATATGCAAAAGTATCTAAAGAAGCTCAAGCAAAGTGGCAAAAGCATCTTGAAGAATACTTATTAGAACGCAAACAGATAAAATCACTGATTCAGTTTATTGATGCAAGACATGAAATCCAAAAGAATGATTTTCAGATGCGTGAGTGGGTTAATACATACAATTTGCCTATATTTACAATAGTCACAAAAATCGATTATATCCCGCGAGGAAAACAAACAATAGTAATAGCTAATATAAAAAAACAATTTGGCGGTGATGTATTGCCTTTTAGCGCTGTTGACAAATTTTATTGTGATAAAGTTCTTGAATATTTATCAAATTTATGCAAATAATTATTATACATTTTAATAATTTTGATTAAGCATTTTAAGGAGTATTTTGTGTTTGAAAGCGCAACAAAATTTGATTTATGCCAAATTTCGTTAACAGGAGCCAGAGCTGTAGCATTAATTGGTTTGTTGATGCAAGCACCTCGTTCATTGGAAGAAATCAAACAAGCTTTTGTAAAATTTAAACTTATGGAAGAGAACGGATCATATGACGTTATAAGAATTGACATTAACACTCTTAGAGCAATGGGATGCGAAATTACCAGAGCAGACAGTAAAACCAACGGCAAATATGTTCTAAACCGACACCCATATGAGTTAAATTTCGATAAAGATGAAATCAATATTGTCAAACGTATCTACAAAAAACTTAAAGATGAATTCGATATAACAACTCTTTTAGAATATGACAAACTATTTAAAAAACTTGCAAATTATGTAGGCGACGAAAATATTAAGAACCAACTTCTCAGCATATCCATTCTGAGTTCCCAAGACAATGATATGATTTATCAGTTATTAGATGATTGTAAAGAAAAGAAAATTCTAAAACTTATATATAAATCGCCAAATTCAGAAGAGAGGTCAACCAAAGAAATTGCTTTAAATAAACTTGTTTGTAAAAATGACAAACTTTATCTTTATGCATATGATTTGAATAAAAAAGAAGCTGTTACATTAAATATAAAACGAATTATTGAAATTCTGTCCCGAGAAGACGATAACGAACACCGGACCGGTGATTTTAAACCTATTGACATAAAGTTCAGACTTAAAGATTTTGGAGTTAACGGTCTAGAAGACTGTGAAAGCATTGTAGAAATTGACAAAGACGGATATATAGTTTTAGGCAATTATCACAATGAATTTGTCGCAATGCAAAGGATCCTTTCTTTCGGCGCAAATTGTACAATACTAAGCCCAGAAGAGTTTAAAAAGCAACTAATTAAAACTTTAAAATCAATGAAGGAGGCATATAATGGATAAAATGGCAAGAAAGAAAAATGCTTCCTCTATGCAAGTTTTAAAAACACTTAGCGCACTGCTTGAAGGTGACTTCAAAATGGAAGAGCTTATTAATTATTTAAATAAAAAAGAAAGTTATCCTATATTTAATAACAGTGTTATCAGTAAATATATTAATACCCTCAGATACTGTGGAATAAGCATTCCAAAGATTAATAATCGCTACTATGTTGTTAAAATGCCATTCGGCTTACAACTTGAAGATAATGAAATAACTTTATTGAGTGTAATTCAAGCCACTGCTAAAGAAACAATGACAAAACAAAGTTGCATAACTTTTGACAAATTTATTAAAAAAATTAACCGATTTTCAAATAAGAAAATTGCAAGAATAGACAAAAAAGATTATAAGTTATCGTATGAACTTTTTGGACGCGCAATCAGACAAAAAAGAAAGGTTAATCTTATTTTCAAAAATCAAGCTGAATTGAAATGCATTCCGCTAAGTATATCACAAGAAAAAAATAAGACATATTTTAATGTATTTTTAAAACGAATAAGAAAAATTGATATTTCAAGACTCTCAGGAATACGCATATTGAACGATAAGTTTATATATCCGCCTTGTGATTCACCGACAGTTGTTTTTAAACTCAAAGGCAGTTTAGCAAAACGTTATCAAATCAGAAACGATTATGAAAATATTGTAAATATATCGCCTGATAAAAGTGAAATAGTTATCGCTAACAAAGGAGAAGATAAAGAAATTTTTCTCTCAAGACTTATGAGATACGACAACAAATGTGAAATTCTGACTCCAAAATCATACAGAAATGATATGAAAAAATTAATAGAGGATACTCTTAAAAATTATGGAGAATAGAATGTTGTTAGCAATTGATATCGGAAATACAAATATAACAATGGGTTTGTATGAAAATTCCGCCCTCAAAAATGTTGTTCGCACTGATACTGATAAGAGTGGGAGCATTGATACATACAGTGAAATTTTTCGAAACATACTCACCGGTTACAATATTACCGAATGCATAATTTGTTCAGTTGCCGACGAAATAACGCTTATAGTAAAGAACGTTATTGATAAGCTCTTTGATATAAATTCCATAATTCTTGACCACAAGCTAAATATCGGCATTAAGCTAAAAACAGATAAGCCGGAAACAGTAGGTGCTGACCGAATTGCAAATGTTTTTTATGCTTATAAGAAAAACCTTTTACCTGCAATAATCGTTGATATGGGTACTGCAACAACATTTGATGTAGTTAATAGATACGGAGAATTTATTGGCGGAGTAATAATGCCCGGGCTAGGACTCCAGATGGATTCACTATTTCAAAAAACCTCAAAACTTCCGCAAATAAAAATTAAGGAATCAAATATAGCAATAGGGAACGATACTGAAAGTTGTATTTTATCAGGTGTAATAAGGGGACAAGCCGCGTCTATAGACGGACTTCTCGCTCAATGTGAAAATGAGCTGGGTGAATCTGCAAAAATCCTCTTGACTGGCGGATACTCAAAACTTATTACAAAATATACCAACCGCAAGTTCGACGAAATTAATCCAAACTTAACACTTGAGGGTATAAGGCTTGCCTATGAAGAATATCTAGTATCTCGCTAGATATCTGTCTATTTCCCACTGAGAAACATAGATTCTAAAAGCATCCCATTCGATTTCTTTTGCTGTAACAAATTCGTCCATAATATGAGAGCCTAGTGCTGTTTTTGCTATAAGTGATTTTTCCATACATTCAAGTGCATCTTTCAAACTTCCCGGAAGTGCCTCTATTTTAAGTCTTTTTCTTTCTCTGTCTGAAAGCTGATAAATATTTGCTTCCACAGGTTTAGGAGGTTCGATTTTGTTTCTTACACCATCTATACATGCAGCCAAAATAGTTGCAAATGCGAGGTATGGGTTGCAGCTTGGGTCAGGAGAACGAAGTTCAACACGTGTTGACATACCACGTTTAGCCGGTACTCTTAATAATGCACTTCTATTAGAACAAGACCAAGCCATATAAACAGGTGCTTCATATCCGGGTACTAAACGTTTATAGCTGTTTACCGTCGGATTAAGAATGGCTGTTATACTCTTTATGTGTTTTAAAATACCACCTATAGCATATTTTGCTGTATTTGAGAGTTGGTATTCAGCCTTAGGGTCATAAAATGCATTTTTCCCGTTTTTGTCAAACAGAGATATATTACAATGCATGCCGGAACCGTTTATTCCGTATACCGGCTTTGGCATAAATGTTGCATGCAATCCATATTGAGCTGCAATAACTTTAACGGCAATTCTGAATGTTGCAACATTATCAGCAGTTGTGAGAACATCAGAATATTTAAAGTCAATTTCGTGTTGACCGTCAGCAACTTCGTGGTGAGAAGCTTCTATATCAAATCCCATCTCCTGCAAGGTACTTACAATATCTGAGCGAACAGATTCTCCCAAATCATCCGGTCCTATATCATAATACCCTGCCCTGTCGTGAGTTTTTGTAGTAATTTTATCTTCTTCATCTTTTTCAAATAAGAAAAATTCGGCTTCTGGCCCTACATTCATTGAGAAGCCAAGTTTTTTAGCTTCTGCCATCAGCCTTTTTAAATTGCATCTGGGGCATCCTTCAAACGGTGTTCCGTCAGCATTATAAATATCACAGATTAACCTTGCGGAGTTTCTGCCGTCATGTTCCTGCCAAGGAAGGATTTGGAAAGTATTTTTGTCAGGATAAAAGAACATATCCGAAGTTTCAATATTCCTAAAACCCTTTATTGAAGAGCCGTCAAGCATTATTTCATTATTCAACACTCTGTCAATGTGCTCAGACGGCACTGCAAGGTTCTTGACCTGTCCGTTAATGTCAACAAATTGCAGCTTTATAAACTGAACATCATATTCTTGTATTAATCTTTTAATATCTTCATCCGTATATTTTGCACCATTCATTGGTTGGTGTTGAAAATCCATATAGCTATCCTCCTCTTGTTTATGTCTCTATTTTATATTATAAAGGCTAGCAAGGTCAAGGCATTGTTTTTATCGCTTGGAATTAAAATTTTTTATTCATTAAAATAACAGGTATAAGCCGTATTTAAAAAATTACTTAAACATTTGTTACAAATAGTGGAAATAAAATAATTTATTTAATAGAATATTTAATGGGCAGAGATTCTAATTTAGAGGAGCAAAAAGAGGGGATTTTATAAATATGAATGCAAACGCAGAAAAGGTGCTTTTACCGAATGACGTTAGAAAGCTTTTAAATATAGATAATAAAGAAATAGTTGATTTATGCAGAAAAACTTCAGTAACCCCGAAAAAAGATCAACGCGGTCAGATTTATTTTTCAGTAGATGAAGTTAAAAAATTAAGAAATGCTAAATTGTCAGTGACCAGAGAAGTAAAGGAAAAGAAGATGACATTACCCGTTATGAACAAACCAAATTCACAAGCCGTAGTAAACGGTCTTTTAGAAACCCTTAATAAAATGGAAAATAATATCACTGAATCCATGACTAAACTTATTGATGAAAAGCTAGAAGGTATGGATGACGTTGTATTGGAACTTGTAAGATGCAAGACAGAAAACGAAAACCTTAAGAATAAGGTTAATGATTTGAATAAAGAAAACTTTAAATTGAGAAACGCCCTAAATAGCTTCAAACCACTGTTTGGTAGCTTATTTGTCAAAAAAGAAGAAAATGATATTTTATTATAAGACAGAATCAAACTGTCTATAAAGGAGTTAAAATGGCTAAAGATTCAACAACAGCAACGGTTGAGAATACGACCGATGAGAGGACCAAAGCGCTAAAACTTGCTATAGATAAGATTGAAAAAGACTTTGGCAAAGGCGCAATAATGAAACTCGGTGACAAGCCCTCGGTCAGCGTAGAAACCATCCCAACAGGTTCTCTTGCCCTGGATATTGCCCTTGGTGTTGGCGGTATTCCACGCGGACGTATTATAGAAGTATACGGTCCTGAATCATCAGGTAAAACAACGCTTGCACAGCATATTGTTGCTGAATGTCAGAAAAAGGGCGGTATCGCAGCATTTGTTGATGCCGAACATGCTCTTGACCCTGAATATGCGAGAAATTTAGGTGTTAATATTGATGAACTTTTAATTTCTCAGCCGGACACAGGCGAACAAGCTCTTGATATTACAGAAGAGCTTGTACGTTCAGGTGCAGTGGATATTATTGTTGTTGACTCAGTTGCAGCACTGGTTCCGAAAGCCGAAATTGAAGGCTCCATGGAAGACCAGCAAATGGGATTGCAAGCAAGATTGATGTCAAAAGCTTTGAGAAAATTAACAGGTATTATCGGCAAAACTAATACAACTGTTATTTTTATCAACCAATTAAGACAAAAAATCGGTGTTATGTACGGAAACCCGGAAACTACAACAGGTGGAAATGCTCTAAAATACTATGCTTCCGTTCGTATGGAAATCAAACGTGTTGAAGGTTTAAAAGGTGACGGAGAGGATGTTGGTAACCACGTAAGAGTTAGAGTTCTAAAAAATAAGGTTGCACCTCCATTTAGAACTGCAGAATTTGATATTATATTCGGTAAAGGTATCTGCAAAATCGGTAATATACTTGATGTTGCAGTTAATATGGATATCATTAAAAAAGCAGGCTCTTGGTTTAGCTTTAATGATGAAAAACTGGGACAAGGACGAGACAAAGCTAAAGAATTCCTTGCTGAAAACCCTGATATATTGAATACAATTGAAGGAATGATTAGAGAAAGACTTGCGGAAAACAATTAATTTATACAATAAAAAAAGAGCTTAAAGGCTCTTTTTTTATACTGTATGCATTTTTTCAAAAATACCTTTTTTCTGAACCCAAACTTCGACCTCCAGCCTGTTTCCTTCTTCAATAAGCCTATTTTTAATATCTTTAAAACTCAACTCAGAACCTTTTATATCGCAGAGCATAAACATCACAAAATGGCCTTGCATTAAGGTTTGTTTAACATCTTCAATATTAACTCCTGAATTTGAGAGTACATTGGATATTCCTGCAATAATACCTACTCTGTCAGCTCCAGAAACCGTAATAATTATCTTAGAATCTTCCATTTTTGCTCCTTAAATAGTGTTAGACAAAAGGAAAGTCTTGCAATATGTGCAAGACTCAAAAATATACATTTACCCCACTTACTTTATATCACACTAAAACCATGCTTGTCAAGTACTAAACAAATTGTAAAAATTGGGTTCTAAAAATACTTATAAGTTTAAAAAAACAAAAATTATCATACGTTATAATGACACCTCCAATTCCTATGATTAGAATAATATTTTAGTATCAATTAATATAAGGAGATTAAATCATGATTAAAATCTTACTAGTTGAAGATCAAAAGTTGATGCGTATTGGTATAAAATCACTATTTTGCGATTACCCCGAAATGGAAGTAATAGGAGAGGCCGTAACGGGAAAAGAAGCAATTGAAAAAGCAAAGCTTATAAAACCGGATATTATCCTTATGGATATAGGGCTAGAAGATATTTCAGGAATTGATGCCGCAAAACAAATTCTTGAAACAAACAACAATATAAAAATTATTATACTGACTTCTCACATAACAGATGAGGAACTCAATGCCTCGCTCGCAGCAGGAGCAAACGCCTACGTAATAAAAGACATAAATACAGACTACTTAATGAACGTTATAAAAATGGTAAAAGAAGGGGCGATGTGGCTTGACCCTCAGGTGGTACCATTCATAAAGGACAAAAACGGTGTAATCCCTTCAAGACAACTTTCAAGAAGTGCATTCAAGCAAAACCACTCAAACCTGACTCAAAGAGAGTATGAAGTTCTTAAACTCGTAGTTGACGGGCAGTCAAATAGTCAAATAGCTAAGACTCTTACAATTAGTGAACATACCGCAAAAGCGCATGTTTGCAACATAATACAAAAACTTGTTGTTGATGACAGAACACAAGCTGCAGTAAAAGCTTTAAAAGAAGGGTTGGTGTAAAAACCACTCTCACAACTGCTCACATCTCATTTACTTACTTGTTTACAAATCGTTACTTGATGGTTATTTATCGTATTTTTGGTGTAAAATGATGAAGTGCATATTGCATATCATAGAAATGAAACAAAGGACAACTTATTTGCAAGTTGGGAATGTGTATAATATATGACAATACAAGAATGGTTTGATAAACGTAAAGAAGCGCAAATAGAGCGCAGAGCCAAAGACATCAAAGGATTAGATACTGACACTCCTGAACTTTGGACAAAATGTGTTCACTGTGAAACGCAAATTCTAAAATCAGAACTTGAAGATAATATGATGGTTTGCCCACACTGTGACTATCATTACAGAATAAACGCAAAAAAAAGACTTGAGCAACTTTTGGATAAAGGTTCTTTTGAAGAATTATTTCAAAATATTCTGCCTACGGATCCAATAAATTTTGTTGATACAGAATCTTATGCCGATAGGCTTAAAAAGGCTCAAGAAAAATCAGGACTTAGTGAGGCTGTTATTACAGGCATAGGAAAGATTGACGGTCACAAAATTGCCATCGCTGTTATGGATTTTGACTATATGGGCGGTTCAATGGGCAGTGTGGTAGGAGAAAAAGTAACGCGTATCATGGAAAAAGCACTTGAACTGAAGATTCCTGTGATCGCTGTGACTTCCTCCGGCGGGGCAAGAATGCAGGAAAGTGCACTTTCTCTAATGCAAATGGCAAAAACATCTTGTGCTGCAGGAAAACTAGATGAAGCTGGCATTCTCTATATTAACTTACTTACAGAACCGACTTTCGGAGGAATTACTGCAAGTTTTGGAACTCTGGGTGACATAATAATTGCAGAACAAGGTGCCAGAATAGGGTTTGCCGGAAGACGTGTTATCGAACAGACAATAAGACAAAAACTTCCTGATGATTTTCAAACCGCAGAATCATTATTAAAATGCGGACAGGTAGACATTGTTTCAAAACGCAAAAATCTCAGAAAAACGATTGCTAATATTTTAGTTATGCACGGGGTGTAAAATGGCAACAATAATGGATTTTGAAAAACCAATCATTGATATACAAAATAAAATTGACGAACTTAAACAAATGAGCGAATTGTCCGGTATGGACTTAGATAACCAAATAGAATCATTTGAAAAACAAGCAGAAGATTATAAAAAGGAGCTATATTCAAAATTGAAACCTTCACAAAAATTGCAAATAGCAAGACATTCGGAAAGACCGAAATTTCTTGATTATGTTAACCTTATGTGCGAAGATTTTGTTGAATTGCACGGTGACAGAGAGGGAATGGACGATAGAGCTATCATAGGCGGCTTAGCCAAGTTTGAAGGCAAGCCAATTATGATAATAGGTATACAAAAGGGTAAAAGCACAAAAGAAAATTTGGAATACAATTTTGGAATGCCGCAACCGCAAGGATACAGAAAGGCTTTGAGATTATTTCACCATGCAAACAAGTTCAAAATGCCTATCGTTACACTTATTGACACACCCGGGGCTTATCCGGGGATTATGGCGGAAGAAACCGGCCAAGGCGCCGCAATTGCAATGAATCTTAAGGAAATGTCAAAACTATCAGTGCCGATAATTTCTATTATTACAGGCGAAGGCTGTAGCGGAGGAGCATTAGGACTTGCCGTTTCCAATGTAGTAATGATGCTTGAACATGCATATTACACTGTAATTTCTCCGGAAGGCTGCGCATCAATACTCTGGCGTGATGCAGCAATGTATGCAGAAGCCGCAGAAGCACTTAAGATTACATCAAAAGATTTACTTGAATTGGGCATAATTGATGAAGAAATTATTGAACCATTGGGAGGCGCGCATACAGATTATGATGCAACAGCCGCATCAATGAAATCAGCTATATCAAAGTGGCTAAAAAAATTAGAAAAAATATCTTCAGAAGAACTCAGAGCACAAAGATATGACAAGTTCCGCAAAATGGGACAATTTATCGAAAAATAGCAATATAACTTATAAAATACCTTAGTTTAAAACTAAGGTATTTTAAAAATGGAGAAGTATGAATAATTATTTCGAACTCAAAATCTCAATAAATCCAAATATGGAAGAAATAGTATCCGATATTTGCTTTACATATCTAGATTGTGAAGGTGTGGTACTTGCAGAAGAAACATATAAAGACCTCGTCATGACCGAAACAACTGAAGGAACTTTGAGAGTATTTTTAAATTCAATAGTTCAAAATCCGGTTGAAATACTAAAAACAGAGCGTGAAATACTCAAAGAACGCGGATTTTCAGATGAAGAACTCGGAAGTTGGGAAATTACAATTGATGAAAAAGAAAATCAGGATTGGTCTAAAAAGTGGAAAGAAAAGTGGACTGTCACCCACATTACAGATAAAATTGCCGTTGTTCCAAGTTGGCTTGAATATAAGGCAAAAGAAGGAGAAATAATAATTACACTTGATCCCGGATGCGCTTTTGGGACAGGCACACATCAAACTACACAACTTTGTATGAAGGCACTGGGAAAGTATTTTAAACCAAACTCAACTATGGCAGATATAGGCATGGGCTCGGGGATTTTGGGCATACTCGCCAAAAAACTCGGTGCATCAGAAGTTTACGGATGCGATATAGACGAGACTGTTATTGGTGTCGCAAAAGAAAACGCTTTGAAAAATGGTATAAGCGAACGGGATATTGTTTTTGAATTAAATACTGCCGATAAAATCATTAAAAAATACGACTTTGTCTGTGCAAATATTTTGCATAATATTCTGGCCGAAATTATGGGCGATTTGAAAAACATAATGAAAGATGACGGGATTCTTTCACTGAGCGGAATTTTGGATGAAAAGAAACCTGTTGTACTTGAAGCAATTAAAAAAAACGAGCTAAAAATTATTGATACACTTACCCAAGACCAGTGGATATCTTTTATCTGCAAAAAATAGATAAACTGTCGAATATAATCTGCCACGCCCCTTTTTTATACTATGATTATGTTCAACACAATCTGGTACGACAATCTTATTAAACCCGCTCTCCATCCGCCTGCATGGATATTTTCGCCTGTATGGATTATTTTGTACGGCACAATTTTTACTGCACTTATTTTGTACACTATAAAAGCCACACACAGAAACAAACTCAGTGGTTACATTTATTTTATCGTACAGATGATACTAAATTTGGCGTGGAGTCCTATATTCTTTTACTTTCATAATATAGGACTTGCGCTCATCGTTATCATACTTTTGGATATGTCGATTTTAATAAATATTATAAAATTCTACAAAGTATCAAAACTCTCCGGACTCATACTTATACCTTATTTTCTCTGGGTGCTTTTCGCAACATATTTGAATATAAGTTTCTTTATTCTAAATTAAGCCTAAATAAAAAGAGACTTTTAAAAAGTCTCTTTTTATAATTATAAATAATTAACCTTATTTTCTTAAAAAGTCAGGTATTTGAATATCTGCAAATGATGACATTGCAGGAGTTTTTTGAGGTGCACTGTTAAATGCGCCAGAGAAAAATTCTGCTGCACTAAGTGAACGGTTTTCAACCTTTTGTTCAATCGGCATTTGCGATTTAAGTTCAAAACCTGTTGCAATAACGGTAATTTGGATTTCGCCTTGAATATTATCATCAACTACAGCACCAATAATAACTCTTGCATCATCTAACACTGCATCATTAATAATATTAGTTGCATCAGTAACTTCATGAAGTGTCATATCAGGGCCACCTGTAATGTTTACAATAACACCACTTGCACCATTAATCGAAGTTTCAAGAAGTTGAGAATTGATAGCAATTTTTGCTGCTTCAATTGCTCTGCCTTCGCCAGTTCCTCTACCAATACCCATAAGAGCTGAACCAGATGCAGCCATTACAGACTTAACATCAGCAAAGTCAACGTTAATTAAGCCCGGTATTGTGATGATATCAGAGATACCCTGAACACCTCTTAAAAGAACTTCATCAACAACAATAAATGATTCTTGAAGTGATACACGTCTGTCAACAACATCTAACAACTTATCATTAGGAATAACAATAAGTGCATCTACAGCCTCTTTTAATCTTTCTAAACCTTGCATAGCTTGATTTAGTCTTCTCTTGCCTTCAAAAGAGAACGGTTTTGTAACAACACCAATTGTTAATATACCCAAATCTTTTGCAATCTTAGCAACAATAGGAGCTGCGCCTGTACCTGTGCCACCGCCCATACCTGCTGTTACGAATACCATGTCAGCGCCTTCAATTGCTTGAGTAATTTCTTGTTGAGCTTCCTCAGCAGCCTTTTCACCAACTTGAGGCTCACCGCCGGCACCAAGGCCGTTTGTAAGCTGTGCACCAAGTTGAATTTTATTTTTGCACAATGATGTGTTCAAAATCTGTAAATCAGTGTTCATCAACCAAAATTCTACGCCTGATAAACCGGCTTTAATCATTCGGTTAACTGCGTTTCCACCGCCGCCACCAACACCGATTACTTTAATCTTCGCAGGATTAACACCTTGCATAGATGGTTGATTCATATTACTGGATGATTGTATACTTTCTACATCCCTTCTTCCAAAGATATCCGGTCCTAAATTGTCCACGATTATTCCTCTTTTTTTACTTTTCTATACTATACCACTATATTAACATACTATTTTAAAGGAAGACAAATGTAAAGTTCATGCGATGCTTTTTTGGCATGGATTGTAATATAAATTAACATGTTGAATTTTCAATTAAAAAGTAGTTATTAAAAACGCAAAGCGCTAGCCTTAAAACCTAAATTTTAGTTTTATAGTCAATTTTGTGTGTAACACAAAATGACAATATACAATAATTATAAATTGTAACTTACGAATCATTGTTCATAATTTCCACAAAAAATTTATACTTGCACACATATATTATTGCCCACCATTAAGAACTAACCCAAAAGTACTAATTTTTACATTTCTTAATAAAAGCCAAAGTTACTGATTCTGCCAAGTTGTATGATTTCATATAGTCTTATCAGACTAGATTTTTGGCAGGAATATTGATTATATAGTATATTATTGATAGAATTTAGTATGAACTTTTTAGTTCTAAAGTAGTACTCAGTTAAATAAGAAGGTTTAAAATTATGACATTACCAAACGTAGCTTATTTCTCAATGGAAATTGCAATGGATCAATCTTTGAGCACATACTCAGGTGGTTTAGGATTTTTGGCAGGTTCACATATGTTATCTGCCGGATATCTTCAAATGCCTATGGTAGGCGTCACAATGCTTTGGTCTTATGGTTATTATGATCAACGAATCGATCATACCGGAAATGTAGAAGTAGCATATATAAGAAAATATTATGACTATCTTGAAGATACTGGAATTTATGTTGATGTTGATACATTCGGCGAAAAGGTTAAAGTTAAAGCTTATAAAGTAAATCCGGAACTTTTCGGAACTTGCCCTGTATACTTGTTAACAACAGATATCGACGGAAATAGTGACTGGGCTAAGAGTATCTCCCACAAGCTATATGACGGTAACGAAAAAATAAGAATTGCTCAGGAAACAATTCTTGGTATTGCTGGTATTAGAGTTCTTCAAGCAGCAGGGTTCAACTTTGATGTTATCCACATGAATGAAGGACACGCTCTTCCGGCAGCATTTGAACTTTTGAGACAATATAACGGTGACTTGAACGAAGTAAGAAGAAAAACAGTATTTACAACTCACACACCTGTTGCTGCAGGTAACGAAGTACACTGGGTTGATACACTTCTTGAAGGAGGATTTTTCTCAGGAGCATCAAGAGAAAAAGCTATTCAGCTGGGCGGAGAAAACTTCTCACTCACAGTTGCAGCACTCAGAATGTCAAGAATAGCGAATGCTGTATCTCAACTTCACGGTCTTGTAGCAAACAAAATGTGGGAATGGGTTGAGGACAGATGTCCGATTAGAGCTATTACAAATGCTGTTAACCTTCAATACTGGCAGGATAAGAGAGTTGCTATAGCTCAAAACGACCCTCAAAAGCTACTTGATGTAAAACGTGAAATGAAAGCAGAACTCTTTAAATATATCGCAAACGTTGCTGGTAAGAGATTTAACCCTGACGTTTTAACAATTACTTGGGCAAGAAGATTTGCCGATTACAAACGAGCATGGTTGATTCTTATGGATAAAGACAGAATCGGCAAGTTACTTGATGAAGATAAAGTTCAAATTATATTCGCAGGTAAATTTCACCCTGATGATGTTATGGGCAAAGAGATGTTTAATAAACTTCTCCACCGCTCACATTCATTAAAGAACGTCGTTGTGCTTCCTGGATATGAACTTCAACTTTCAGGTATGCTTAAACGCGGTTCGGATATTTGGCTGAATACACCATTAAGGCCGTTTGAAGCTTCAGGTACATCCGGTATGTCAGCTAACATGAACGGTGCTTTGCATTTGTCTATATATGACGGATGGACTGTTGAAGGTACATTTAACGGAATTAACGGTTATACTGTTGAGTACGAAGGACTGGATGATGATATGCCATGGGAAGAAAGACACTGGAAAGACCACGAATGTGTAATGGATATCATTGAAAATCAAATAATTCCTACTTATTATAACAATAAGCCTGAGTGGGCAAGACTCATGAGACAAGCAATAAGAACATCTGAAGCATATTTCAATTCAGACAGAATGGTAATCGAGTATTATAACAGATTATATCACCCGATTGCTCATGATGATTGCACCGCAGGTGAAAAGAAAAAAGAATTGAATATTTCCGAAACTCCGACATTTGATGCTTGGACATATTCGAATATTAAATAGAGAATGCGAGAAAATTGAAATTTTTATTGCAGATTTTATAAAAGATTTTGGGGCGAAAGCCCCAATTTTTTTTGAAAAATTTCCAAATCCTAAATGATACACTTTTAGTTATAGAACTTTTTATTAAGAAATGCGTTATATAAATAATAATATTATATGGACTTAACATCTTAATTACTTAACGCCATAACAACTTCTATATAAAATCTCAACCTTTTGAATGATGTCGGATTGCACAAATAAATATATAGTAGTGTTGGGGAGGGGTAAATGTATTTTTATCCTTCGAAGATGGTAAGTTAAACAGAGGATTGTAGGTTAAAAATTAACCCGAAAACTTCAAGGAATGTATATGAAAAAAATAGTTGTATTGTTGATTATGATTGTGACAGGACTGCTTCCGATAGAGGCTGCAACTGTTCGTATTATGGATTTGGCACATATTCAGGGAGTCAGAGAAAACCAACTTGTCGGATATGGTATAGTTGTCGGTTTACCCGGAACAGGTGACAACTCACGTTCTACACAAATTACTAACAAAATGATGTTAAGAAACCTCGGTACGGTAATTGAACAAGAAAACTACATCCAAAAAGGTGCATCAGCTGCAGTTATTGTAACAGCTTCAGTACCTCCGTTTGCAAAAAACGGCGATAAAATTGATGTTACAGTTTCTGCAATGGCTGACTGTAAGAGTTTGGAGGGCGGAGTTTTAGTTCAAACAATACTGAAAGCTCCAAACGGCGAAGCCGTAGCAGTTGCTCAAGGTCCCCTGACAGTTGGCGGTATAAACAAGATTGCAGGCGGTTCTTCATCACGTAACGCAATTACTACAACCGGAAGAATCCCGGGCGGTGCAATTATTGAAAGAGATATCTATACAGAAATCGGAGATGAGAACTCAATAACACTCTCAATTGACCATTCTGATTATACTCTAATTTCAAGAATTGCAAATACAATTTCTCAAATCGCTCCGGCTCGAGCAATAGACGGCAGTTCCGTTAAGGTTCAAATTCCGGCTAAATTTATAAATGACAGAGTAAGTTTTTTGGCAATATTAGAAAATCTTGAAGTTACGCCGACAAAAGAGCGGGCAAAAGTTGTTGTAAACGAAAGAACAGGCACAGTCGTAATCGGTGCAGACGTAAAACTCATGCCGGCTGCTGTTGCACATGGAAACATTACAGTAACAGTTTCAGCGCATAATGATGTTTCTCAGCCCAACGGTTTTTCTAATGGTGCTACTGTAGGATTTGAAAATGCTGATATTGAGATTAATAAAGCACCGGGAAGTTTAATAGAAATGCCTGCAAACAGTAATTTGAATGATTTAGTAAGAGCACTAAACTCGATTGGTGTTGCTCCGGTTGACTTAATTTCAATACTTCAGGCACTTAAAAAATCAGGAAGTTTACAAGCAGAATTAGTAATAATCTAGAGGAAAATAAATGACAATTTCTCAAACATCAGACATAACAACACCTACGTTGGACTTGATTAAACACGGTCTTGAACACGCAAGAACCGTAAACGGCGATCAGGAGTTATATAACAGAATTAAAGAATCCGGCGATTCAAAAGAACAGTTAAAAAAGGCTGCAACTGAATTTGAGTCAATCTTTATAACAAAAATGTTATCAGAAATGGATAAAACTATAGATAAAGAGGAAAACGGACTTTTCGGAAACGATAACAAGTACGAAGAAACCTTCAAGTCTATTGTATTCCAGCAAATGGGCAGAGATTTGGCAAATAATCCGAGAACAAGCTTCGGATTTGCCGATTCAATCTACAGACAAATGGAAAAATACGTAAATTAGTGAGATAAAAGATGTTAAGAGTAGAACAAAACAATCCGGTACAACAATTTAGCGCACTCAATGCGTTTAAGGGCAATAAAAACCTTAAACCGGTAAAAGAAGAAACACCTGTTGTAGAAAAAGGAGAAACAAAACCCTCTGCGACGATGACTTTGAGTGACAGAATTGATGTAGATGAAGTTAGAGAATGTGCCAAGTACGTAGGCGAAGTTAATATTACAGACGATGACATA
>JAEEGL016982633.1_pt1 | contig 24066 bp, 19 predicted proteins | sample 9134231 | NCBI WGS metagenome assembly JAEEGL01 (sample SAMN16246548, study PRJNA631951) | gut metagenome | biome: gut microbiome; feature: rumen; material: fiber-attached | host: Bos | place: Iran: Karaj | collected 2018-10
GAAAGAGGGAAAAAGTCGATACCCTCTCTGGGCTGCTTGGAAGCAGTAGCTGTAGAAAGAACGGTTGTGTCACCATAAGAAACAAGTGCAGCACCGTTTGCAAACTGACCGATAAGACCTGTCTTAACTACGAACGGTCTACCGGCGATCTCAGTTCTGAAAATCTTCTCCATGAAGAATTTCCTCCTTAGAAAAATATTTTTGTGTTTGTAAGGAGGTAGTTCGTAGACTCACGGCCCGACATTAACGATATTCGGATCGTCAGTCTACACACTACTCTCCCATAAAAAAACACGGCCTTTTTACAAGACCGTGTCTATTATATATAAATAAGCAAATTTAGTCCACCCAGTCGACTGTAATCTCTTTCACTTCCTCGATCTTGTCCCTCTTCTTAAGGAAATCGGGGGCTACCTGAGGGAATAATGCACAGAGCAATACATCCTCTTCAGACTTCGCGATATCCTTAACGCTTTCACGTAAGGAGTCCATCTCGTTCGTAAGAAGATCGGCAGGTCTGCACTCGATCGGAGTCTCATCACCTATGGCCATCTTACGGATCTCTTCGTTAACTTCTCCGGGAAGCTTACCGTAATCTCCGTGAAGGAGCATCTTAGATTCCTTGGTAAAGCTCTTATAGCGTCCCATAAGGACATTAAGAACTGCCTGGGAACCTACAATCTGTGATGTAGGTGTTACAAGCGGCGGGTAACCAAAGTCCTTACGAACTACAGGAACCTCAGCAAGAACTTCCTCATACTTATCCTCTGCACCTGCCTGCTTAAGCTGTGACAGAAGGTTCGAGAGCATTCCGCCCGGAACCTGATAGAGCAATGTATTGGGATCGGTTCTTAATACCTTGGGGTTAAGGATTCCCTCATCCTGCATCTTCTGTGCAACACCCTTGAAGTGATCTGCAGCCTTTGCAAGATTCTTAAGATCAAGACCTGTGTCTCTGGGAGTGCCCTTGAATGCAGCAACAAGTGATTCTGTACAAGGCTGTGAAGTACCGCCTGACATAGGGCTTAAAGCACAGTCGATGATATCTACGCCTGCCAAAGCTGCAGCATAGTAAATCATAGAACCTGTACCTGTTGTGTTATGCGTATGAAGATGAATAGGAAGGCTTACATTCTCCTTAAGCTTAGTTACGAGAGAATATACCTGCTCGGGGAGCAAAAGGTTAGCCATATCCTTGATGCAGATAACATCAGCACCCATCTGTTCAAGAGTGATTGCCTGCTTAACAAAATACTCTTCGTTATGCACAGGGCTTGTTGTATATGAAAGTGCAGCTTCAACAGTACCGCCGTACTTCTTAACGCACTTCATAGCCATCTCCATGTTACGTACATCGTTAAGAGCATCGAAGATCCTTACTACATCGATACCATTCTCAACTGACTTTCTGCAGAAACTGTCTACAACATCATCTGCATAGTGTCTGTAACCCAAAAGGTTCTGAGCTCTAAGGAGCATCTGAAGCTTCGTCTTAGGCATGGCCTTACGGAGGATACGAAGTCTCTCCCACGGATCTTCATTAAGGAATCTCATGCATGCATCAAAAGTAGCACCACCCCAGCACTCGATGGACCAGTAGCCCATGTTATCGAGAAGCTCACATGCAGGAAGCATATCCTCGAGTTTCATTCTGGTGGCAGCCTGTGACTGATGCGCGTCACGAAGGATAGTGTCTGTTATCCAAAGTTTCTTGGAAGGCATCTCAAGCATAGATTACTCCACCTCGAAAAGGGCATCGTCCTTAGCAACGGTCTGTCCTGCTTCTACATACAACGCCTTAATAACGCCGTCCTTGGGGGCAGTGATATCGTTCTCCATCTTCATAGCTTCAAGGATAACTACAGAATCGCCTGCTTTAACAGAATCACCTGCTTTAACGTTAACCTTAAGGATTGTTCCGGGCATAGGGCTGATTACAGCACCTTCTGCTGCAACAGGAGCTGCTGCCTTCTTGGCAGGAGCGGGTGCAGTAGCAGCCTTAGCTGCAGGAGCTTTAACTGCGGGCGCAGAACCGTCAGCAAGTTCTACATCCATTTCGTATTCTTTACCGTTTAAACTGATCTTGTACTTACTCATTATTACTCTCCCAACTGATACTTAACGTAATTGATTTTGTTATCTCTTATGTACTTGGCAAGTCCTGTCTCATGAACTTCATGAAAGTTGCTGATACGAAGATTCTTGATATCAGTACCGAGTTCTTCAGCAATACATGCTGCAGCCATTGCTACGATCTCACTTGTTGTAAGTTCTTCCATAAAGCACCTCCATTAAAGCGGAATATTGCCGTGCTTCTTATACGGCATCAAAGGCTCATCCTTATCCTCGAGTAATTCGAGTGCGGATGCGATCCTTGAACGTGTTTCTTCAGGTCTGATTACTTCGTCGATATAACCGTGCTCAGCAGCTACATAAGGATTCATAAACTTATCGTTATACTCATCTATAAGTTCTGCCCTCTTGGCATCCTTATCCATAGCTGCCTCGATAGCCTTACGTCCGATGATGGAAACAGCTCCGGCAGCTCCCATTACCGCGATTTCAGCGATAGGCCATGCATAAACAAGATCTGCTGCAAGCCCCTTGGAGTTCATAGCGATGTAAGCTCCGCCGTAAGCTTTTCGCATGATGACGGAAATCTTTGGTACTGTAGCCTCGGAGTAAGCGTAAAGCAGCTTAGCGCCGTGTCTGATGATGCCGCCGTGCTCTTGAGTTCTTCCCGGCATAAAAGCAGGAACGTCAATCAAAGTTACAAGCGGGATATTGAAGCAGTCGCAGAAACGGATGAAACGTGCAGCCTTATCAGAGCTGTCAATCTCAAGTGAACCTGCGATGAAGTTACTCTGATTAGCAACGATACCTACCGTCTTGCCGTCAACTCTTGCGAATCCGACAACGATATTCTTGGCAAAGTTCTCGGAAACCTCCATGAAGGAATCAAGGTCAACGATGGAGTTGATTACATCCTTTACATCGTAAGCCGATCTTGAATCGGAAGGAACAATATCAGCAAGAGACGCAGAGGCATCAACAGTCTCGCCCGGAACTTCCATAGAGTAATCATCATTATTCTGAGGAAGATAACCGATAAGTCTTCTTACGCCGTTAAGGCAATCAAGATCGTCATCATAAACAAAGTGTGCTACACCGGATACGCTTGAATGAACCTCGGCACCGCCAAGATCCTTGGCTGAGATTTCTTCTCCTGTTACGGACTTAACTACTGCAGGGCCTGTGATGTACATCTGCGAAGACTCTTTGGTCATAAAGATGTAGTCGCAGATTGCAGGTGAATAACACGCACCGCCGGCACAAGGTCCCATGATTACTGAGATCTGAGGAATTACGCCGGATGCCATTGTATTTCTGTAGAAGATATCTCCGTAGCCTGCAAGTGAATCGATACCTTCCTCAATTCTTGCTCCGCCGGAGTCATTAATGGAAATGAAAGGTACCTTAAGCTTCATGGCAAGATCCATTGCCTTAACGATCTTCTGAGCATGAACCTCACCCAATGAACCGCCGTTAACGGTAAAGTCCTGGCTGGAAGCTACTGCTGTTCTGCCGTGGATCTTACCGTAACCTGTGATAACACCGTCTCCCGGAAGTCTTTTCTTATCCATTCCGAAGTCGGTTGCTCTTGAAGTCATCATGTCGTTGATCTCAACGAATGTATTGTCATCAAACAAAGCTTCCATACGCTCTCTGGCAGTAAGTTTGCCTGAAGCATGCTGCTTATCGACTCTTGCCTGACCGCCTGATGCCATTACATCGGCTCTTTTCTTATCAAGCCTGTCTAAGGATTTAGTCCATTTCTCGTCCATATACATTTCCTTTGATTATCAAACTATTTGATATACTTATTATTGCACAGTTGAAATTTTATGCAAGCGTATTATGTTAAAATCTTGCTATGAAGACGTTCGATATTCTTGATCAATATAAGAATTACATGCTTGCGGTTCTTGGAAGATCCGAGCTTACCGTGAAAGAATATACCTACGATATAGTTAACTTCTTCAGATACTGGAAACGTGATAAGGGTTTGGCCCCCAAGGACTCCCCCATCGATGAGATTGATATCTCCGATATAACGGCAAAAGAGATAAACAGGGTTACTTCAGATGATCTTCTGGTCTTCCTCATCTATCTCGGACGAGAGAAAAAGCAATCCAATGCCACGAGAGCAAGACACATCGCTTCTCTTAAGAGTTTCTTCAAGTATTGTCATTCAAAGAAGCATCTTATCGATGAGAATCCTGCATATGATATCGAGACTCCTAAGATCGGCAAGCGACTCCCCAAGTACTTAACATTGGACCAGAGCCAGAAGCTTCTTGAGGCCGCTTACGAGTCCCCTACCGAATCTAATGAGCGCGATTACTGCATGCTTACTTTGTTCCTTAACTGCGGAATGCGTTTATCTGAGCTTCGCGGCATAAATCTTGACCATATACATGACACTGTTCTTACCGTTATCGGTAAAGGTAATAAGGAAAGAACCATATACCTTAACAAGGCATGTCTTGATGCTATCGAAGAATGGCTTCCCAAGAGAGCCGAGATCAAGATAAAGCCCTCAGCCCAGAAGGCTTTGTTCGTAAGCAAGCGCGGAACAAGAATATCTGACGATATGATCCAGATAGTTATCAAGAGGCTTTTGTTACAAGCGGGAATCGATACAAGAATTTATTCTGTACATAAGTTAAGACATACCGCAGCTACCTTGATGTATAAATACGGTCACGTTGATATCAGAAACCTCCAGATGATCTTAGGTCATCAGAGTGTATCAACAACACAGATATACACTCACGTAGACGAACAGCAACTCCAGGATGCAGTAAACAGCAATCCACTTTCTAATTTCAAACCGGAAGACAAATAATAAACAAGGAGGAATCCATATGAAGATTGCATTCTTCGACATTAAAAGCTACGACAAGGAAGTCTTCGAGCCCAAGCTTAAGGCTGCGAAGATAAGAGCCAAGTTCTACGACACACGTCTCGACGAAGAAGACGTTGTACTTGCAAAAGGATGTGACGCCATCTGTGTATTCGTAAATGACGTAGTTAACAAGGCTGTCATCGACCAACTTTCCGAATACGGCGTTAAGATTATCGCCTTAAGATGTGCTGGTTTTAATAACGTTGACTATAAGTATGCTGCTGAGAAAGGCATTACTGTAGTAAGAGTTCCTGCATATTCACCTTATGCGGTAGCCGAGCACGCTATGGCACTCCTTCTTACATCAACAAGAAAGATCCATAAGGCATATATCAGAACACGTGACTTCAACTTCTCATTGCAGGGATTAACCGGATTTGATCTCTTTGGCAAGACTGTAGGTGTAATCGGTACAGGTAAGATCGGTAAAGTATTCATCGATATCTGTAAGGGATTTGGCATGAAGGTCATCGCATACGATAAGTTCCCTTCTGAGATTCCTGATGTTGAGTACAAGCCGCTCGATTCTATCTATCGCGAAGCTGATATCATCTCATTCCACTGTCCTCTTACTGATGACACACGTCATATGTTCAACCTTGGAACATTAGGTAAGATCAAGCCCGGAGTTGTAATCATCAACACATCAAGAGGTGCATTGATCGATGCCGAGGCATTGCTCGAAGGAATCAAGACCAAGAAGATCGGTGCTGCCTGTCTTGATGTATACGAAGAAGAATCCGGATACTTCTATGAGGATCTTTCCGGAAGCATCATCGATGACGATACATTGAGCAGATTGATCTCCATGCCTAACGTTATTGTATCTTCCCATCAGGCATTCCTTACCAAGGAAGCTCTCGAGAATATAGCAACAACGACCATCGATAACGTTAAGCTGATAGATGCCGGAGAAGAATGCGCAAACATAGTAAGTTAATTAGAAACACTTAATCTCAGAAACAAAAAAGGCCGACTCACTTGAGCCGGCCTTTTCCTATATCTATCCTTAATTCATCAACCGTTATATGTACCGAAGAAGATCGGATTCATTGTCGATGTATCTACGATCGCATATGCGAAAGGTCTGTCGCAGAATACTTCTCTTGTCTCAACTTCGTAAGGCTCGACTGCCATTGCAGCATCCATAAGGATAACTGTAACTGCAGCAGCCCTTGTACCGTTACGGTCAAGTTCAATATGTGACTGGTGAAGTACTGTTCCGATGCAAAGATTAGCATCATTGTCAGCAAATCCGATTCCGGTAAAATCAGCATTATCCTCATCAAATGCATCAGTAACGCCGAGATTCTGAAGAACATTATTCAAAGTAACGTTATAGTCGTACTCGAACTCGGGGATTCTAGTATAGACGTCATACTCTGATGTTCTGCTGTTGATAAACTCGTTGTAATCCTCAGCCGTGAAGTCTGCGAGGAACTCATTGGCGCTGATGCTCTCATCAGTAGGAAGCATTGTGAGTAAAGCATACTGGCCGCCTTCATAATATCTGATAAACCCCGTAGCTTCATCTGTCTCGTAATAGTAATTCAATGTATCACAGAGCATATCAACATCGATCTCATTACCGCTTGATGTCGTAAATGTCATGGGCTGTACCTGATAATCCTCATAAGCTTCTGCCCAAGATCCTTCAAATACTATTGAATTTACAAGAATAGCGGCTGTGTCAGGTTCGAGCTGATCAAGAACATGATCGATCATACCGTTTGTGTGTTCTTCGATCCACGAGTTGATCTCATTTACTGTATCCATGCCGAAATCTTCCTGGCGTGCTTCAGCATCAAAATACTCTTCGATATAATCCTGATAATCGGGATTAAGTCCGCTCGACATACGTGAATCATTCGTCCATACCGCATTTGCAGTGTTGAAGATTACATCTTCGGAATTATTGATGCGTTCCATCATAGCTGCGGCAAAGGCCTGCTGTTCAAGCGGATCTGCGCCTTCAGAGAACAAATCTGTAATCTGAGTCAAAGTGTCACCGTTAGCGCCTGCTGCAGCCAGATCCATTGCAAACATGATCGATGCAGGAGAAATCATGACATTGGAGTCACGGCCTTCTGAATCCAGGATCTGAGCCATCAGTCTGAATGAATAATCATTGTAATCAGAATTGAAGTCAGATTCGTCATAAGAACAATGCTCGAGTTCTTCGTAATCGATTGTAGTATTGAACTCTACATCAACATTGTTATGATGATCATCATTTCTGTCTGTAACGTTCTGACATCCTGACATAAGAAGTACGGATGCTATTGTAAGTGCTGTAAGTTTTTTGTTTAAGTATTTCATAATCTTACCTCCTGCCCATAAGACGGAGAAAAGAAACTAAAGGTCACATCTTTTGTTCAGCTTCGTATTGCCTTAGTAGCTTCAAGTCCATCCATCTTAGCCATACGTACATCCATAAGAATTGCAGAATAGATCTAATTTTTAATAAGGTGTTAAATTACTTTTGACAAATAGAAAAGCCCGGCATCTCGCCGGGCTTAATGAGCAACAATGGTAGTTTATCCTCTTGTAGCCGAAGGCTCTACGGGGTCAGTCTCAGCAATCTGAGGTGCCAGAGGATCATAAGTCTCTTCCACGGGAGTCGTCTCGACAGCCTCCCCCTGATCACCTTCAGAAGCCGCCTCCTGAGTTACAACATAATCAACGTTAAGCGGATAATAATCAAGAACTGCAACGTACTTGTTCTGAAGATCGATAGACTCGTACAAAGAAGAACTCTCCAAAGAATTATCATCCTTGTTGATAAACGTAATTGAAACCGTACTTACAAGCCAAATAATAATTGCAAGCAAAACAAGCTGAATTGCAAGAAGCGGAGTTACCGGGAATACATCCATAACCTTCTGTACAGCCTTGCTGGGCTTACCCTTCTTGTTCTCGGAAGAAATAAACTCGGCAACCTTATAGCCTGTAGAATCAAGCTTGGCGGTAATCTTCTCAAGCATGGAATTTCTAGTATATTCGTCTAGAGTACGAGGGGCGAAATTGAGATTCTCGGGAAGCGGATACTTCTCAACGATCTCTTCAGCATTCTTAAGAAGGATATCTCCGAATACATAGAGGACATCCTCCCCTCTTATTGAACTTCTCTGCTGATATGTCTCGATATAAGACTTAACGATGGCATTCTCCGTACGGGTAGTCTCCTTACATACGCTGTATGTAGAAGAATAGACCATATCAACGGTACTGGTATAGAAAGCCTCGAAATTCTCACGAGTAAGCTTCTCACTCCACATATCCATCGTTATCGCCTCCTTCCGTATCAGATGCAAGATCATCTATGAAACTTGCGATATCGATATTAGACCTGGGAGCAGGATCGATAAGATCTGCATCAGCGGGCATCTCAGGAATAATAATCTGCTCAGGAGAATATGAGACGGGAGCCTGATTAGCAACCGGTTCAGTCTTTCTCTTCTTGCCACGGTTCTGTGACGGATCTCTCTCATCGATCTTGCCAGAGTACTGAGACATCGGATAGATAAATGAAAGGATGAAATACAAAGCGCAAAGCACGAGGAATACAATCCTCATATCAAATATCAAAGCCAAACCGTAAATAGGCAATGCAATGATCGTACCTGCAAGGAATGACATCTCAGAAGCTTTTCTTAAATTGTACTTAACCTTGAATCTTGAATTAGCGATAAGGAAAAGAACATAGAGATAATAGAAATCGTGAATTCCGAGTCCCAATCCAACAAGTGCCGTAGTTAATACCAATATCTTGGCAGTAGGCATCAATGCGAACAAAATAAGGCCCAACAAAGATACCAGTGATGATGCAAGCACTCGTGTTCTTGATGTAAGTGCATACGCAAGTCTTTCCTTAATGATAAAGCCGACAAACAATGCTGAGAATGCAGCAATCAGGTAGTAGAAAGACGAAGTAGCAAGAGAGATTCCTACAGTATCAAGATAATCCGGGATAAAGCCCAACAGAAAGGTAAATAGAATACCCATACTGAAGAACGTTGATACCAGGAATCTTCCCGAATACTTATCAGAAAGAAGTTCAAGCCATCTGGTAACAGGAAGCGGAGATTCCTTGGGAGGATTATTATCCCTCATAAAGTAGATAATACCTACGCAGGACATGATCATGATTGCACCGCTGATGATATTAACAACAAGAAGACCGAATCTCTCGTAACAGATACCGGCGATAACAGCACCAACAGATACTCCGAGGAAATATCCGGAATACTGGATGTTGTGAACTTTACGGTCTGAGAACTCCTCATAACCGAGCTTACCGGCATTAAGTCTGTAGTCACGGAGTGAATCAAGTGCCATACCGTAAGCAAAACCGATAAACGGAGTAAGAACCAAAGTAACAGGCATAAGATCGACAATACCGGCAGCAAGGCTAAGCATATAACCAACAGCTGTGGTAACGATAACTGCAATCTTGGAAGTAAGCTTAAACTTAAGTTCCTTCCTGATAACAGAACCACCGAACAATCCAATCATATAAAGGAACAATCCGCCTACGATTATGCCCTGAACAGCAGGAGATGGCAGATTGTACTCAATCCCCGCCTGTTTAATATAATCCGGAATGATAACCGCAGTCATAACGGCACCTAATGCAGTAAAGAACGACAGGAAGGATACTGCCTCAGTACCATACATGAGAATAACAGGAACATTTCCTGAAATACCGCGTGAAAGTGTCGATACAAACAGATTAAGTTCATAGATGATAATCGCCATGGCAATAGCGATAGAGAAGATCGTAAATATCCAGCTTAAGGACATTCCGTTAACTGTAGAAACGTAATCAGCATAAGGCATTCTTACTTCAAGTATGCCGGCTGAAGTATTCTCAGGTGAGATAATCGGTGCGATAGCACATACATATTCAACACCGTCATCTGTTCTCTTGGTGAATGCAGCGTGCTGAAGTTCAAAACAGTTGTTATACTCGTCACCTACACCGGAAAGATAATACTGCTCTGTTCCGTTGTAGTCTGATGTCGTACAAAGTCTTAAGAATGAGTTACCGGCCTTAGTGTAGATATCAAATGTGTAAGGCTTACCTTCAGCATACTCATATTCAGGAAGAGGGAATGACATTCCTTCAACTATTCTTGAATGGCCGAGAGCAGTAGAACAGGAGACAGCCAAGGACTCCATAGCCTCTGCCCTCTCGGACTCAAGAACAACCGTATAGTTATCCGTGAGAATATTACTCATTACCATGAGGACAACGAGCACGATAACGAAGCAGTAACCGATAGTTGCTGCTATGCTTCTTCTTTCTTTCCTGCGCTTGATCTCAGCGGAATTTCTGCTCATTAAAGCTTCCTCCCCTTACCGGATCCTGCACGCTTGATGAACTTCGGAATAAGAAGCTGAACGATATAAACAAATATACCGACAGCAACTGCGATAATAACGCACTTCAGGATTCTTCCCTCGAAGTCATCACCCATTGTCTTAAGGTTGTTGAAATTACACTTGTATTCAAATACAGCTACACATCTGCCGCTTGAATCAGCTACAGGAACCAGAATGCTTTCTGAATTCTTGCCTTCGATAGTGGTAGGCTCGTTATCAGCATTAAGCCACTCAGAAATATCTCTGCTAGCCACTTCGAATGCCTCGGGAGCTTCAGGTCCGTGATTCATAAGAATAGAAAGATGACCGTCTGAATAATAGAACAATCCGTAACTTTCACTACTGAATGACTTTGTGGAAGTTTCTGAAAGCATAAGAGAAAGGACTTCATTATACTTAACAGCTGAATCCTGAGGATTAGCGGCGATCTCATCACCATCCAAAGTCCTTCTTACTACATCACAAACAGATGCGATCTTGGCATCCGAGATAGTTTTATACTCTTCCTCGAACTGAAGTCTCATATGGTGTACTGCGAAAGACACTGAAAGAACTGATAGCATAAGAGACACGATGATCAAGATCACCGTTCTTATCAATCTGTTCAAAACATCAGCCTGATAGGCGGCTCTGTTTTCCATTAATTACAGTTCCTCCTGCGGTATTAGCACCAAATATTATTATACACTAATTATTTTTTATTCAAGACCATTGACCAGGTCTCTGAACAGGTCGCCTCTGTGCTCAAAATGTCTGAAGTGGTCGTAACTTGTACCGACTGATGAGAGGATTACGATTTGACCATTTGATGCAAGACTTCTTGCTTTGTTAAGAGCTTCGGTAAGTTTGGAGACGACAAGATCTCTTGTCTCGGGGAACTCGTATACTTCTTCACCACCGGGAATCTCATAAAGATCATATGATCTTCCGTTAGCTTCCTTCTCAAGGATGGACTTAATGAAACATGCATTAGTGCCATAGATAACTATCTTATCGCATACACTTAAGATTGCCTCGCCAAGGCCTGTGTAGTCACACTTCTTGTCGGCACCGCCACAGATGAGAACACCCTTCTGCCCTCTTAAAGCAAGTGCATTCATGGTATTGATAGTTCTGTTAGGTGAAGTATCGATAGAAGAGTTATAGTACTTAACCCCATCTAATTCTCTTATGAACTCGATCCTGTGAGCAACGCCCTTAAAGTTCTTGGCAACCTTAACGAAAGCATCCTTATCGACATAATCTTTAACGGCAAGGATAGCTGCAAGATAATTCTCCACATTGTGCTTACCCAGAATAAGAATCTCATCTTCCTTGATCAAACGAAGCTTTCCCTTGGAGTCTTCAAGTGTAAGATATCCCTCCTCATCAAGATAAGCGAATGTCTTAAGTCCGGTCTGGCCGCTTCTTTTCGATACGGACTCATCAAGGGCAAAGAAGGAAACATCTCCCCTCGCGATATCCTTCATCTTATATGTGATGTCGCAGGAAGCATTAAGCACAACGCGACCCATTGGAGACTGATACTTAAAGATGTTTGTCTTCGCACTGATATACTCGTCGTAGTCCTTATGGAAATCGAGATGATTAGGAGTAACGTTAGTGACAATGGCAACGTCAGCAGAAGTAACGCAGTCGAGGAGCTGAAATGATGAAAGCTCAAGTACCACCATGTCGGTCTCAGTCATCTCTTCTACCCTGTCAAGAAGCGGAGTTCCGATGTTACCGCCGATGTAAACGTTATAACCTGAAGCCTTAAGAAGCTCGCTTACAAGCGTAGTTGTTGTAGTCTTACCGTCAGAACCTGTTATTGCAAAGATCTTCGCCGGGCAAAGATTCATAAAGAGCTCCATCTCAGTAGTTAAGATGCTGCCGTTATTTCTTGCGGCAAGAAGCTCCGGATTCGTGTAACGCATCTTGGGAGTCTTAAATACATACTCGTAATGCTCATTCATGAGAAGATCGAGATAATCCTTACCGAGCGACCACTCTATATCGATTCCGTCACGAGCGAAGTCAGCCTTGGTCTTTACAATAGACGGATCGTCTTCTGAAAGTCTGTCGAAAGCTGTTACCTTAACATTTAGCTTATTGAGCCATCTTATAAGAGGCACATTTGAAATGCCTACGCCGATAACTGCTGCTTTCTTACCTTCGATATTCTTCTTAAACTCATCAAGCTTGATATTAGTCATATGTTTCCTCTCATTCTTTCGTATATGAAGCATAAAGCTTGCTGTAGAAACCACCATTCGCCAGCAGTTCTTCATGCGTTCCGATCTCGCTTATATTGCCCTTCTCTACTACAACGATCTTGTCTGCATCGACTATCGTAGAGAGTCTGTGCGCTATTATTATACTCGTTCTTCCCGTAAGTAGTTCCTTTACCGCATTTCTTATTCTTAATTCGGTAAGGATATCCACGGAAGATGTCGCCTCATCAAGTATAAGGATAGAAGCATCCCTGACCATGGCACGAGTGATACTGAGAAGCTGTCTCTGGCCTTCGGATATGTCATCTCTCGATGAATCGATGAGTTCTTCGTACTTAGAAGGAAGCTTTCTTATGAAAGAATCTGCACCCGTAACAGAAGCAGCATTCTTACACTCTTCTTCCGTTGCATCAGGACGGCCGTAACTTATGTTATCAATGATCTTGCCGTCACGGAACCATGTATCCTGGCTTACTGTACCGATGTAATGGCGGAGCGTATTTCTGGGAATCTCCGCAATGTTAACACCGTTTATGAAGATCGCACCCGAATCGGGTTCATAGAATCTCATAAGAAGGTTGATTATCGTAGTCTTGCCGCATCCGGTTGGACCTACGATGGCACAAGAACAACCGGACTCGACTTTGAAGGATACATTCTTCAATACAGGTGTACCTTCAACATATGAGAAAGTTACATCCCTGAACTCGATCGTAATGCCGTTCTCTACATCAGGAAGCTCGTGCTCTCCCACCTCGAAAAGATTGTCTTGCATTTCTTCCTCATCAAGGAACGTGAATATACGATGCAGACACGCGAACGAGTCTGACATCTCGGTATAGACAGAAGACAGATCATTAAAAGGTTTCATGAACTGGTTGGCATACATAAGAAGTGAAGCCAGTTCACCGACAGTAAGCGATGCTGCGATAACCAGGAATGAACCTATAAGAGCTACTGAAGCGTAGATAAGAGCATTGATAAACCTTGTCGACGGATTTGTAATAGACGAATAGAATACAGCCTTACCTGCAGTCTTTCTGTACTTCTCATTAATCTCATCGAACGCATGCATAGTAAGATCCGATGTACCGAATGCATAATTGGTCTTAAAGTTAGAAGTCATCTCCTGAATATAAGATGTCTGTGCAGATCTTATCTCAGACTGCTTCTTGAACGATCCGAATGACCTCTTGGCAATAAAGTCAGAAACTATGAATGACACCGGCGTAAAGATAAGAACGAATAAAGCTATACGCCAGTTAATAAACAGCATGATTCCTAACGTAAAGAATATGGCAGTAATGCCTGAGAAGAACTGGTTAAGGAACAGTATAAGACCGTCTCCAATAGTCTCACTGTCGCTTATAAGCATACTCTGAACTGAACCTGCAGATGTTTTATCAAGATAACTTACGGGAACTTTAGAGATCTTAAGATAAGCCTCGTTACGAAGCTTACGAACTGCCGCGTATGAGATACTGTTATTGGTGATGTTAAGTATGTACTGAGACAGTGATGCTACTACCAGAAGTATAAGCATAATGACAATGTTTCTAGTCAGAACATCAAAGTCAACAGACGGCGTAAAACTGTCTATCGCCTTACCTGCGAAGTAAGGGATAAACATCGCACACAAAGAATATATAACGGCACTTATAAAAGATACCACGATGAATCCCTGAGAATGAGATCCGCCAATATACTTCATGAATCTTCTAAGGAGAGTTCTCTTATTCATTAAGATCCTCCCCCTCTTCCTGAAGCTTTATTAGCTCCCTATATACGGATGAAGTCTTACAAAGCTCGCTGTGTGAAGCGAATGCAGATAATTTGCCGTCTTCAAGGAGCATGATCCTGTCGCAGTTTTTAACGCTTCTTATCTTCTGTGAGATAAGAATGACAGTAGGATTATTCTTGATAGTCTTCAGGTTATTAAGAAACTTTCTTTCAGTCACGGCATCAAGAGCTGATGTCGAATCGTCAAAGATCAACAATCCGGGACGTCCTGCAAGTGTCCTTGCTATACCTATTCTCTGCTTCTGTCCTCCGGAAAGTCCTGCGCCATTAGCTGCGATTTGATAGTAAAGTCCACCCTGCTTACTCCTGATAACATCATCAGCCAAAGAGAGCTTACAAGCTTCATCAAGCGATTCCTTATCGACGTTGTCTCTCCAGAACGAGATGTTGTAAAGAAGTGATCCCTGATACATCGCTGCTTTTTGTAAGCACAAACCTACAGCCTTAGTAAGAGAATCCGAAGAATACTTTTCGATGGGTGTGCCATCAATAAGAACGTCACCCGAAGTTGCCTTATACATACCGGAAGCAAGAGCTGCAAGTGTAGACTTACCGGAGCCCGTCATACCGATGACACCGACCGTCTCTCCAGGTTTCACGGTAAAGCTTAGGTCGCTTATCATGTTCTCATTACTGCCCTCGTAGCAGAAAGATACGTTATTGAACTCAAGTGAGTGCGGGCGTGATTCCTCTTCGAGTACTTCTTTACCGTGAGTATCGTCTTCTGGCAGATCAAGAATAAATGCTGCCCTTCCTGCGCATGCTGCGGCACGGCTCACGGTTATGATGAGATTAGCAAGCTTAATAAGCTCAACAAGAATCTGAGACATGTAGTTATATAAAGCTACCACCTGACCTTGTGAAAGATTTCCGGCACTTACGTTAACACCACCCCTGTAGATAAGAACACAGATGGAGAAGTTGATTATGAGAAAAGTCAGCGGATTAAGATACGAAGATATCTTGGCAGCAGCCTTCTGGAACATATAAAGCCTGAAAGACTCATCCATGAATTCCTTGTAGTCATCCTTGGATCTGTTGAAACCTCTGATGACACGGACGCCGGCAAGACCGTTATTTGCATGACTTGCCACAACATCGAGTCCTTCTCTCGTCTTCTTGTAGGAAGGGATCGCGGACTTCATATTAAATGCCACCACAATACCAAGAGATGTTACCGCAGCGACAAATATCAGCGCCATTCTCACGCTGATGGTAAACGCCATTATGACGGCACCGAATACTATGAACGGAGACCTCAGAAGAAGTCTTAAGAACAGGTTAATACCGCTTTGAATCTGATTTACATCGGATGTAAGTCCGGTAACGATCTTGGATGAACCCACTTTCTCATACTCGGTTACGGAAAGCCTCTGGATCTTACCAAAAAGATCTCTTCTTAGGTCACTTGAAATATCGCATGCTACTGTAGCAGCAAAATACTGCGCACAAATGGCGCTGATAAATCCCACCACAGCGAAAAGCAGTAGCAGCAGCACGCGCTTTATTATGTAATCTTTATCTGCACCGGGAATGCCGTTATCAATGATATCAGCAATAACCAGAGGCACGATTAACTCGAACACTGCCTCTGACAGCTTGAATAATGGGCTTAATATAGATCGCAGCTTATAATTGCGGAAATACCCAAGTATCCGGTTCATCAGTTAATCAGACGAGCTCCGTTAACAGTTCAGTACACTTCTTTCGTGTCTGCTCATAATCAATAGTTGTAAATTCGCCGTTCTCATAGAGAATCTTACCGTTTATCATAGTCATCTTCACGCAGGAATTGTCACCGCTGTAAACGATATTTCTGACGATATTATTCTCAGGCTGCATGCACGGCTTGTTCATGTCGATCATGATGATATCAGCCTTCTTGCCTTCCTTCAGAACATCGCTGTCCTCGATACCCATACACATTGCTCCGCCGACTGTACCTGCCTTAAGTATCTTAAAAGGATCAACAGCAGCCGCATTATGCGTTTCAACATTGGAAAGAACTGTGCTTAAGTACATCTCACGGAACATGGAAAGTGCATTGTTGGAACCTGCACCGTCAGTTCCTATCGCGATATTCATATCCTTCTCGATGAACTTATAAACACGAGTTATACCGCTTGCAAGCTTAAGATTAGAGCATGCATTAAATACTGACCACAAACCTCTCTTAGCGAAGATCTCTCTGTCCTCATCCGTAAACCAAACGCAGTGGAACCCGCCTCCGCCGAAGTCGAACATTCCGATGCTGTCGAGCAAAGCAGCAGGTGTCATTCCATATCTTTCCTTACAGCCTTCAACTTCCTCGGAAGTCTCAGAGATATGAGTATAAATAGGTGCTTCATACTTATGAGCAAGAGCACTTATCTTCTTAAGATTATCCATGTTGGTTGTATACTCAGCATGAAATCCCAATTTGAAAGATACGAGCGGGTCATAGTCATTAAATTTCAGGTACTGTGACTCGAGTTCATCAACACCGCCGAAGTCATTCGCTGCACCGCAAAATACATATCTAAAACCCGTCTCAACTGCTGCCTTGGCAGAAGCGTCTTTGTGAAAGTACATATCAAAGCAGGAAGTAATACCGCCTGAAAGATAATCTGCCAATGCAAGCTTCGTGTACCAATAAACAAGGTCGGGATTAAGCTTAGCTTCACGGGGGAATATCGCCTTGAAAAGCCAGTCGTTAAGACAATACTCGTCAGCAAGCGAACGGGAAAACGTCATAGCTGAGTGTGTATGAGCATTCTTAAGACCGGGCATAAGAACATTACCCTTGCAATCGATTTCACGATCGAAGGCCTTATCTGAAGGCTTAGAATCCCCTATGTATTCGATAATGGAGTCACAGGTCCACAATTCGCCTTCTATAAGCGAATCTGTTTCCATCGTTAAGATCCTTGCATTGTAGAAGCGAATTCTCATTTAAATCTCCTGTTTAATTATCAGATATTCTCGATGAAAGCCTTATACGCAAGATATGTGTAATAAAGGTCTATCTTGGATATTACTTCGTATGGCGCATGCATTGACCAGACCGGAACACCTGCATCAAGTACAGACATACCATACTTAGCCATATAGGCTGAGATGGTTCCGCCGCCGCCGACATCAATCTTGCCAAGTTCACCTGTCTGCCACGGGATGCTGTTCTTATCAAGGATACCGGCAATCTCCGCAACGAAATCACCTGTTGCTTCAGAGCTTCCTGCCTTACCTCTTGCACCAGTGTACTTCTCGAACTTGATACCGTGTGACATGAATGCAGTATTACGCTTTTCGAATTCGCCGGCATACTTGGGATCATATGCTGAAGTAACGTCAGTAGAAAGCATCTTGGATGCTGCGATTACCTTTCTGTACTTAAGCATATCGAGACTTCCGTCACCCAGCTTAGCTACGATCTCCATAAGGAAGTTCTCATAAAGAACTGACTGTGCGCCGGAATTGGAATAAGAGCCGATCTCTTCCTTATCCGTAAGCATTGTAATACAAGTCTTAGCGGGCTTCTCCTGCTCAAGCAAAGCCATAAGTGCGGGATAAGCGCAGACCTTGTCATCGTGACCGTAACCTGCGATGAAAGCTCTGTCGAAGCCTACATCTCTTGCCTTTACTGCAGGTACTACCTCGAGCTCACCTGTAACAAAATCCTTCTCTACGATACCGTACTTATCGAAAAGGAACTTAAGTACAGCTTCCTTGTAAGGTTCCTTGGAAGCCTTATCCTTCTTGCTCTTAACAGGGATACCGCCTACTACGATATTAAGGTGCTCGCCGGGAATAAACTCAGCAGCATTCTTCTTCATCTGATCCTTATCAAGGTGAGGCAAAAGGTCTGTGATATAGAAAATAGGATCGTTATCGTCTTCGCCTACTGTAACTGTATGCTCGACGCCGTCCTTAGTATAGATAACGCCGTGAAGCGCAAGAGGAATCGTAGTCCACTGATACTTCTTGATGCCACCGTAGTAATGAGTCTTGAAGTAAACCGTCTCATTGTCCTCGAAGACAGGATTAGGCTTAAGATCAAGTCTAGGTGAATCTACGTGAGCTCCAAGGATATTGAACCCTTCGCTTACGCCCTTCTTACCGATAACAGCAAGGATAAGGCCCTTGCCCTTGATGCTGGCATAAACCTTGTCTCCTGCCTTAAGCTTCTTCTTGCTCTCGATATCAACGAAACCGAGTGATGAAGCAGCTTCAATGCTGTTAGAGGTAAACTCGCGCTCTGTCTTACTCTTATCGAGGAATGACTTGTAATCCTCGGCAAAAGCCATGCAAGCATCCAAGTCAGAATCGGAAATACCGTCATAAAGATTAGGGTACTTCGCGAAAAGCTCAACATCCTTCTCTGATGACTTCTTCTTTGCCATATTAAACTCCTATCTAACTGTGAATCAGATTAATTCTCGACTGCAGCGCCTTCAGGTGTTGCTGCATCAATTAATCCCTCTCCTTCAGCAGGTGCTGCTGTCTCTACAGGCTCGCCGGCGAAAGGATCAGAATCAGGAACGAACTCATAAGAGCCCTCAACAGGCGCATCACCAGGCTGCTGTCCTGCAGAAGCTGCATCGGGGTTGGTTGTTGAAAGATTTACAGTCAATACGTAACCTGGAGTACCGCTTGTAGTTACGATCTTGCTGTAAGAACCCTCGTCGCCGAGATAGCTTACCTGTTCACCATAAGCAAGACTTGTAATAACAGTTCCCTCTTCAGGCTGTGAATATACGGATGTGTTATCAGCGTTGATATATCTGATCTCATCAACAACTACTTCGGAACCGTTAGTATTAGAATCGAAATTCAAAAGTCCCTTCAAGTAGAAGATAAGAAGCATTGAGCCGAAGCCCAAAGCTGCACAAATGAGGAAAATCAATACTGTGCGGATAATAGACTTAACAACAGGATTCTTCTTTGATGAAGAAGCAGCCTTAACTTCAGGCTCATAAGAAGATGTAGAAACAGGAGCGGAAGTATCTGCCTTTCTGTTGAATACAGTTGTCTCAGTTGACTTAGCATCGTTGCTATAAGAAGAGAACGGATCACCATTATCAATGAAAGGACTCTCCTCGATTTCTTCAACAGGAGCAACTGTCTTAGATGAAACAACTGCATCACCGGGAAGAATGAGAGTTGACTCAATCTCAACTACCGCGAAGGAAAGACCGAATTTAACTCCGAGATTGCCGGCTGAGTTGATTACTTCATGAGCCTTGGACTCAGTAGACATAGGACGAACGAGAATAGCATTTCTGTTCTTAGTAGGCATGAACTTGGAGATACCAAGACCCATTAAGCAGAGGCTGTCGTTATCCTTAAGCTTGAGATGAACCTTCTTATCAGGAACGATAGGACCGTCTTGAGGCATCTTGCCCAAGAACTGTGTGAGTGTAAATCTGTCAGGATGATTAGCTTCCTCAGCAGGTGTGATTGCGCCCATCTGAACATATCTGTGAGCTACTGTCTGCTCATCAGTAAGAGCCATGATCTTGCCGTCTCTGACAAGAACTGCCTTAGTATTACCGATGTGAATGATTCTTAATGTATCGCCTTCGATAACAGCCATAGTCATGGATGTTCTTAAAGGCTGTCCGCCGTGTGAAACGATGAAATTACATACGTGTACGTTAAGGATATTAACAACCTGATTGGAGAAAGATTCAAAATCAAGAACAGGCTGTCCCTGTGCATTAGCAACAATCTTTGTAAGTTCTTCATTAAGCTCGATGTTAAGAAGAGCTGCATTAGTGTCTGAACCCTGTGTGGAAAAAAGTGCAACTACCTGAATAGGTGAAGTTGATCTTGCTGTTCTTACGAACTCACCCGGGAAATCTGCCATTGTTCTGTAAAGTGTATGGAAGAAAATATTCTCCTGAGGCTGATTAGGAACCAGGTTTGTTTCAAGTACGCAAGTTGATACTGTTTTACTCATATGTAACTCCAAAATTTAAAAATACATTTTTTGCTCTACACATTATATAAAAAGCCCGTTTAGAAAACAAATCTAAACGGGCTTTTGTAAAAATCAGTTGAAAGTGCTGAAAATTAGGGATTATCAGCCGTTGATGTTAGCAGTGATTGTAGTCATGCTCTCCATATCGTTGTCAACGATGCAGATGTAAGAACGTCCGCGGTTAACCTCTACCTGCTCACCGTTCTCATTAAAGATGATGATAGGATCGTTAGGACCATTCTTGCTCCATGTGATAGGAATGATTCTACCGTCGGATACATACCATCCTTCACCGCCATCCTCAAGATAAGCATCGATTGTTGTATCACCGTGAGGCTGAATATTAGCATAAAGAACGAATACGTTAGTGAATGCAATCTGAGTTCCTGTAGTCTCATCGATCTGAGGATTGCCGTACTGAGACTTGGAATAAAGTCCTGTTGTAGGATCATATGTGAAGAGTGCATCATCATTCGTACCGGAGAAGTAAACGTTGATCTGCTGGCAAGGATCACCCGTAGCGATATCAGCGGAAGCACCGGGTACGAAGTTAAAGAGCATCTGATCTTCAGTATTTACCATGGAGATCTCATTATACTCGATAGCCTCGAGAATATGTCTGCCGTCGGTTACAGCAGTATGCTCGATTGCTCTCTGAGACTTCCAAAGAGCATCTCTCCAGAAGAAGAGACCATCAGGAAGATCTACATAACCGTCAGCGTAGTTAGAAGAGCTGTAAACACCGGCACTGCAGGAGTTACCGTCGATATGATCGATGCCGAAAGCAGAAATGTGCTCAGGAACTCTTGCATTACGTCCAAAGTGGATAAATACGGAGTTGTTACCTGCTGCAAGATCAGTAGAAAGAATTCTTGCAGAACGGAGTGAACCAATTTCAGGGATCGTGTTAACATCAGCGAACAAAGCAAGAAGTCTTGTCTGTCCACCCTCTGTCTGGTACTCATAAATAGCATCTGCAGCAGAGATTCCTCTCTGGGGCATTGCTGCATGGCAGTTATTGATAACTACAGCAACAGAACGCATTCCGACATTGTTAGGATCCATATCCTGGATACCTGTAATAGGATTTACTGCCAAAGGATTAGCAGGATCATAAAGAGAATCCTCAGAAAGAGAAATCTGTGTAGCAGCTGTTGTTGCTTCTGTAGCAACCGGCTGAGCAACTGTCTCAGAAGCTACGGTAGCCGTTGTTCCTACTGTTGTCTGCTCTGTCTCCTCTGCTTCTTTAGAACATGCACCAAAAGGCACTGTCATGGCAGCAACGAGGAGTGCCGCCGTTATCTTCTTCGAATTCATATAAATACCTCGCAAATCATGTGATTATTCGCCTTTTCAGACACATTAATTATAGCATTGCACACAATTACCAATATTTAGGTTATGTTACAAGATTATGTTAGGTGTTTGAGGAAAATTTTATTAACTCTCACTATTCTGCCATTCGAGATATTCTGAATATGTCATCGCATAATCAGAGCCCTTCATCATGGATTCAAGAATAATATAAGCAACACAATTAATTCTAATCTGGAGAAGATCCTCTTCCTCATTTACCTTGAATGAATCAAGCAATAAAGTGGAATCCAAAGGCGTTGATCTGATCATTCCGCCAAACTCCTGAAGATTAAGGTTCTTAGAGTCTTTCATATCTTCCATGTTGCTGAAGTTATACTCAGCACTGTCGAAATAAACGATAGGAATATTCATCTCATCAAAAGGCACGTAATCCGACTTGTTGGTCGATACCTCACGATAGATATCCGCATATCCGTCACCGTTAAGATCAGTTATGATACCGCTCTCGTTGTAGTAAAGACTGAATCCGTACTGGGTATAAAGAAGGCTGTCATAAACAACATCATATGCCTGATAAAGTTTTCTTCTCATTTGATACTTCTGGCTCATAAGAAGTGAATTATAGCCCGCAGAAGCATAGACCTTATCGCCTCCGTAAATACTGTCGATACAGTACATACAGTCAATTGAAGAAGCGACCTCATCCGTAAGGGAATCAGCAAATGCCCGTGCACCGGCAAAGTCGTCATTACCGGCACCGAATGCAACCAGGATAACGTCAAATGAAAGGTCTTCATAGTTACTGATCTGCGCAGCGATCGTAAGTAAAACACCGATTCCCGATGCGTTATCGGAGATACCGTCGTAAGCATATGAAGGATCAACCTGATCCTGTGAGAAAGAATCGTCGTAGTGAGCACCGATTACAATAGTTCTTCTTACTTCCTGGGGATTACCGTATTCATCGATTGAGAAGAACCCCTTACCGGAAATATTGACTATATAGTTTGAAGAAGTTCCGCCGTAAAGATTGCTGAATTCCTGTCTGGATACTTCATAACCTAACTCTTCGAACTTGGATCTTATGTATTCGCCTGCAGCAGCCTCTTCAGGAGTATATGCTCTCCTGTACGGATATAAAGATGACAGTTCTCTCGCGATATCAGCCCCATATGTTCCATAATCAGCCTGAAGTGCTGTCTCATCATCATCATCGGAGCAACCCATTACGGGAATTATAAATATGATCAAAGAGAGAATAAGCGCCAACAGCTTCGTTATTCTACGCATTAATTAGTTCCTTCCAAATCGGGCTTAATGATCTCGAGTCTGGCCTTGAAGATCTTCTTGGCTTCTTCAGCTGATACAGTCTTAACAACCCACTTCTTGGGTTCTTCGTCATCCATATCAACGATTTCAAGATCACCTGCACCGTTTCTATCAATATTCTCATTGAGGATCTTCATTATGGACTTGGCAGAAACACCTTCAAGTCTTATAGGAAGACCCAATATATCATAAATCTTGGCAAGAGGAGCTCTGCTTCTTTCATCAACGCAGCTCATAAGACTTAAGGCCAAAGCCTCGCCCTCAGAATAATTCATGAATCTGAAGTAACCTTCTATCGCAGAAGCCATCTCGTTACCGAGAGTCAGAAGCTTCGGTGATACTGAATTAATCGAATGTCTTAATGCATATGAATGATTGAGAAATTCTCTTACATTACCGTCTTTTACAAGTTCAATCAGGATATTAAGATTACCTAATATGCCAAGCCTTATTATATCGGCATAACCATTATGCTTGATCTTATCAGGAACTGTCTTAAGGTATGAAGGATCGATAATAACAGCTTCAGGCTTAAACGGAACCGATATAGCATTCTTAAGCTTCTTGGAATTAAGGTAAGCCTTCTTGGCTACAGCTCCTTCATACATGGCATCGGGAGTAGTCGGAATAGCAAGGAAATTGATTCCTCCCTCGAAGATTGATGCACAGAAACCCGTTACATCAAGAATTCCTCCTCCGCCTAAAGCGATAATCCAGTCATTCTTGCCGAATCCGAAATCCATGAGGTAGTCGTAAACCGTATTGGCTTCAACAAGACCCTTCATACCTCCGGCGCATTCTATCGGGATAAGGACAGGTTTAACGCCCCTCTTGAGGAACTGTTCCTCAAAAGAATTGTAGTAATATCCGCTTACTATACGGTCTGAGACTATAGCGATCTTAACAGTTGCCGGGTCGGCCTTCCTTCTACCGTCAAAAATGAAAGCGGAAGCGAATTTATCTGCCTCTCCGGTACCGCAATAACAGTTATACTGCATGTCAGTCTTCAGAATATCCATGTAACTATAATACCATTATTTCTTGAAATAGCATCTGCCATTCCAAAGTGGTAGAATAGGTGAGCTTATTTTTAA
>JAEEGL011180655.1_pt1 | contig 24063 bp, 20 predicted proteins | sample 9134231 | NCBI WGS metagenome assembly JAEEGL01 (sample SAMN16246548, study PRJNA631951) | gut metagenome | biome: gut microbiome; feature: rumen; material: fiber-attached | host: Bos | place: Iran: Karaj | collected 2018-10
ATGCATATACAAACTTCTTCACTTCATTCTGTCGTGCCGCTTCCAGCATATTAAGAGTGCCCATAATATTGTTCATACAGTAAAAAAGAGGCATCTCAATACTTCTTGGAACGCTTCCCCAAGCAGCCTCGTTGAGGACAAAATCAACACCTTCTGTAGCTTTCATGCAGGCATCAAGGTCTCTGATATCCTCCTGAAGGAAAGTAAACTTTGGATTCTCCATAAAAGGCTGTATGTTCTCAATATGACCTGTTGAAAGGTTGTCCATACATCTTACTGTATAGCCCATATCAAGAAGCGCCTCACAAATATTGGAACCGATGAATCCTGCTCCGCCTGTTACATGGAAAACACTGTTTTCCGGAAATTTCAAATCTCTAAATCCCATAAATATCTCCTAATTTTATGATGTATAGGTCAAAAATGATAATACGGATTGTTCCGTGCTTTGCACTTCCACAATCCTACGAAACATTCGGATATCGTGTGACTTACGTCACACTTTTATCCTCATATTTCGGCGGGCCATAAAGTATTTCGCCCACTCGCAAGCAAGCTTGCAGTGGTCTTATACTTTTGACCCTATTATCATATTACAGCCTCCAGTAATCAAATTCAGAGCCCTGATAGTCTGCAAGGTCATACATTCCCTTGAGGTCCATGAATACCTTAACCTTGTTGTCCTTGTTAAAGAACTTAGCTATATCGGCAGGCTTATAATCCTTGAAGTCCTCATGAGCAACTGCGATGATAACTGCATCCATATCCTTTACAGCATCAAGTGAATCAAACTCAATACCATAGAGTCTCTTAGCTTCTGCTGCATCAGCCTGAGGATCTACAACTATAGGGTGAATACCGTACTCAGTAAGCTCTTTATAGATATCGATAACCTTTGTGTTACGTGTATCAGGGCAGTTCTCCTTAAATGTAAAGCCAAGGATTGCTACCTTTGCGTTCTTAACAGCAACATCTGCTGCGATAAGTCTCTTAACAAGGGACTCTGCAATATATTTACCCATATCATCGTTAATACGACGACCTGAAAGAATGATCTGTGAGTGATAACCAAGTTCCTCAGCCTTGTATGTAAGGTAATATGGATCAACACCGATGCAGTGTCCGCCTACAAGTCCCGGACGGAAGTTAAGGAAGTTCCACTTTGTGCCTGCTGCCTCAAGAACACTCTTAGTATCAATTCCCATCTTGTTGAAGATGATTGAAAGCTCGTTCATGAAAGCGATATTGATATCTCTCTGTGAGTTCTCGATTACCTTTGCAGCCTCAGCAACCTTGATGGACTGAGCCTTGTATACGCCTGCAAGGGCAACAAGTGAATAAACCTTAGCTACAGTATCGAGAGTTTCCTCATCCATACCTGAAACAATCTTAACGATAGTATCAAGTCTGTGAACCTTGTCACCTGGGTTGATACGCTCCGGTGAATATCCAACCTTGAAATCTACTCCGCACTTAAGTCCTGACTCTGCCTCAAGAATCGGAACGCAGATATCCTCTGTTACTCCCGGATATACTGTTGACTCGTATACGACAACGCTTCCCTTTGTGAGGTATTTGCCAAGAGTGTGGCTTGCTCCCTCAACAGGAGAAAGATCAGGAGTGTGATCGTCATTTACAGGTGTTGGAACTGCAACAACATGGAATTTACACTCGCGAAGCTTCTCTGGATCTGCTGTAAACTCAACAGTTGTCTCCTTTATAGCCTCATCTCCGACTTCCCTTGTCGGATCGATTCCGCTCTTATACAGCTCAACCTTCTGAGCGTTAAAGTCATATCCTACAACCTTGATCTTCTTGGCGTAAGCTACAGCTATAGGCATTCCTACATAACCAAGTCCTACAAGTGAAAGCTTTTCTTCTCCGGCAAGAAGCTTTTCATATAAATCCATTGTCATTTCCTCCAGAAATACATTATTTATTGTTCAAAATAGTTAAAATCTCATTAATATACTCCAATATTATACTACGCCTGTCAAACTTCTGCTCGACGTAGCTTCTGGCCGCCTTTCCCATGGCTTTTCTCTTATCCATATCCATCTGCATAAAACGGTCCAGTGCCTCTATCAGTGCCTTATCATCGCGGGGCTTAAAAAGGATTCCTGTAACCCCATCATCAACAATTTCCTTGCATCCGCTGATGTTTGAAGCAATTACAGGCCTTCCTGTGGCTGCTGCCTCCATAAGCACATTTGACATACCTTCGTGATAAGAGGGGTGAACTATGGCATCTGCCTCTCTGATATATGGATGTATCTCAAGGGCATAGGGTGACATCTTAAGTATGCCCTGCTTCTGCGCATTTGCCATCTTGTCTTCATAGTCATCATCGCAGTAGCCCACTGCGGCGAATGAAACTCTGTCACCATATTTATCATGAAGGGCCTTTGCTGCTGAAAGATACTCATCAGTACCCTTTTCCTTCATGGCTCTGCCAATATAAAGAAATCTTGTGATATCGTCTGCATGTCCCGGATACTCTTCAAATCTGTGCTTTTCAAGGCTGACTCCCGAGCCGTTAACTGTGACATGCTTCCTGGCCCTGATTCCATGCTCCTCAAAAATCCTGCGATTCTCATCGTTCTGGAAAAAGAGACAGCTGCACTTCTTTAATGCATTCTTATACATGAAAACGATGAGCTTTAAGATCATACCGCCGCGTTCAAAAGTCGAGCCAAGTCCTGTGATCGTAGTAACAAAAGGAATCTTCATCCTTCCGCACAGATATCCGCCGTAGATATTTGGCTTTATCGTGTAGGTGATAACCACATCGGGCTTTTCTTCTTTAAACAGTTTTTTATAAGCGCGAACAAGCGCCATATCCTGAACAGGATTGACGCCTCTTCGATTTATGTCCGTATGTATTACTTTGCAGCCTTCCTGCTGCATCTCTTTTACCCTCTTATCATCCGGAACGGACACTACAACTTCAAAGCCCTCGTCCATAAGGCCTAAAATAAGCTCATTTCTAAAGTCATAGATTCCGGTGGATGAATTGGCGAGGATCATTGCCTTGGGCATATTATTCCTCCCTCAGGCTGCACTCAGGTCTGATAGCAACCTCGTTGTATTTCATCATATAGACGCCTTCCCTGTAATCACCGATAGTAACAGGGTTTTCCAATCCCTCAAGGTTTCTGATGATCTGCTTTGGGAAGTTAACGCCGCACTCGTAGGCATGTGGGTAGCCACCGCCAAACCTTGGATTAACCTCGGAGAGATACCACTCACCTGTAGTCTCGTCGTGGAAGAAGTCTATGTCGATCATGCCTCTGTAGCCGACATGCTCTACAAACTCCGAAATCTGCTTAAAGAGATTCTCATCCTTTACAGATACGGATTTATCAGTCTCTCCGGCGCGCATCTTTATCTTTTTCTTAAGGAAAATAGATGTGCACTTGCCCGAAATCATATCGATATAAACATCTGCGCCATACTCCTGGCCTCTCATAAGCTCCTGGATCATCAGTCCGTCGAAGTCATGGAAAAGAGCCTTAAGCATCTCCATGGAGTTAACGCAGCTGATGTTAAGAGAAGCACTGCCCTTAACAGGCTTTACAAATACAGGGAAATCAATTTCTCCCGCCTCTCTTGCAACCTCAAATTCCTCAATACTCATATAACACTTAGCTGTAGGAATTCCAAGTTTCTCTAGCATCTCGTACATTGCATGCTTATCAAGACTTGTCTCGCAGAGTTCGTATGTGGACACGATAGGTGTAACTCCTATCTGTGCAAATCTCTCATAGTTCTTGGCAAGAAGTGAAAGCTCAGGGTCTATAAGAGCAAATATGCCCTGAATATCCTCTTTTTTACAGATATCCAGAATAGTATCGATATAGGAAGGATCATCAATTCTTGGAACAACATAGCATTTATCAGCATCGTAAATAGCAGGCCCAAGATTAGAGCAGTCAACTGCCACAACCTTTCCGGCCATCTCTTTTTTAAAATACTGCACTACCTTATTTCTTGTTCCTGCACTTGAGATAAGAATATTCATCTTTTCTCCCCCATTTTATTTAAATCGTCGAAAAACAGCGGTGTTCCGCCTGTATGTATGAATAATATCTTTTTATCCTGAAGGTTATTCTTTAATACATAGTCCTTCATTCCGTAAAAGGCCTTGCCGGTGTAGGTGCTGTCCAAAGGAATGCCGTTTATAATGAATTCTTTTTTGATAAGACCAAGAACCTCATCATCTGACTTTCCATAGCCATCGCTTATATAGTCGTCTACGAACACTGTCTTTTCCTGTATTTCAGCTTCATCAAAGTTTGAATCTTTTTCGGCAAGATAATCCCTTATGCTCTGCAGGACCACATCTCTGCCTCTTGGATTCTTCCTCGCAATGCTGATGCCGACAATCTTCCTGTCATCTCCGTTTAAAAGCTGCCCGCACACAAGCCCTGCATGAGTAGTTCCCGTTCCGGATGCAAAGAATATATAGTCAAAAAAGGTATTTTCTTCCTGTTCGTAAGCTTTTATCTCGCTGTAACAGTCCTCATAGGCTCTTGTGCCCAGATTCCCATGACCACCGCCCTGAATAAAATAGGGCTTGTAGCCTTCAGCGGATAATCTTTCCAGCTCTTTTTCTATTGTATCATGTACTTCTTCTACTGGAACCGTAATGATCTTAGCGCCGAAAAGCTTCATGAGTATGCTGTTGTAGGTGGTCTCTGAAACTTCAGAGGGTCCAATTATAAGGCAGGGAATTTTTCTTTCTGCAGCCATGTTAGCGATAACTCTGCAGTGATTGGAGTGACTGCTTCCGTAGGTCACAACATAGTTGTAGCCGCCCTTATCAATCTCTTCAAAAAAATAATAAGCCTTCCTCGCCTTATTTCCGCCAAAAGAGTAGGGGATAAAATCCTCTCTCTTAACGTATAAGTTCGCTATAGCATCATCATTTAACTTAACTATTGGCGTCATTTTGCTTCTTTCTGTACTCATCAAAATCCTCCAGAGCGTTTAATACCACCCCTTCGTGGGAAATGACCGTCTTAACGGTATCTATCACTACTTTGACGTCAGTTAAAAAGTTCAGATGTTCAACATAATAGACGTCATATTCGAATTTCTTTTCCCAAGAGATGGCGTTTCTGCCATGAGCCTGCGCATAGCCTGTAAGTCCCGGCCTTACGCTGTGACGAAGGCGCTCTCTGTCGTTGTAGTAAGGAAGATATTTAACGAGGAGCGGTCTTGGACCTATAAAGCTCATATCGCCCTTAAGTATGTTAAAAAACTCCGGAAGTTCATCGAGACTTGTCTTTCTGAGAGCAAGTCCGAACTTTGTAAGCCTTACATCGTCAGGTAAAAGATTTCCGTTTTCATCCTTCTCATCAGTCATGGTCCTGAATTTGTACATGTTAAAGATCTTCTCATCCTTGCCCGGGCGCGCCTGTTTAAACAGCACCGGACTTCCCAGCTTAGTCCTTACAAGGATTGCAAGTATGACATATAGCCAGGAAAAAAGTATGAGGATTACAAGTGACAAAAGAATGTCCAGCAATCTTTTTATGTATTTGGAATAAATAGTACTCTTTTTCATAGAGTCAGTTCCACCTTACTCAAAGCATCTGCGAATAACTTCGATGATGATATCCTGCTCCTCAGGAGTCATCTTGTTATCACTTGGGAGGCAGAGGCCTCTCTCAAAGATATCAGCCCCCGCATCAAGGACTGCGCCCTCATCGATGTAGGCATTGCTCCTTGCTCTGCCGTTTCCGTTTGCTGTAATAAACGGATTCATTCTGTAGATAGGCTGCATATGCATTGGCTTCCAGATTGGTCGTCCCTCAGCATTTATCTTCATAAGTTCTTCAAAAATTTCTGTTGGGCAGCTCTTTCCGGGCTCGGAGATATATGCTACATCCTTCTCGCCCCTAACCTGACGGCACATTGCATCCTTATTTATAAGAATGCATGAGAGCCAGTAGTTAGGCACGCTGTTTGCCTCATCTATAGGATTCATCTCAACAGGGAGTTTAAAATCCTCAAATGCCTTCTTGTAGCGCTCGTAAATAGCCTTTTTCTGAGCAATGTGCTCCTCAAGGTAAGGAATCTGTCCTCTTACAATTCCCGCTATGATATTGCTCATGCGGTAGTTGTAGCCAAGTTCTTCGTGCTGATACCAGGTCGCATTCTCTCTGGCCTGTGTAGACCATTTGCGCACCTTGTGTGCATCCTCAAGGTTGTTTGTAAGGAACATTCCGCCTGAAGAACCTGTGATTATCTTATTTCCGTTAAAAGAGATAATGGAATAGTCGCCAAAATTTCCTGTCTGCCTGCCCTTGTAGGTAGCTCCGAAGGATTCGGCTGCATCCTCAACGATAAGCGCTCCATGAGCATCACAGATCTTTCTGATCTCATCAAGCTTACCCGGAGTTCCGTAAAGATGTGCCATAACAAGAAGCTTTACATCAGGATAAATCTCAAAAGCCTTCTCAAGCGCCTTAGGATCTGTGTTCCAGGTGTCATACTCAGTATCGATAAACACTGCCTGTCCGCCTTCATAAGCAACAGGATTTACGGTGGCATCAAAGGTCATATCGGAGCAGAATACTCTTTTTCCCTCAAGCGCACCATGTCCTACCATTGGCTGACCGTAGAGTCTTTCTCCTGCAAGTTTAATTGCAAGGTGAAGCGCAGCAGTTCCTGAAGAAAGAGCTACAGCATCCTTGCATCCTATCTTCTCACAGACAAGCTTCTCTGACTCATTTATATTGGCACCAACCGTTGATACCCAGTTGGTATCGTAAGCTTCCTGCATGTATTTCATCTCTTCGCCATGCATTGTTGGTGATGCCAGCCAAACTTTTTTCTCAAAAGGTTTAATTTCCATAATCAATCCTCTTCATTTATCTTATCTGCTGCCTTTTTAAGCGCTTCTGCGTGCTCTTTTGTATGCTCAGCCTCATTGTCTGCAGGATGATAAGTTGTTACGATTTCCTGCACTATACTCTTAACATCTGAAGCCTCTTCTCTTGAGGCCACATTAAGCCGCTCTAGCTGGGCAAAAAAGCGCATTTCATCCATTTCGATAGGCTTGCCAATATGGATCATCTTGTTGGAGGTATCCTGAAGCCCCTCCTCATCCATGAGCATCTCTTCGTAGAGCTTCTCACCGGGACGAAGACCTGTAAACTCTATCTTAATGTCCTCACCAACCTTATAACCGGAGAGTTTAATGAGGTTCTCAGCAAGATCAAGGATCTTTACAGGCTCTCCCATATCAAGAACGAAGATTTCTCCGCCCTTGGCATAAGCTCCTGCCTGAAGCACGAGAGATACTGCCTCCTGAATTGTCATAAAGTATCTGATGATCCTCGGATCCGTAACTGTTACGGGGCCGCCTGCCTCTATCTGCTTTCTGAAAAGAGGTATAACAGAGCCGTTTGATCCAAGCACGTTTCCAAATCTTACAGCTACAAATTCAGTGTCGTAGTGCTTATTAAAGGTCTGAACGATCATCTCACAGATTCTCTTGGTAGCCCCCATGATATTGGTAGGATTAACCGCTTTATCCGTTGAGATGAGAACAAACTTCTTAGTGCCGTTCATAGCTGCTGCCATGGCAGTTTTGAAGGTACCAAATACATTGTTCTTAATAGCTTCTCCGGGGCTTGTCTCCATAAGCGGAACGTGCTTATGCGCAGCTGCATGGTAAACAATATCCGGCTTGTATTTGTCAAAGATATAGTTGACTCTTCGTGTATTTCTGACAGATGCGATAAGCACCACAAGATCGAGCTCAGGATACTTTCTTATGAGTTCCTGCTGAATGTCGTAAGCATTGTTCTCATAGATATCCACAATGATGAGCTGCTTTGGCTTATGTGCAGCAATCTGCCTGCAAAGCTCTGATCCAATTGTACCGCCGCCACCGGTTACCATAATGACCTTTCCGCTTACATATCCTGCGATTGAGTCAAGGTCTACAGCAACAGGGTCTCTTCCAAGAAGATCTTCTACTTCAACATCTCTAAGTCTTGATACTCCCACTTCTCCGTTAACAAGCTGATACATTCCGGGAAGTGATCTTAGCTTACAATTTGTATTCTTGCAGACATCAAGGATCTTTTTAAGTTCCTGCCTTGATGCTGAAGGAATGGCCACAATGATCTCATCGATATCGTAAAGATCAGCACATTCAACAATCCTGTCACGTCCGCCAACTACGCGGATGCCATGAATGTATTTGCCCCACTTGTTGACATCATCATCAATAATACACTTGATGGACATTGTGGAGAAATCACTGGTATTTATCTCTTTGATAATAACACTGCCGGCCTCGCCTGCGCCGATTATCATTACAGCCTTGCTGTTATTTTTATTCTCAGCAAGATGCTTCTGTGTACGCAGGAATCTGTATGAAAACCTGCTGATAAAGATCAGTGTGATCAGTAAAAACGTATAAAGAAAATAGTAGCTCTGCGGAACCGGCTGAACGTCTGACTTAAAGAACTGAAGTCCCACAGCGTTTACGATTCCGGATATCACGCAGGCCATTACCAGGTTCTGAAGTTCTCTTTCTCCTGCATAGGCCCAGAGGCTGTTATAAAGCCTGAAAAAGTAAAAAATGATCAGTACAAGAACAATATTTATTGGCAAAAATCTGTTAACCGGAGTCATAAAGTGTTCCGGAATACTTGCAATGCTGAACTCATACCTGATGAGGAATGCAACATAGCTTGCAGCTATAACGCTGATTATATCGTATAAAATAAGTCCCGCTCTTCTATACAGTTTTGCATAGTTAAAGGGCTCTTTCTTTGAATTATTACTCATGCTCTCTCTTCCTTAAAGACAAGGCCCGCAAATGACAACATAAGGGCAATCGTCATAGGATTTCCAAGAAGGAATACCCACTCAGTAAATCCACAAACAATAAATCCTATTATCACTGCGAACGCCATAAGCGTCAAAGGCTCATCTTTTTCTTTTGCTGCATATTTCCTCAAACTGGAAACAACTGCTGCAATTATGACCATTATAAAGATTACAGCTGTTATGATACCATTATCATAAGCCACCTGAAGATATGTATTATGGGCATGCACCGCAATCTCCCCATTTGGAAGAAGCGCTCCCATTTCATCGTGTCCTGTAAGATTCAGTTCCTTGAAATATGACTTAAATATTGTGATTCTACCATTGGACAATACATCAATTCTGCTGTTCTCATCCACATAACCATTTAATGCTTCAAGAAGCATCAGGTACTCTGTCCTTGTAAAAGAAGCTGCAGCAAGCAGATCTTCTGCATTCTGAGAGTAAGTATTTTTTCCCTGATAGATTTCTTCGCAGGGATCATCCATCGGATAGCCGTAAATATCCAGTATGGGATCACCATTCTCATCGTAGTTGTAAACATCTTCCGGATATTTGTAATCGCCATAATCCGAGCCAAGGATCTTGGAAGCAAAAAGGTTTACGAATCTCTCAACGCACATAAAGTTTGTGCTTCTCCAGTTGGCTCCTCCCCTAAGAAGAATATCCGTATCATCTATCTCGTAAAATACAGGATTTGCCACAATTGTTGGAATTATTCTCTGCAGAGTAAAGGCTGCAGGGAAGCAAATAAGCACAGAAACAAGCATTGCGCAGAGTAGTCTTACAAACTGTCCCTTATTTCTGACAATTACAACCATAACAACAGCAAGAATGCTTATAATTATTGCTACATAAGCAGTTCTTGAAACCGTAAAGATCGCATAGGACATTATCCAGCCAAAAAGGACGATTTCCTTCCACGCAGATTTGAACAGATCTAATGCCCTTGAGTGTTTGGGGAATTCAACAATCTTTATCACCAGCATTACAGTTGCAGCTGCTCCCATAAAGGTGAGATACTCAGCAGTTACTGTTACAGTGTGGAAAATAAAAGCAAATCTTCCGCTTGTATAGCCTGCAAAATATCTGTGCAATAACGAAAATGCCAGAGATATTGCAAAATTGAGCATCAATCCGCCGGAAAGAATCTTATACCAGTCTTTAAATCCCTTCCAAACCACAAGTCTTAGATAAAGCGCAGTAAACAGTGTAACAAGCACTATTCCCCAGGTTCTGGTATTTCGGAAAATCACAAGTGATGCAAAGAGGATTAAAAGCAGCACCCCGAACAAGGTAAGCTTAAATTTCCCTTTATATTCGCCTCTTGTGAGGTTCTTTATAATATTTATGACAACAAATCCTGCCATGATAATGATGATGATCAGGTACTTCAATGCCATGTTGTGAAGGTCATACTCTTTTTCCGTATCTGCAAGTGCGTTACTTCTGTAATATACAATTCCGGAGATTATTGACACAACAAGCCATAATACATTTGCAGGATTAACAAGTTCCATAAATGAGAAGGTGAGCATAACCAGCGCCAATATGCATATAGTTATCCTTCTCTGAGAAAGAGTATGGAAAATGTCATACAGGTCATTCATGTACTCGCAGGCATACCATATAGACAATGCGATTGCGAGCATCATAAGTATATATATGAATCTGTCCTTAGTTTCTATATCCTGCCAGAAAGAAATACCAATCTGCTGTTTTACAGCCTTATGATTTATGGCATATAAAACAATAGCACATGCTATCGCAAGTCCAATCTCATAAAACAGTATATCAACAGCTCTAAGGTCAAAAATCCTTAGAGGGAACACCATGATCATCAGTGTTCCAAATACAAGCACAGCCGCAGGATTAGCCACGACCTTTACTGCCTGCTCAACTGTAAGCAAAGTATTTTTGTCAGAATTCTTCTTGAAATAAACATCTGCTGCAGTCCATACAGCTGCACAAATGGCAGCGATAATAGCTATGGCAAGAAGTGAAAGACCTTTATGCAAAGGAATCCTGTAGTTATACTTTAAAGCCACATGCCTTGCCGGAATCTCGTTCCAGTTATAATAAAGGCTTCCAACATACTCAGAATTATCAGGTACATCCTCAAATCCAAGGTAATACTTGGATCTCGCAGAAGAAAAGACAAGATAGTATTCCTTACCAACCTCTACATCCAGTTCCAAAGGAACAGGGACATATCCCGGAATCTCATATCCATCTGTATCGATGATCCTCCTTAACCGGTCTCGACCTGTTTCATCAAAGACTGTCACACATATGTATCTGCCATTTTCAAGTTCAGACACATAGACATCTATACTACTCAGCCTTTCATATCTTGTTATAAACTTCTGCTCAATATTGGCCTCGTAGTTAACATATCCGGATTTCTCCACAAGCTCTCCGCCGGCAGAAAAGCTACTGACACTTGTCCATACCCTGATAGGCCATATAGTAAGTATTGCTATTAGCGATATGATAAAAGCGCACGCTATAATCGCTGTTTTTTTATCGATAATATTTCTCATCAAACCTCAATCCCTGTTGTGATCAGCCCATTTGATCCTTTGTATTATTTGTATAAGTCTCGCGTATTACATACTGGGGGTTCTTATTCTGGGAAATATAGATTCTTCCCACATATTCTCCAATCATGCCAAGCATCAGCATGACCATTCCACCGATGAAGATCACTGCGCTCATGAGAGCTGAAAATCCCATTGGAACGGCCGGATTAACAAACTTCTTAATGATTGTATAAATCCCATAAATAAACCCAAGTACAGCCAGAATACTTCCCGACAAGGTAGCTATTCTAAGAGGCTTGATACTAAAGGCAGTAAAGCCATTGATCCAAAGTCCAAGGAGCTTAGCAAAAGTATAACCGCTTTCTCCTACTTCACGCTTTCTGTGATTAACATCTACATTTACAACATTTTTAGTAGTACGAAGTACAAGACCTATAACGTAAGGATATGAACTCTCATACTTTACCATTTCATCTACAACAAATCTTCTTGCCGCAAAATAGCTGGACACAAAGAGATCCTTTGGCTTACCAAGCATCACCGAAGCCATTGTCTCATTCATAAAAGTCCCGAAATTTCTGAAAAGATTGTGCTGTTTGCGTCCATATCTTGCATAAGCCACATCTGCTCCGCCATCAATGGCATCTATCAGCTTAAAAACTTCATCTGCAGGAGTCTGTCCGTCATCATCAAGGCAGACAATGTAATCTCCGCTTGTATGAGCAAGTCCCGCCATAATGGCCGAATGCTGTCCAAAATTTTTGGCAAAGTTGATTGCCAATATATGGTTTGAATTATCATTATTTACTATAGCTTTGATAGTATCCCAGGTATTATCGGGCGATCCGTCATTCACAAGGACGATCTCATGCTCATAACCCTGTCTCTCCTTCATGGTGCTGTCAATCTCGTCGATGACTCCACCAAGAGTCTTCTCTGATCTGTAGCATGGAATAACAAAGCTTATCTTCTTATTTTCCATTAAAGTATTACCTTCCGCTCACAAAAATTGTTCCATGAGTATCATATCACTTTTTTTACCATCACTGCACTCCACCATCGGCAGATCTGCATATCTGACAAATCCGGCATGCTCATAACTTCTGATGGCCGCTGTATTTGAGGAAAAAGCCCTGAGCATCAGATGCTTAAGGGAAAGCTCCTTCTTTGCGTAATCCACAGCCAAAAGAGCTGTCTCATTCCCATATCCTTTTCCAATGGCATCGTCTTCTCCGATAAATATCCCATACTCAGCCACCGTCCTGTCATCGTCCTCATATCTGAAGTATACACTTCCGACAGGCCTTCCGCCTTCACAGTTCTCGCAGATGATCATCTGCACTACTTCTCCTGTGAAAACTTTGGTTTTAAGCCAGTTTTCATGAATTTCTTCCGTAAAGTGCTCTCTGTATACGAAGTTATTCCTGACTCTCTCATTATTTCGCCACCTGACAACAAGAGGCGTATCATCTTCAGTTATCATTCGGATGGAAACAAGCTTCCCAACCCTCAAAAAATCCTTATCAGCCATCAATTCTCCTACTTTAAAGCTTAGGGTCTGTCTTCAATTCATTTCTTTAACTGAATATACCGCAAAGATATCAGCAACGGTGTCAACAAGGTCAACGCTGACATTTATGCCTTTATCGCCGTAATATCCCACTAGCCATGAAGTATCCTCTGTCTTATTCTGAACAAAAAGGACCTTTTCATCAAGAAGTGCATCCTGAACACTGTCATAGCCTGCTGCCTTTAATTTCTTTACATAAAGAGGGCTCTTAGACGCCCATCCGCCCAAAATATCATGGTTGTAGCAACTGTTGTCCACACCTTCGAACATCTTCTCAGTATAAGGTGCTGCTCCTGTACCTGCGACAGCAACATACGATACACTGGTATATACATCAATATAGTAGAAGTTCTCAGTTTTTTCTTTCATATAACCAAATAACGCGTTGTAATCAGAACAGGTGGCTTCTCTCCTTGTCTGTTCTGCTCGTGCAACTCTGTACTGAGGAACCATCATGCAAAGTCCAAGCACCATAACAGAAAGTACAGTCCATATGAATGGAATGTTACTTAAAAATGTATGGCTGCCCTCCTCATGAAGCCCTTTAAGAAGGAGTGCCAGCAATATAAAAAGCTCTAGCAGATAAAGAGGATGAGTAATTCTTATGGGATCTCTTCCTCTGAATATGATAAACATCCAAAGAGCTGACCTGCAGGCAAACAAAAGGGCAAGCAGGCAGATTATTGCAGGAAAAGGAATGCTTCTTTTTCCACTCGGATCTTTGCCAAGCGCATAAACAGCAAAAACTCCGATATACAGCATTATCACTGCCAAATTCCAAGGAAAATCCGTCATAGGATACTCATAGCCCTTTGGAAGCGATACCTGCCTGAGCCTGTAAATATATAGTCTAAGAGCCCTTGTCAATCTCTCTGAAAGCGGAGCCACCTCTCCTCTTTTAGAAGCAGCGTACTTTGCTATGCTTCCAAGAGTGTCTGCATTTATCTCCTCGTCCAGTGCAAAATTGTAGTTTTCCAAAAGCTTCTGTTCGCTTTCCGACAGTCCAATTTCCTCGTAGAACTCATGGTTTTCCTCGTACTCTGGTATGTACTGGAAATCATACAGTTCAGTTCTGTTGTCAAAAAGCCTTGTAAATTCTTTCCATTCAGATGAGGAATATGCAATCTTATCGATAAGTCTTCCCAATATGAGTCCAGCCACTATACCCGCGCAAAGAAGCACATACTTCATAAACAAAGCCTTTTTGTCCTCAGCTTCGTTCCTTGAAATAAGCCACTTCATAAAGATTGCAACACCCACCATAGGAAGGGTCAAAAGAAGCATCTCAGACCTAAGGAGATATGCAATAATTATCAGAACCACCGCAATAACATGATCTCTTTTTTCTGAGGAAAGAATCAGAAATGCTGCTGTAGCAGATAAAACTCCGCACACAACAGTGTACTGTACAAATAACAGATGTGACGAAAAAAGTCCCATAACCACGGCAAGTTCAGCAATAGCAACCACAGCTTTAAGCCATAGTTCTTTTACCATCTTAACGCTCTTATATATGACCAAAAAGAAACATCCGTATTGGACAAAACACAAAAAAATGCCGTACCAATCAATATTTTTCCCAATTCTGTACAGAAGAGAGATAAAAAGGCTGATAGGGTACAGCATCTGAATGTTATGTCCCTCCGGCACGCCTGTATATGCGCCGGAGAGAATATCTTTCATCAAAACATCATCATTGAGGTCAAAGAAATAGTCACCCGCAAGTCCAGCCATTAATACTGCAGCGAGTATAGTCAAAACAGATATTATTAAGCTTGAATTTGCACGTATACTTTTCATTGCCTGCTCCAACGTAAGCTTAGTTAAATTTATAGTACTCCTTGACTCTCATTACCACCTCATCAAGATCATCATCCGTAAGTTTGTAATACATAGGAAGTCTTAAAAGTCTTTCGCTCTCCTTGGTCGTGTACTTATCCTCTCCTCTGAACTCACCATAGATAAGGCCGGCCTTTGCAGAATGCAGCGGAACATAATGTGAAGCAGGAAGAATATCGTTACTCTCAAGGTACTTAATAAGTCCTCTTCTCTCCTCGAAGTCCTTACACTTTATATAGAACATGTGAGCATTGTGTTTGCATTCCTCAGGAATATAAGGAAGCTCGATAAGTCCTTTTTCACAAAGAGGCATAAGCGCTTCATAATATCTATTCCAGTGGTCAAGTCTTGCATTGTTGATCTCATCTGCAAGTTCAAGCTGCGCATAAAGATAAGCCGCATTCATCTCACTTGGAAGATAGGAGGATCCGGGAGCTATCCAGCTGTACTTATCAACCTTACCGAGCTTGTAAAGTGTACGGTTAGTTCCCTTTTCTCTTATTATAATCGCATCATCAGCATAGGTCTCATCTCTAAGAAGAAGTGCTCCACCCTCACCCATGCTGTAATTCTTGGTCTCATGGAAGCTGTAATTTCCAAAATCTCCTATAGCACCGAGAGCCTTGCCCTTATAAGTAGCCATAACGCCCTGAGCAGCATCCTCTATAACAAAAAGGTTATGTCTCTTAGCTATATCAAGGATAGTGTCCATCTCACAGCCGACGCCTGCATAGTGCACAGGAACAATAGCCCTTGTCTTAGGTGTTATAGCCTGCTCGATGAGCTTCTCATCAATGTTCATGGTGTCAGGTCTGATATCAACAAATACAACCTTTGCACCGCGTAAAACAAAAGCATTGGCAGTTGACACAAAGGTATATGAAGGCATTATGACTTCATCGCCCTCTTTGATTCCTGCAAGAAGTGCTGCCATCTCGGTTGCATGTGTGCAGGATGTTGTAAGAAGCGCCTTATAGCAGCCTGTCTTATCCTCTATCCATTTGTTTGCTTTTGCAGTATATGGACCGTCTCCGCAGATCTTCTGATTCTCAACACATTCTTTGATGTAATCAAACTCTTTTCCGGTAAAAGGCGGTACATTAAAGTTTATACGCATAGCTTATCCTCAGTCTTTCTTTTCCAAAAAGATCTTTCTGGTAATAAAATTGTAAACCATAACTACGCCGGTTGCACCGAACTTAAAGAAAACATCCTTTGCAAATCCTGCGCTCATAATGCCCTGAAGCCATGTCCAATGTAAATAGATAACGTCAAATCCAACAAACAGGCAAAGCTCGTTGATTCCCATTCCTATGATACTGAGGATAAGAAAGATCATGAATTCAGTCTTTCTGTTAAGATCCTCTTTTCTCTCAAATACAAATTTGAAACTGAGAATGTAATTACAAACTACAGAAACAGTAAATCCAAGAAATGCTGAGATCAGGTAATACTGCGGAAAAATGTCAGCAAATCCCGTCTTCTCAAAAGTAATATTAAATATTCGATAGATAACATAGTCTATGATGAAACAGATAACTCCCACCAGACCAAATTTCGCAATCTGCGCCATTAGCTTTTTCATTTAACAATTCCTCGCTTTCAAAGTCTCTATTATAATCATAAAAGGCTATAATATCAACCGAAGTCCTCATCCCAGCGTCTGACGCTCTTAAAGAGACGTGTATTACTCAGTACTCTCCCCACATAATCGAAGATTATCTTCCTGATCAAGTCAACAAATACTCCGATAGCAAAAATAATAAGAATTGCTCTGAGCTGATGCCACGCAAACAGAATTACACTGTTCTTTGGCACTTCACCAATTATTGGAGAAAGCCATGCTACCCACCTATCCCTGATCTCAAGATGCATATGAAGAAGGTATACGCCAAAAGTAAACGGCGCCACAAAGCGCACAACATCTGCAAATTTATTCTCTCTCATCCTGTAATACCTAAAGAATGAGAAAAGTCCAAGTGAGCCTGTAAGGGTAAAGATAAAGTTTAGGTGAACCGGTACTTCCGAGTAGTAAACAAATCCGCCCCTGTAGTAGTTGATATAGTAAAGACCAATTATCATGACAGCTATAACAGATACGGAAATAAGAAATACCGCGGCACTCTTTTGGGCATTATCAAACAGCTTGACCTCATACTTTCTGATATAAGAGGCAATAAGATAAAGAACTATGAACCAGCCATAATCATAGCCAAAGTGGTCAGTCACAAACATTACAGGAACAAAGCTCTTCACGAAGCTGAACCACACAAGAAGTCCAAGAATTATGGCCTTTAGCTGCTTCCTGGAAAGTGCCTCTGTTGCCGCATTCATAAGCGGTGCAAGAACGTACATTAAAATGTAGGCTGTAACAAACCAATAGTGCTCAGAAGAAATAGGGAAAAGATACTGAACAAGCTTGTATACGGAGTCACTGGCCTTTATTGAATATGTACCAACAAGCATCATGGCTGCTGATACTAAAAGCGTGTAAAAGTAAACCTGACAGATAAGCTGAAGTATCTTACTGGGCTTTATCTTTCCCTTAGAGAGAAAGAAACCGCTTAGAAGAACATAGGTGTTAAGGCCTGTAATACAGATGGCTTCGATTATAGATGCATATATCTGTACTCCTGTTGCAGGTACTCCAAGCTTAAGAAGCACATCTGCATGGGAATTATAATGAAGCGCCAGGATCATGATCATTGCAACGATCCTCAAAAGCTCAAAGCTGGCGTTTCTTTTTTTTACAGTTTTTTCCCCTGTACTACCCATGTTTCCTCCTGCAGCAAACTCAAGGCTAATCATCTGTCTACGTTTGCTTTTCCGTTCTTAATGCTGTAAACCATGTCACACTTTTCGATGGTCTGAAGTCTGTGTGCGATGATGATAAGTGTCTTCCTGCCATGAAGTCTGTTGATTGAATCCATGATAGCTGCCTCTGTCTCATTATCAAGAGCAGATGTAGCCTCATCAAGAACAAGAACTTCAGGATCTTCAAAAAGAGCTCTCGCAATACCGATTCTCTGTCTCTGTCCACCGGAAAGTCTTATGCCTCTCTCTCCGATCTCAGTGTCGAGTCCCTCAGGAAGCTTTTTAACGAACTCATCAAGTGAAGCCTCTTTTAAAGCCTGCCATACCTTGTTGTCGTCAATGTCTTCATCGGGATATCCAAATGCCACATTTTTACGGATTGTTGAATCCACCATAAAAATAGTCTGAGGAATATAGCCCACGTTCTTTAGCCATCCCTGGTAGTTTGTCATGACATCTACGCCGTCAGCATAAATATGACCGTTTTCAGGCTTCAAAAGCCCAAGAAGAACGTCAACTATTGTAGTCTTGCCGGCACCTGATGTACCAACGATACCAACGGATTTACCAACTGGTATCTTCATGCTGGCTTTATCAAGAATAAGGGTTTCTGTATTGGGATATCTGTAGCTTATATCTACCATCTCGATATCCTTTGTAACAGGAAGCTTCTCAACCTGAACCTTTTTGTGGTAATCCTCGCTGTTATATGATACAGAGCCGTCATTGATCTCCCTCTGAAGGTTATCACTGACATTCATAAGGAACGGCTCAAAGTATGCTATGGAAGTCTGATAGTTATTGATTCTGTTGGCACTTGGAAGAAGTCTTGCTGCAGCTGCACCAATTACAGTAAGAGTAGGTACCAGCTTGGCAAGTTCCGTTCCACCTATCATCATGACCAGCATGTAGCCTATCATTCCGGTTATTGCAATAGTCTCGATCAAAAGTCTTGGTGTGGAATTATAGAGGTTATATTTCTGAACCGCATTTACATAACCTGCTCCACAGTCCGCATAGCCATTGATAAAGTAATTTTCCTTATTGGCAATCTTGATCTCTTTTATACCTGTAACAGACTCATTAATCCACTTGTACAGTCCGCTGTAGTAATCCTGGTTGTCCTGACCGGCCTTGATCATAACAGGTTTGATCACAAACTTTATTATAAGAAGTACTATCACCAAAAGAGATGCTATCGTGATTGTCATGACCGCATCCAGTTTGAGTAAAACAAAAACCAGACAGGCAAACACGATCGACTCACTTATAAGTCCGAGACAGCTCAAAATAAGTCCATACATATTATTAACATCAGATGTTATACTTCTCTGAATAACAGCTGTATCAGCATTTAGGTAATACTCATAGGGCCTTTGCATGAAATTGATCATCATGCGTCTTGAAGTTGCGAACTGATTTGTATATACAAACTTAAGCTGAATCCTGTTTACCATGAAAAGAAAAAGATTCTTTACAATAAAAGCAAGGATAATACCGACCATTATAAGTCCGGCCAGCTGGGTGGAGCTTGTCATATTTAAACCATGATAAACAGCTGAGAGGTATTTATTAGCCTCCACCTGGTTTTCATCTATTACAATTTGCATAACCGGTGCTATCAATACGATACTCACGGACTCCAAAATTCCTGAGATCAGCATCAGAAATACAATACCAACCATCTGCTTTTTTTGCCTCTTATCCAAGAGGACCATCAGTTTCTTGTAAATCTTACGCATATAGAACATGCCTTTCTATTTTTTACTGTTCATTTATCAGCTTGAACTTGAGCTCTGCAAGCTTCCAGTCCACTTCATTGTCAATATCCTGAACTTCAAGCTCAGAGAGTTCAAGCGGAAGTATCTTTCCAAGCATGAGATTCTTGTTTTTCAAAAAGCTCTCTGTCCTTGTTACATAGAACTGTCCGGCGTCATGATAATGGGGAACAAGGTCCTGGGATCTTGCGCTTAAAAACTCCGGTTGTCTGAAAACAAGACTTCCTTCCTGAATTTCCATCGCCCTCTGCGGTGGATATGAAAAGCGGACAACAGGAATAAGTCCGTCAGCGTCAGATGCCTTCAGAGTCTCAACAGCTGTCTTAAGCCTCTCAGCTGTAATAAACGGAGCTGTGGGATAAATACATGTAATAATATCATAATCCTCGCCGCGCTTGCGGTACTCATCAATTACTTCCTCAATTACATCCGTAGTTGTAGCATAGTCATTGGATGTCTTCTCGCTTCGCAAAAAAGGCACCTTCGCACCATATTTTCTAGCGACATCCGCAATTTCTTCTGAATCTGTAGAAACCATTACTTCATCAAAGGCTCCGGACTTTAACGCTGCTTCAATCGAATATGCGATTATAGGCTTTCCGTTAAACTCCTTGATATTCTTCTTAGGTATTCTCTTGCTGCCTCCTCTGGCAGTTATCATAGCAAGTGTTTTCATTTATTATCCCTTACCCTGCAACTTTTTCCTAAAATTTCTATAGCCCCAAAGGAGCTTGTAATACACATAAAACTTTAAAGGTGACTCACATACCATACCGATAAGCTTCTTCTCCTCGGTCCCTGTCCTTTCAGTGTAATAGCTGTTTTTCTGGAAATCCGGGAAGTATGCAATCATCTCTGCAGTAATTCTTTTGACGAATTCAAGTTTTGTAGGCTTTACGCATGGCATATAGGTAAAAAGTGTGTTTACAAAAAAGAGCTGTGTAAACATATACTCAAGTTCTTTCTCAAACTCATCGTAAAAGCCAAGTCTCTTAGCCTCGCTTATCATGATCCTGCCGGCTTCAAGTCTGTCCTCACACTTCTGCAGTGAAAAAGAATGGACTGTAGAAGCATCATGCTGATAGTAATAATACCATGGCTTTGCTATGTACTCATAGTGCTTCGCTGTCAGAAGGTATGAATTGCTCATGGCATTGTCTTCATAAAATATTCCTTCCGGGAAAAAGAGCTCCTTCTGTAATATAGTCTCTTTTTTATAAATCTTGACTACAAGCCTTCCACCGTCTAGTATCAGGCTCTTTTTCTTCTCATGGTCAAGTACACCTGACTGCTCTGCGCTTCCATTTGCTTCAACAACATCCCCGACGTTGTAGGTGTGCTCGCTCACAAGGCTTAGGTCACATCCCACCATATCAGCGCCGGTATTGTCAGCCTTCTCCAGCATAAGTCTGTACATATCGGGATCAATCCAGTCATCAGCGTCGATAAATCCTATCCACTCGCCTGAAGCGGCTTTTATTCCAAGGTTCTTGGCGCCTCCCTGATGTCTGTTGACCTCACTATGTATAACCCTGAATTTATCAGGATTTTTCTTCTCATAATCTTTAAGTATCTTCAAGGACTCATCTGTCGAACAGTCATCCACTGCAATGATCTCATAGTCATCAAGGTTCTGCGAAAGAAGCGAGTCAAGGCAAAAGGTAAGTTTATCACCGGATGCCATATTGAAGACCGGTACTATTATACTAAGTTTCATTAAATCCTCCCGGCTATCAGCTGGTACTTTACATTAGTGCCTCTGCTATCCTTACTGCTCCGCGTCCGTCTGTAATATCACAAAGCTTCTCTCTCATAGTATTTCTTTTCATCTCATCCGCTGAAAGGAGCTCTACTTCACGAATTATTGTATCAATCGTCTGTGATTTACTATCTTCGCCATTCATAACACTTCCGGCAAAGGCCATGCCCTGTGTAGCGCCAAAGTACTCAACGTTAAATTTCTGATTGTCAGCAACCTGGTAGAATACAGCAGGAAGACGTATTGCAGCGCACTCAGTAAGCATTGTGCCAGCAGCCAGGACTGCGATATCGCTTTTTCTCATGAGCTCAGCCATATTCTTAACAGATGCGCAGAGTTTTATGTTCTGCGTCGCTCCGAATCTCTCTTCTATTTCAGCTTTATTCTGGACAAAGTCGCCAATGACAACATTCCAGATTATATCAGCGTTCAGTTTTAGTTCAACAACTTTTTCAAGGACAGGAACTATCATGTTGCACATATCTGCGCCGCCTGTGGAAAGAAGCACATGAATCCCTTTTTCCTTTACGGAAACCGGTTCTGACTCCTCGTAAAACTGTCTACGCAGAGGTGCATAGTTTAGTCCCAAAAGAAGCTTAGTTGGAGCCTTGATACTTCCGCAAACTCCTGCGTAATCTGCCTCGTAGCCCATATTCTTAGAATAACCGCTGTAATTTATAAGGATGTCTACCGGATAAATATCAGCCTTAAGGTCATCGAGGTAGGCAAGAGTGCATATTCCCTTAAGCCCTTCAAAAAAGCCTTTTGTAACCATATAAGAATCAACTAAAAGAGCTGTAACATCTCGCTTTTTGAGCTCTGATTTTAGTGTCTCAAGTTCAGAATCCATATCTCTGTAGTCAGTGTCAAGAACTACTACATCCATTCCGTCTTCAGCAAACTCCAAAAAGAGCCTTTCAGATTCTGTATCCGCCACAAAAAAGGTCACAGCCTGCCCTCGCGCTACAATCTCTTTTGCTATTGTAATGCACCTCATTATGTGACCTGTTGCGATTATACTGTTTGCGTCAGTTCTTATTCCAATCATACAAACTCTTACTTTATAAGATCCCAGCTAAGGGGTGTTCCTTTCTCAATGTCATTTATAGCCGTCATACCAAGAACTTCTTCGTAATGCTTTGTGTGCATGCCATTTCCCGGTCTGATGCTTCTGACATTCTCTGGAGTCAGCACTTCGCCTGCCTTTATGTCTTTTACCACAAAAAGTGATCTGCTGAGTCTCCTCTCAGATGCCTGCTTGTCGCTGAGGCTATATTCATAAGAACCAAGAGCCTGCTCCATTATGCGCACATCCTTGACCATCTTGGCAAATTCAGCTGGTTCCATGGAAAATGCATCATCTACGCCGCCTGCCGAACGATTGAGAGTAAGGTGTTTCTCAATCATCTTAGCCCCAAGCACAACACTTCCGATAGCAACAGTATCACCCGGTGTATGGTCTGATAATCCCACCATGCAGTCATACTTATCAGCAAGGCCTTTCATCATCCTTAAGTTTACCATATCGTAAGGTGTCGGATACGCGCTCACGCATTTTAACAGGATGACGTTCTCATTTCCCTCTTCTTTGCAGGTGTTAAGAGCAAGCTCGATATCCTCTTCATAGGCAATACCTGTAGCGAAAATAATAGGCTTATGCAGAGCCGCAACTTTTCTGATAAGCGGAATGTCATTGATTTCAAAGCTTGCGATCTTGTAGGCTGGGACATTTAGGTTCTCAAGATAATCGACAGCAGTGAAATCAAAAGGAGATGAAAAACACTCCATACCAAGGCTGTGAGCCTCCTTCATAAGGCCTTCATGCCACTCCCAGGGAGTATATGCCTCTTCATAGAGATTATGAAGAGTTCTGCCCTCCCAAAGGCTTCCTTCTGAAGTCATAAACCAGGGTTTATCGCAATCAATTGTTATTGTATCAGCAGTGTAAGTCTGCAGCTTTACAGCATCTGCTCCAGCTTCTGCAGCTGCATGAATAATCTCTACTGCCCTGTTATAATCTCCGTTATGGTTGCCGGAAAGCTCAGCCACTATGAATGTAGGCTGCCCCTCTCCAAGCTGTTTATTTCCGATTTTGATATTCTTACTAAACATTTTGTTTGTCACCTCTACTCTATACTACGGATAATTCAGATATCATACATTCTTGAACATAAAGTTCAAGAATGTATCAACCAAGCCAATTTAAATCGACTTCGTCGATGGGGCTTGGTTGACTCCTGAATCACTTTCTCACGAAACCCGCAGTAAATGCGTGTTTCTATAATTTCATCTAAGATATCATACCAATAGTTTAATGTATCCAACCACATCGCCGGCACTTAGTCTCACATATCCTGATGATTCAAAGCATTTCTGCGAAGCCACATTTTCCAGCTTAACAAAGCCGGTGAGCACCTTAACTGTTGCCGGCAGCTCTTTTTCAACCATCCTGAGGATATCCTTGCCGTAGCCCCTGCCGCGGCATTCAGGATTTATCATGTAGCTGATCTCAGCGATCTCACTATTTTCCCCTTCAAGGTCAAGCCTGATATTTCCCAAAAGTTCATCGCCATCAACAAGCATGAGCATACGACATTTCTCATCTGAAAGCTTTGATTTCATCCAGTTTTTATGAGTATCAAGTGTTATTATTTTTTGAGTGAATGACCCGGCTCTTGTGGTCTCATCATTTCGCCAGCAAAGTATTGCCTCGGCGTCATCCATGGTCGCTCTTCTAAGCTCCATTTTAACCTCTCCGTCAAACTCATATATGTTCTTGGACAATGCCCAAGAACATATGACAAATAGGCCATTCCAGTGCGACTACGTCGCAGGGCCTATTTGCACTCGTATCATGGTTTCACGAAATGCGCAGCGTAGTGCGCATTTCTGCAATTTAGTCCAATA
>JAEEGL010426763.1_pt1 | contig 24062 bp, 21 predicted proteins | sample 9134231 | NCBI WGS metagenome assembly JAEEGL01 (sample SAMN16246548, study PRJNA631951) | gut metagenome | biome: gut microbiome; feature: rumen; material: fiber-attached | host: Bos | place: Iran: Karaj | collected 2018-10
CGACGCGCCCGTTTCACCTGTAGCGTCTATGCCGACTCGCGCTGCAAACTCTCCGTCCGAGGAGACAAGACCGTAAAACCCGTCACACGAATCGAAAGTGAAAACTCCTGATATAAGATTGAAAACGTCTTGGTGCTCCGATCCAAGCCACGATTCGTAACTGTCAAAAAGGATACGGACTTCTGATACCGTTATTTCTCTCCCGCTGATTTTTAACGTGTCGCCAACAGACGGTTGTCTGACACCCGTCTGAAAATACACGTCGTTGCCGATAAGACACAGAACCGTCTGCCCGTTTGGAACGTCTCCCTGACGGACTTTCAGATTTAAGCGCAAGGCGTTCTGCTGAAGCAGATAATCATCGGATATGAAAACTGCGCGCTCGTCCGTGTCAAGTACTGCAGTAATTTTTCTTCCGTAATATTTTTCAGAGAGGCCGACAAGATCTCTGTATGTTTTTATGTAACCGACCTTTGATTTTTCCAGCAGATCGTCGGCAACTGTCTTTGTAATCCACATTGAGTTGCCGTCTGTTTTCTTGTTTCCCGCAATAACAGGCACTTCGTTTACCACCGAAAAAGGAAACAGATTCGTGTCTGTTTCAAGGCTGACGTTTGTGTCGTCGGTCATAAAATAATCAGGAGTTATAGCAATATTAACTTGGCCTTCTGCAAGCGAGTAATAGGGTGCAAACGAATAAATGTAATAATCGATACCTGACTGAGGATCTCCCGCAGCGGTTCTGAGCTTTTCAGCGGCATCCGGAACCGATTCGCCTACGTAAAAAGCGTTTTTGTTGTACATGTTCGCAGCCTTGCTAACAGAAGACAGCTTTTTCCCATATATAGCCGCAAGAAGTACCGATACAGCGGCAAGAAGACCCATGCTGAATCTAAGGAGTGTTCTTCCCTTCTTTTTTCCGCCGGAAGTTCTTTCCTTGAAAAGCTTTTTAACTGTTCCGGAAAGGCGGTACAGTATGCCGTACTCGTTTTTTTTTCGATTCCGGAATCGGAGGAAGATCCGTAAAATCCTTTTCGCATGACGCCGACTCGTCCGCGACATGCGGCTCAAACGATCCCTCACGAAGCCGGATTTCACCCGAATCATCTATCACCTGGACAGACGGATCGTCCACTTTCAGATATATCTTTTCGCCGGTGTTGACAATTCGAAGTTTTATGGGATTTGCGGGGCTGTTACCATAGTATTTCAGCGAAATATGTTCTCCTGCCTCATTTTTTTCGGCAAATTCACCGAGAAAAATATCGTTCTTCGAACGCAGCGAATAACCGGTTACATTTTCGTTTCTTTTAACATCGACTATTTGACCGTCGGACAGGCGGATGACTGTTTCGCAGTAGTGGTCAACAAGCTTTTCCTCATGAGTGACAAGGAGGACTAGACAGTTTTCGGATATCCTTTTCAGCATATCCATAACCATAACAGTGTTTGCCTCGTCCAGGTTGCCGGTTGGCTCATCGGCAAGGATGACAGCAGGGGATTTAACGATCGCCCTTGCAATAGCAACGCGCTGCTGCTGACCTCCCGACAGACTCAAAGGGTATCTCTTGCGATATTTTTCCATCCCGACGTTTGAAAGCGCGGTAATAACCCTTTCGGTTATTACCTTTTCATCCTTTACACCGCAGAGTCTGAGAACATCGGCGACGTTATCAAAAACGTTTTTTTCATAACTCAGGTTGTAATTCTGGAATATATATCCGATAAATCTGTTTCGAATATAATTGTCTTCGACGCCGAGTTCCGTGCCACTGACAGAAATAACACCTCTGTCTGAACGGTCTAGTCCTCCGATAACGTTAAGGAGGGTGGTTTTGCCGCACCCGCTTTTGCCAAAAATCGCCGTTATACCGGTCTCGGGAAGATCAAGACTGATATCGTTTATAACATGTATTTCATTGCTTTTGCCTTTGTTGTAATACTTGTCAAGATGCTTTGCGCTGATTATCATCATTTGCCTCCCCTGATTGCCTTTTTGACCGATTCACCGAAAAGCTTTTTTACCTGTTTTGCAGTAACACGGATCACGATTATCAGAACGCCGGCAATCACAAGAGCGAAAACAGCCGGAGGGACAAAGTCAAACGCGGCGCTGAGTTTCGGTACGTCGTAAATAACGAAGGCCGCGAAGAGAGTTATTATGATAGCAGGAACCGCCGAAATCAGCATTCGGAAAAACATTCCGGTTCTGATAACTTTTACCGGAATTCCCATGGATCGCATGACTGCCATCTCCCCCCTGAACGCGTCGATCGTTTTTGAAGTACAGAGATTAATAAAGAAAGCAATAAAAATCACACCGAGAACCCACATAACGGCTGAAAAAAATCCGGAAATCAGAGCGCTTACAAGCTCCAGGAGCGACATTTCACGCTCCGTGTCCGAACTAACGGCAACGTACGTTTCACCAGTTATTTTCCTTGCCGCGCTGCGAGCAGCGCGGTCAGAACCGAAAAACAGCGAAATCTGAGGATAACCTCCAGTTTCATCGCTTACGGCCTGTTCAAACAATGCCACATATTTTTCAATGCTGATGTAGATCTCATCTTCCCTGCATCCGATTCCCAAATCACGGTAAAGGCCGTCCGAAGACTTTTTCATGTTTACGTGATTCGAGACGAAAGTTGCGGAGCACGTAATATTGACCGTGAAAGATGCGGATGTATCTGCTCTGGCGGACCCTGAGAAGTAAACTTCATCTCCGCTAAGCGTTGACAACGGAATAACCGAAGAAAGCAGCGTTTCTTTTTCACCCTGCAAAATAACGGATTTTATATCAAGAAAATTTGCGGCGCAATGGCAGGCGGAAATATAATCAAACCCTTCATCGGTGCAGATTATTTCCGGCTGGCGTCTATTGTCACGAAACGTTTTTATACCAACAACGTGAAATTCACGTCCAAGCAGATATGCGGTAAATGGTTCAAAACTTTTCACTGAAAGCTCATCCTGTGCCGCGCTTACCGGAACGCAAACGAGAATTTCATCGACTTTTTCCGGATATCTTCCGGCGGAAAGGCGACCAGGGCGAACGCATTTTTTGACAACACAATTAAAAAGTGAGTATCCGAATGCGTAATCGTCCGGATCAGTCATAAGATCGAAAGAAAAATCGTAAGCTGCGTCGTATCTTACGATACCTTCAGCGCCAGATTCTTCGGCAAGCCCAGATATTTCCTCCCCGGAAAACGGCGCTCCGTCGCGCCGGGCAACAACCAGACGGCCATCTGCCGGCGTGAAAACGTATCTTCTTTCGAACAATTCGAGCGCTGAAGTGCTGGCCGATGAAATTCCTATAACTGCGATCGTGCCGACAAGAAGAAGAAAACAAATAAAAAGTGACAAAAGCGGCTTTGACCTGAATATAGCCCATCCGAGCGAACAACCGTTCGACAGAACACCGACAGCGGATTGTTTCATTTCAGGAGGTATTTCCTTGCTTACATTATCATGAGAGGTGAGAACTGTATCCGATGCGACAGAACCGTCATATATCCTGATATGCCGCGTAGCATACTGTTCCGTCTCGTCGAAACTGTGCGTAACGACGATTACAAGTTTATCCTTTGAAATCTCATGCAGGAGGGCCATTATCTCGCGCGAAGATGCCGCATCAAGGTTTCCCGTAGGTTCATCGGCGAGTATCACTGGGCTGTCCTTAGCCAGTGCGCGCGCTATTACCGTGCGCTGTTTCTGTCCTCCCGAAAGTCGCGAGCCCTTCTGGCGGAGATGTCCTGACAGTCCTACCCGATCAAGCAATTCCATCGCGCGACGTCGTCTCTCAACGGCGGACCGGATATGCATAAGCGAGAGCTCGACGTTCTGAAGCACAGTAAAACTGTCAATTATATTGTAATCCTGAAAGACAAAGGAAATATACCTGTGGCGGTAATCCTCCCAATCGGACTGAAGATAATGGGATGTGGGCTGACCTTCTATTAGAAGCTCGCCCTCCTCATATGTATCCATCCCGCTTATAACATTGAGGAGAGTTGATTTGCCGGAGCCAGACTCGCCGGTCACGGCGACAAATTCACCGCGCTCAAACGCGAGATCGACACCCCGGATACCGATAGCAACAGCGCCGTCAGAGGCATATATTTTGCCGATATTTTTTAGTTCCAGAAAAGGCATCAGCTTGTTAAAACTCCTTTCAATTCAAAACTGATTATATCATACAAGACGTAAAAAGTCAAACTGAACGGCTTTTTTGCCGCCTTTTCAAAAAATCGGAGCAGGTACTCGCCCCGCTCCGAATTATTATTTGATTGTTACTCTACGCTTTCAAACGGTATCATAACTGTTCCGCTACCGTCGTCAAGCATAACCTTCGGCAGAACGCCGTCCCAAACTGAAAGATATTCAGCGTATCTGAGATAATCTGAAATAAGCTTTATCTCCGATGCGCTCTTCCCGCTGAAATCTATCTCGTATGTTTTCCCGTTCTCCGTTTCGGTCTCTATAATGCTGAAGCCGTGCATACGTGCTATTTCAACGGATTTCAGGGCGATAGCTTTGGCCTCCGCGTCGGCGATCGCTATCTGTGCCTCAGCCTGGCCCTGCGCCTCGGCAATTTTCGCCTGTGCGTCCAGCTTTGCGACCTCAAGCTCTTTCTCCGCCTCGATAACCGCTTTTTCCTTTTCGTACTCTGCCTTCAGCTTTTCCTGTTCTGCAATCATCTTGTCCTCGACCGTCGATTCAAAGGCATCACTGAATGATATATCAGTCAGAACAACCGTTACGATATTAACATAATACGTATCGGAAATGCTTTCTTTAATGACTTTTTCAACCTCAGGCGATATGTTTGCCCGTGTTTCAATTATCGTCATTGCGGAATACTGCGACAAAACAGATTTCGCCTTTTCTATACATGCTGAATTGACCCTGTTCTGAAGAAGTGCAAGATCTCCGTAGCGCACAGCAATGTCCATGGCGTACTCTGTATTGATCATATACTGTACCGTCATGCTTATATCCATAGTCTGTGCGTCTTTAGAATAGGCTTCGGTGCGGATGTCTATATTCTGCACCTTCGCGTCGTATACCTCGTATTCGCGCGAAACCCAGAAATCGAAATATGTGCCCGCAGTCCTTACATATTCGGCTCTTCCCCAAACCTTGACAACCGCAATCTCGCCGGCTTCGACAGTATGAATGCTGGACGGCACGATTATAAATGCAAGCACCGCAGCAAGCGCTATTATTACCGGAACGGGTTTTACGCGTAATCCCTTTTTTCTGCCAAGAACTATCGCTACGACCGCTGCGGCAAAAATTGCAGCGATCACAATTGTTACTATACTCTTCATTTCAATTTCCTCCAATATTCTTTCTTATCTATTGTTGTTCAGGCGTTTCCATCGCCGGTTTCTGTCTGTATACCGGCGGCTTTCCAGCCAGCAAAACCCGCGATGAGAGACGTTATGTCGATTCCGGTGGATTCTTTCAAGCCTTCGATCACCTGACTTGCCGAGGTCATTACGTCCCTGACAACTCTTGTCGCGTTGCCGTCGCCGTACATGACGATCCTGTCCGTCTGAGTGAGCGGCTCAGCGGCGTTCTTTACGACCTCGGGAAGCGCCTTCAGATACATTTCAAGCACCGAAGCCTCACCCATTTTTCGCTGTGCCTCGGCTTTCTTTTCAATTGCTTCGGCCTCGGCAAGGCCCTTGGCTCTTATACCCTCTGCCTCCTGCTCCATAGCAAACCTGGCGGCTTCGGCGGCGACGCGTTGCGCCTGGGCTTCCTGCATGGCTTCATATTTTCTCGCTTCTGCGTCCTTCTGACGGCGGATAAGATCAGCCTCCGCCTCTTTCTCGGCTTTGTATTTCATCGCGTCAGCCTGTTTTCTTATTTCAGCGTCAAGTTTTCTCTCACGGAGAGCGATTTCTTTTTCTGCAAGAACCGCTTCCTTTTCACGGCGGGCGATATCAGCGTCTGCGCGGGTGATCTCTATCGTCTTGCGCTGCGCCTCCTGCTGGATATTGTACGCTGCGTCGGCTTCAGCGCGCTTGTTATCGGCCATGACCTTCATATCGGATTGCTGTACCGCAAGCGCAGCATCCTGCTCGGCTATTAGCTTTTCAGCCTCAACTTTAACTGCGTTTGCCTCCTGCTGTGCGTTTGCGGTGGCAATAGCTATATCACGTTGTGCGTTTGCCTTTGCGATTTGTGCGTTCTTTCTTATCTGCTCGACATTGTCGATACCCATGTTTTCGATCGTACCCGCCGCATCCTTAAAATTCTGAATATTGAAGTTTACCACTTCAATACCGAGCTTTTCCATGTCCGGAACGACGTTCTCGGTAATCTTTTTTGCAACGCCCTGTCTGTCCTGTACCATTTCCTTAAGTCCGACCGAACCTACAATTTCGCGCATATTGCCTTCAAGAACCTGAGTGACAAGCATGACAAGTTCATTCTGATGCATCCCGAGAAGCGACTCAGCCGCTTTTTCAAGCAGAGCAGGATTTGAGCTGACCTTTACGTTTGCAACACCATCGACAGTAACGTTAATAAATTCGTTTGTCGGAACCGCTTCGGACGTCTTTACGTCAACCTGCATAACCCGCAGTGATATTTTATCGACTCTCTCAAAAAACGGAAATCTCCATCCCGCTTTTCCAATGAGGATGCGGCGTTTACCAAGTCCCGAGATAATATATGCCATGTCGGGCGGAGCCTTAAGATATCCCGCCCCGAAAAGAACCGCGAAAAGAATTGCCGCGGCGACCGCGATAACAGTGATGATGATAGGATCCATGATTAATCTCCTTTACATTTTGCCCTCTGTCTTTTTCATTTTATTCTTGAGTTCGTCGAGCAGCGCATGCGCCGTCCTGCTCATTTCGGCCGAGCGATACGCGTAGAACATTGTTCGCAAAACCTCGGCAATCTTTTTCCTGTCACATGAACGAAGATATGAAAGATCTTCCGTTACGGCAAGTGACGTCGATGCGACTCTTGCTTCGCTCACCGCGCCTTCGTTCAGTGCACACATTTCAGCAAAACAGCCGTACAGTACATCATCGGGAATAAGGTCGTCTCCCTCATCGGAGAGATCTCCGTTTACATATGAAAGCATGTCTGTTATATCTCCGATCTGCAGACTTTCGCTCAGCATGTTGATTATTATCAGCCTGCAGAGTTGCCTTTTTGAGTACTGCTTATTTTCGGTTCTAGAAACAAATCCGCGCGCTACCCAGTTCTGAATCGAATAAGGTTCGATGCCTGTAAGCGCTGTGATCTGTGACCGATAAATGTCTCCTCCGGCGAATATGTGGCCGAGAACCTCTTCGATTTTTCGCCTATTTACAGTGTCTGTCGCAATCGTTGTACCCGGAAAGCTTTTTTTTTTCATTCACTTTGATACCTCCTGTCCGCGCCCGTTTACATGATTATATCATACATTCGCTTGATTGTCAATACCCATCATGCAATTTTATGAAAAAATTTCCCGGTGAATCTCACCGGGAAAAGGACTATTTTTTTTCGCTATCGGAAACATGGATATTAATCGTCGAAAGCCGCCGGTATTCATTGAAATCGATCTTTCTTAATATCGTCTCAAGTTCCTGATCGCCCATCGCGGTATTGCGGCCTTCAGCGTAAAGCCTGTCAACCACATCTTTTATTCTGCTTACGATCGGTGCATGCTTGTCGATTGCATCGCCGCCCCTGAGCCGGAAATGACCGTTCAGCCAGAAAGCTATGCCGGCGAGCCCGCTGTGAGAATCGACCGCAACGGCGGCCGGGCGGCCGAGAATCTTTTCTGTGTCGAATATACTGTATATCTCAGGATCCTTGAGCATCCCGTCCGCGTGGATACCTGCACGCGTGACATTGAAATTACGTCCGACAAAAGGCGTGCGCGGAGGGATGTCGTATCCGATTTCGTTTTCAAAATATTCTGCGATCTCGGTAATGACCTTAAGATCCATTCCATCGGTTGTGCCGCGAAGCGAAGCATATTCGACCGCCATCGCTTCAAGCGGGCAGTTGCCCGTTCTCTCGCCGATTCCGAGCAAAGCGCAGTTGACACCGGAACAGCCGTAAAGCCAGGCTGTTGACGCATTGTTGACGACTTTGTAGAAATCGTTGTGTCCATGCCATTCAAGAAGCTCGCTCGGGAATCCGGCATAGTGCTGAAGCCCATATATGATTCCAGGTACAGAGCGTGGAAGCGCTGCTCCGGGGAAAGACACGCCGTATCCCATGGTGTCACAGGCACGTATCTTTATAGGTACGCCGCTTTCGTCCATAAGAGAGTGGAGCGCCTCAGCGAAAGGAACGACAAAACCGTAGTAATCCGCCCTGGTGATGTCCTCAAAATGACATCTCGGACGAATCCCGAAGCTCAGCATTTCTTTGACGATTCCAAGATATTTGTCCATTGCCTTTGCTCTGGTAAGGCCCATTTTATTATAGATATGATAATCGGAGCAAGAAACAAGAACGCCGCTTTCCCTGATCCCGAGGCTCTTGATAAGCTCAAAATCCTTTGTGTTGGCGCGTATCCAGCTCGTCACCTCCGGAAACTCGTATCCAAGAGAAAGGCATTCGCTTACCGCGCGCCTGTCTTTTTCCGAATAAACAAAAAATTCGCTCTGCCTGACAAGGCCCTTTTCTCCTCCGAGTCGATGAAGCATCCTAAAGATATCTACAATCTGTCCGACAGTAAACGGCGACGTTGACTGCTGCCCGTCGCGAAACGTGGTATCGGTAATCCATATCTGTTCCGGCATATTGATAGGAACAAATCGGTGATTGAATGAAATCTTCGGAATACTTTCGTAGTCAAAAAGATGACGGTAAAGATTGGGCGTTTCCCTGTCCTGAAGCTGATATTTATACGCCGACTGTTCGAGAAGATTTGTGGCATCGGAAAATTCGAGCCGGGATGAATCGCGGTTATTCGGTATTTTTTCGTCTGACATATTCATTTGCTCCGCTATATGATGTAATATATGTGTTATTATACCACCAAAGTTGAATAATTGCAAGCGAAAAATTTCATTTCTGTAAAAAAGGCGGCCAAAGGCCGCCCGAAATAATTAATCAATACTGAAAACGTATTTTGTGTACGAATGGTATTTTCTTCCAGCCCTTGTAAAGCGCTGTTTAAGGGATCTGCGGTTTGGAAGATTCGGAGGATTCTGCGTTTCAAGGCAGAGCGCGTGGAGCTTTCTCTGAGGAACCCCACCCTTGAATTTTGTTTCTCCGGCCATCCCGACTGCCGTATAGAGCTGAACACACGGGAGATCAGTATAAACATCCATGCGCCTCCCGCTTTCGGGATCCTTATATGTGACTCCGTGCCTCAGCACGCCGGTCTTTGGCGCACCGTTAATATGGAAATTATGATCGTAAGGATTTGTAATCTTCCTCAGCCGCCTGAAATCGAAAACCGTCCCATCGACCCTTGCCGGTTTGTCTTTTGGAATGAGTGCCTCGTCTACGTCATCGTAATAGTCAGCAACTATTTTCAGCTTCTGATCCATTACAGATCCGCCATCATAACCGTTAAGATTGAAATAAGCATGATTCGTAAGGTTAATGTACGTATCGGCATCCGTTTTCGCCTCATATCTTATTTCAAGAGAATTGTCGTCGGAAAATGTATATTTAACCTTAACATAAAGATTCCCGGGATACCCCTCCTCCATGTCCGGCGAAAAAAGAGATAGGTATAGCGAGTCAGATCCTTTCGCGGTTCTCGGTCTGACTTTCCAGATTTTTCTGTTGAAACCGACGTTTCCTCCGTGAAGATGTCCTCGGCCGCTCTCGTTGCTGGCGACAGGATAAAACTTTTTTCCTATTTTAAACCCTCCGCCCGATATTCTGTTTCCGCATCTTCCAACAAGACTCCCGGTATAAGACGATCTGTCAGTTAAATAATCTTCGACCGTGTCAAATCCGCAGACAATGTCGGCAAGCTTCCCATCCTTGTCCGGAACAGCGAGGCTCTGAATGATTCCCCCATAATTAAGTATAGTTACGTAGTTTCCATTTTTGTTCGTCATACGGTAGGCATAAACCTTTTCGCCGCCGTACGTTCCAAAGAGTTTTTTCTCTATGCTCATTGCTTTTCTCCTTTCGCGTTTCCGCACGGTGATATTATACCTAAATGAATGCGTTTTGTCAATCTCCGGCCGGCTTTTCTTGACAAAATGTGCAAATAATGATATACTGATTTAGTGAAAAAGGGGGTGACGCCGTGCGGCAGTATTCTGTTCTTGCCACTTATTACGACAAACTCAATTCCGGTTTCGACTATGACGGCTACGCAGGCATGGCTGAAACGCTTTTTAAGCGCAACGGCGTAAAACCCGGGGATCTCGTTCTTGACCTCGCGTGCGGTACAGGAGAGGTCACATGCCGCCTTGCCCGCCGCGGATACGACATGATCGGCGCAGATATTTCGCCAGAAATGCTTGACGTTGCCAGATCAAAGGCACGCAGTATTCTGTGGATCTGTCAGGACATGAGATGCTTTGAGCTTTACGGAACCGTTAAAGCCGTTGTCTGTTGCCTTGACAGTGTAAATTATCTGCTCACCCGGGAAGATCTTCTGGCCTGTTTTTCGACGGTTCACAACTACCTCGAGCCGGGCGGACTGTTCCTTTTTGACGTCAATACGAAGCGGAGATTTCTGAATGTTTACGCGAATCGCGATTATATACTCGAGGACGGAAACGTATTCTGCGGCTGGCGAAATGATTATAATGAAAAAACCGGCGTATGCGATTTTAATCTAACACTGTTTGTCAGCAATAACAATAGTATTGAAAGGTATGATGAGCATCAGCGCGAGCGCTGCTGGTCTGAAAAAACGCTGATCTCATTGCTGAAAAAGGCAGGTTTCACAGAACCGGAGATTTATTCCGATTTTGACTGTTCTCCTGCGACAGAAGGCTCTGAAAGGATCTTTCTTGCATGCAACTGTATAAAATGAACACAGCAAAAAAGCTGACATGTCTTCTCGCACTGTGTATCGTGCTTTGTGTTCTTCCAGCATGTACAAAAAGCTGGCAGGGATATGAGAATGAGAATCTGGACAGATATCTGTCATACGGGACGCTCGGCGAAATTAAATACGTTTACTGCGAAGTCAGTGACGAGGACGTTGAAAAAGAGATGTCCGACCGGCTAGAAGCGCTTGCGACTGATACGGCGCTTACTGACGGGAGGGCTTTCGGCGACGGATGCTCGGCGCTTATAAATGCATTTGCTGCCGATGCCGATGGAAAAGAACTTACAGAAGCCGCACTTAACAACGTTCTTTGCGTTGCCGGTCGCGGCGACAGCGTGACCGGAGCTATAACTCAGGCAATGTACGGCACACATGCAGGAGAAAGCTTTTCGGTTAACGTAAAAATACCTGCGGGTTATTTTCGCGAGTTGAAAGCAGAAACCGATGCCGTTTTTTCCGTCAGTATCCTCTGTATTTATTCCCATTCCGTTCCGGATCTGACTGATGATGTCTGTGCCACGATACTGCCCGGGAGCAAAGGCGCGGAGCACATACGGAAAGAAATCAGGCAGAATATCAAAGAAGAACGGGAAAAAGAACTTAACGAAGCCGCCGCATACGCCGTATGGAACGAATATCTCGCCACAGCATTCATTAAGAAACTTCCGTACGAAGTCTATATGTCATATTATAACCATCTTGAATATCCGTACGAGGTCCTTGCCGAAGCCGCGGAAAAATCTCTTGACGAGTACATAGCCGACGCGACCGGAATGACGAAAAGAGAGTTTGAAAGTCTTCTTTCTTCAAAGGCGCTTGAAAAGACAAAAAACGCTCTTCTGGTGCACGCAACTGCAAAAAAGGCAGGCCTGACGTGCGACAATGCTACGCTTGAGATGTATGCTGAAAAGATTGCGGGACAATCTGACGGAGAATTTGAAAACGGAGAAAGCTATATCGAATATATGGGGGAGGACGAGGTCCGGTGTGACTGTCTTCTTGAAATGATTTTCGATTACTATACTGTCAGATGAAGAGATACAAATTGTCTGAACCGGCGACAAGCCGCACATGGCTTGAGATCGACATCGGTATCCTGAAAAAAAACCTCGAGATAATCAAAAGATCTTCCGGAAATAAAAAAGTCATGGCCGTTATTAAAGCGGATGCGTACGGTCACGGCGCCGAGCGCGTGGCGTTTGAACTGCGCGAATATGCCGATATGTTCTGCGTTGCCTCTCCAGAAGAAGCTCTTTTAATCAGGCGGATCCCAGAGCTCGATGAAAAACCAATCCTCGTTCTCGGCGGAATAAGCGCCGCGTGCTCTCCGCAGTGCCTGATCGTTGGGAACATTACGCTGACTGTTTTCGACACCGATTCTGCAAGGCTGATTTCACAAGCTGCCGTCCGCTCCGAAAAAACTGCTAAAATCTTTATCGCTGTCGATACAGGAATGAGCCGGATAGGCGTTCCGTGCGACAAACATGGCGTTGAGACGGTCATAAAAATCTCACAGTTACCGAATCTGAAAATAGACGGCATTTTCACTCACCTCGCCAAAGCCGATGAAACCGATAAAAGCTCGGCAAAAATGCAGGTAAAACTGTTTAACGAATTTACAGATCAGCTAAAAAATGCCGGCGTCTGTTACGGCATGACAAGCGTCTCCAACAGCGCGGCGGCAATCGGTATGAAAATCGAGCAGGACATCATCAGGGCGGGGATAGCGATGTACGGTATATGTCCGTCAGATGAAACCCCGCTTCCGCGCGGAATCAGACCAGCGCTTTCGATGCGTTCGCGAGTGGAACAGGTTAAAACTGTTCCGGCCGGGACCGGTGTCAGCTACGGTCATACGTATGTGACAGAGCGTGAAACGGTTCTTGCAACAGTTTACTGCGGATATGCCGACGGATATCCGCGTTCCCTTTCAGGGAAAGGCCGTGTCATAATTCGCGGAAGATATGCGCCGATTGTCGGACGGATTTGCATGGATCAGCTTATCATCGACGTCACAGGCATCGAAAAGGTGAAAAAAGGCGATATAGTCACACTTATCGGCAAGGATGGCAGCGCGTCGATTCCCGCTGAAGAGATCGCGGAGCTGGCGGGAACGATACCGTATGAAATTCTCACCGGGCTTTCAACGCCGAGGGTATCAAGAATCTATTTCTGAACAGACAGATCAACCTGGGTTTTATTTCTATAATAGCTCATGTTATATAAAAAAGCAGACTGAAAAACAGTCTGCTTTATCTTTGATAATATTCAATCGTTTAGGAACGTTACTGCCCGCTTCTCTTCCTGCGCTGAGCAGCGCGGCGCTTGCGTTCCTGTTCACGCTTTCTTTCGGCAAGTATGCTAGCGGCAATGATAATAATGATGATTATGAAAATCACAATAAGCGCGATAAGGAAAATCCTGCTCAGATCGCTTGTTTTGCCGGGCTTGTCGGTGACGACAGGCGGATTCGTCCTCACGTCTGACGTCGTTTGTCCAGAATCAGAAGATGTTGACGACGGCGGATTCTGCTCATTAGAAGTAGTGGTTCCAAGGGCCGGAATTTCCTCGGTCTCATAATGACCGCATACTGTACACGTGCGGGTTTTTGTACCCTTGAGCGTTCCGGTCGGGTTGACAGTAACAACCCACTCGCCAAAGGAATGAAGCTGTGTGGCCGGAATATCTGTGCTGCTGATTGTTTCTCCGCAATCGGCACAGATTACATTTTCATAGCCATTTTCGCCGCAAGTCGGCTCTTTTCTCTCAATGCGCGTGTTGGAGTGTTTGCAGGCGGAACTGTTCACCGTAATCTTTGCTGAAGATGCCGTCTTCTTTGTTTTGCCGCTTCCGAAAGTCGCAACTATTGATTTGCCTGTGTCGGAAACCTCGAGCTTCTGACCGTTTGACATATTCATAGTGATTCCGTATTTGTCGAAATCACGGAAAGCTACGGTCTTGGAGGTGCCGTCTGAATATGACAGAACAACCGTCACGCCGGTCAGATTGAGTGCCGCTCCCTCCGTGTACGTGGTTCCGGGTGCGGAGCCGTAGGCAATCGATTCGACAAGACGAGCGGCTTCAACCGCTTCCGATTTTTCGGACTCGGGGCTGTCATCGTATATTTCGGTATCGGCGGATTTTGCAGAAACGGAAACGGTATATTTTTCACCGCCTGTCACGTTTTCTCCAAGTGGGAATGTTCCGGCCTTAGACGAAGTTTCTTCAGAAAGCACAGCTTCGCCGGCTTCGTTGTACAGTGTGACCGTATATCCGCTCACAGTTCCGTCCGGATTCGTGTCGGTTATCTGATATTTAAGTCCTCCGGACGTTATATCGGAAGTTAGTTTAGCCGAAGGGGACACGAGCGCGCCTCTGATAACGTGTTCCGCGCTCTGAGCTGATTCGCTACTGTCACCGAGCTCTTCGCTTTCAGAAACAGCCGTTACAGTGAACGTATATCTGCCCGCCTCGGTAATTGAGGAAAAATCGGCGCTGTTCGTTTCCGCATCAATTGCGGAGCCATATGCTTTTCCGCCTCTGTAAAGCTGAACAGAATACTTCGCCGCGAGATTCACGGCGTCCCATGTCGCTGTGTTCCCGTCCCATGAGAGATTTTCGGGTGTCGCAAGAAAATGTTTAATTCTGATACTGAGAGAACCGAACTGTCCTTTTACGGTGGTATAAAGGTCAAGATTGGCTACTGCCTCTGATACGCCGAAAAGAGTTTCCATTTCTTCGGTTGGAAGGACTTTGAAAGTAATCTCAAACTTTATTTTTCCGTTTTCTTTTATCGCGTTATTTATATTCCCGTCATTTTCAGCAGGATGGAGCTCTATGATTCCGTTCGAAACACTTTTGACATTAACGTCCATATTCCATTTGTCAACGGAAGATGCCGTGTGAGACTGATACTGAAGAACTGAACTGTCAAATGCCATGTAAATATCGGCACCGATAATGCCGTCCTCAGGCTTTATTTCATCAATGGTTACGGAGTAAACAACCGTATCGCCATCTTTAACGAGATCCTTTCCATTGATATTGACTGTAAAAGGCTTATCTTCCTCTGCATTAAAAACCGAAGAAAATAAAATAAGAATAAATAGCGCCGTTATTACCGTTACTGTCTTTTTTAACATTATATCCACCCTTATGCGAAAATGTCGTATGTTCCAAGATAATGAGCTCTGACGCGCTGATAATCTATCGTCGCAACGCGCTCATTTCCAGCGACGTGCGCAGCGCGCAGATGCGCGCCAGACATCTCATAATTTCCAAGGTAATACGCTCTGATTCTCTGGTAATCAATCGTCGCGATCCTGCCGTCTCCGCTTACATCTCCCAGAACGATAACCGTTGCGCTGTCCATTACGGTTGAGCCGTCCATCAGCTTAACCGTAAAACCGGTTCCAACGATATCAGAAGGAGATTTTACGTTTCCGTCAGCATCAAAAACGGAAATATATTCCGGCGATTCAAAATTTGAAATAACCGTTTTAACGTTTGTAAGTTCTTTGACTCCGGACAGATATTTTATGCCGTCGTCGCTTGCAAACGAGTATGTACTGTCCTGCACAAGCACAAGCTCGACAGGTTTTTCAAGTATCTCAAGGGTAAACTCCGCTGGGTCGGAAAACGATGCCCCAAGCACCGATGCTGTCACCGAAAAGGTAAAAACACCGTACTCGGTCGGTATGCCGCTCAGATCGCCGTCGCTCATAAGCTCGATCCCTTCAGGCAGAGCTCCGGACGAAACATCCCATTCTGTAAACGCGGGATCACTGTCCGCCTCAAATGAAAATGAATAGCTTATTCCACAGGCGCCTTTCGGTAACGGAGACTGCGACATAACTGTTGGCTTTTCCGGAGATGTGACCGAGTATGTCAGCGGCCCTGAAGGAGACACGGAATAGCTGATTTCAGTATATTCGGATATTATGCACTGATATGCGTAAAACTCGAATGAAATATCTTCAAGTCCCGTGACGCGGAAGATAAAAACGCAGAAATCGCTTATAAATCCCGTCATTTCACTGCCGGGGTCGAGGATTTCTATAACGTATGCTCCGGCGTTCGGCTCGTCAGCCGGGTCTGCAGGCGTTTCCTCGCCGCAGAATGACGCCGAAACAAAGTCAAGCGACGCGCTCACTCTTGCGCAGAGGGATCCGGCGACGATCGCCGGGCAGTCCGAAACGTCAACATGAAACGATACGGTGTCGCCAAGCGACACGCTTTCTCCTTCGATGTCGGATCTGACGTGAAAGACAGTCTCCACCGTGTCGTCTGCAAAGGCAGGAATATTAAATGCCGCAAGCATTACCGCAAGGGCACAGACAATCGAGCAGATCTTAAGTTCAGTCTTTTTCAACCGCAGACACTTCCCTTCTATTCTTTCGAGTAAATTATACAATACTTACGCCCGCTTGTCAACGGTATAATTATTAACTTTTTCATAATTAATGTGCATTTGCGGGATTGAAAACAACCCCAAATTATGGTATAATTGATGCAAAGGAGAAAGCGATATGATAATCAAGGAACTGGCAAAATATATCGACCATACCTGTCTGAAACCCGAAGCGACGTGTGAAGATGTTGAACAGCTGTGCCGTGAAGCCGCCGAATACGGCTTTGCCTCGGTATGCGTGAATCCGTCATTTGTTTTGGAAGCAGGGCGCCTGCTTGACGGCACAGGAGTTAAGATCTGCACCGTTATCGGTTTTCCGCTCGGAGCGAACACCACCGAAATAAAGGCTCTTGAAACACGCCAAGCGTTTTATGACGGAGCAGACGAATTTGACATGGTAATAGCCGTCGGAGCGCTTAAGGAAAAAAGATTCGATTACGTTAAACGCGACATTGAGGCCGTTGTTAAAGAGGCCCGCGGCAAAACAGTAAAGGTCATTATCGAGACAGCTTATCTCACCGACGACGAAAAGGTCGCCGCCTGCAGAATAAGCGCTGAAGCGGGGGCGGATTTCGTCAAAACCTGCACAGGATTTTCAAACGTCAAAAGCGCTCCGAACCGTGCAACAGTTCACGACGTGGAACTGATGAAAAAAAGCATTCCGGCCGGAATGAAGGTTAAGGCCTCCGGAGGGATAAGAACCTATGCCGATGCTCTCGCTCTTATAAACGCCGGAGCGGACAGGCTCGGTGCATCTGCAGGCGTCAGAATAATCACCGAAGCAAAAGAAAAAATATAAAACCGAAAAGGAGAAAAAAGATATGGGAAAAATTATCGGTCCGGGGAGCATGATAGTCGACTTCTCGGGATACGCGGATCACTTTCCGGTTCCTGGAGAGACAGCCGTCGGTTCGTCGCTTAAGGTCGGACCCGGAGGGAAAGGATTCAATCAGATGGTCGCGGCTCACCGTGCCGGTGCCGACGCGGTTATCATCGGATGCCTCGGCGCGGACGATCTCTCGGCATATCACCGCAATTTTCTTGCCGGGGAAGGCATGCGGACCGATTTCGTTTCATCAACGGATGAATACGGAACAGGCGCAGCCATACTTGAAATAAATGAAATAACAGGTCAAAACCGTATAATTATCTTCAAGGGAGCAAATAATGCGGTAGGAGCTGACAACGTCAGTGCGGCGGAAAGTGAATTCAAAGACTGCGGTGCTGTGCTGTGCCAGTTTGAAACGAGCATAGAGTCAATCAAAAAAGCCAAGGAACTTGCGAAGAAATACGGAAAGCCGTTTATCCTCAACCCTGCCCCATTTGTTGATTTCGGCGCAGATCTGTATGACGGCGTAGACTATTGCACGCCGAATGAGACCGAGGTCGAATCCATAACTGGTGTTCACGTTGAAACGCTCGCCGACGCAAAAAAAGCCGCGAAAGCTCTTCTTGCGCTCGGTGTCAAAAAAGCTGTCATAACACTCGGCAAAAACGGATCGTATTATTTCGACGGAAAAAAGGAAATCCATCTTCCCTGTCTTCCGATGAAGGCTGTCGATACGGTCGGCGCCGGAGACGCCTTCAACGGCGGGCTAGCGGCCGCGGTCGCTGACGGGCTTAGCGATGAAACGGCGCTCAGATTCGCCAGCACGGTCTCTAATCTTTCGGTGACAAAGCTTGGCAGCGCGAAATCGATGCCTTCACGTGAAGAGATAGACGAAGTCCTTAAAGAATATTACGGAACAGAACTTTGAGTTTAAATTTTCAAAGCCGGTCTGACCCGAATTCGGGCCAGACCGGCTTTAGAAATGTTTATTGCGGAAGATGTGTCAGTGTCTTTTCCACAAGTTCGGCTATGTCTGCATCATCCGTCCCGAAGATGCTAGTGCTGAGTTTTCCGTGAAGCGGTCCGGTCCATTCCGGCCCGATGCTGCCCGCTCCGTGAAGCATTCCGAAAACGGACCCGGCGGTCGCGCCGTTGCAGTCAGTATCATAACCGGTCTGAACCGCGAGACCTACGGTTTTTCCGTAATCACCTTCGCCGTACAGAAGGGCGGCCGTCACGATCATGGCGTTTGAGATCGTGTGACACCAGCCGTGACCGGTATGCTCGTTGAAAGCCTCGTTAATATGACCGACGGCATCTTCAAAGCTTTTCCCCTGATCGAAAAGACTTATTATGTCGCTGACGTGCTTATATAACCGGGAAGTCTTCGGAATCTCGGCAAGACCTCCAAATATTACGTCTCTGACGTTGTCGCAGACTGCGGCGCATGCAAGCATGGCAGCGACAAACATCGCCCCGTATATGCCGTTCTTGATATGAGACAGAGAAGCGTCACGCCATGCCATATCCGCGGCCGTCTGAGGATCTCCGGGGTTTATGTACCCGTAGTAATCGGCTCTGATCTGAGCCCCGATCCATTCGCGGTACGCATTCTTATATGTCGCCGTAAGCGGAGGCCTGAAGCCACGGATAAGGTTGCAGAATGCAACGCGCTCCGCCGTGCAGTATGAATCCTTTGACTGGAGCAGTATCCAGTTTTCGGCCACATTTTCCGTCGTGAAACTGCGACCGTATTTTTCTATCAGTCTCTGTGCAAGGACCGTATAGTTTGTGTCATCATCTACCGGTGCACACGGAATCTCATCCGCATACCACGGTCTGTCAGCATCTATATAGTACCTTGCAAGAATATCTCCCTTGACATCAGTTCTGAGCACATATCTGTGCATAGGATAATTTCCTGTTTCCTTTAGAAACGGTACTATGCTCAACGCCCACGTTCCCTCAAAGAGTTTGCCGAGAAGACAGCCGGCAATCCGGCCGAGCCAGGCGCCGTTAATCCTGTCCTTAAGCACATCTTTATCGGAAACAGAGCAGACAAATGATCTGCCGTCTCTCAACGCCTTTATCCCACCAAGATCAGACGGTTCGACATACGGATAGCCATCTTTTGTACCTGCGTCATTTACGATCCTGAAAAGAACATCTGCCATCTCTTCCTTTTCTGGGCCGTCCGGCATATCATTAACAGCGTCAAAAAGCTTCTGATAACGCTCTATGTCAAGTCCCTCGTCAACCGACTGCTCATATTCTATTCCGAGATTTTTTGAATAAACCTCCCATCCTGACATCGCAGCGTAATCCGGGCTGAAATTGCTGGTTCTGCTCATAAAATCACTTCTTTCTGCCGTAAACGGCGTCTTTTGTACGTGCGGAAATCTGATTGGGAGTAAGTCCGTACAGCTCAAGAAGAGCTGGGACCTTGCCTGATCTGCCGAACCTGTCCTCTATGCCAAGTCTGACGACTGGAACCGGATATGTTTCGCAAACCGATTCTGCGACAGCCGAGCCGAGCCCGCCAATAATGTTGTGCTCCTCAACCGTAACGATAAGACCCGTTTCACGTGCACACTTTTCAATAAGCGCAGAGTCGATCGGCTTGACCGTGTGCATATTAATTACACGTGCGGAGACGCCTTCTGACGCAAGTATTTCCGCCGCCTCGAGAGAAAGCGAAACAGTCACACCGTTTGCGATTATCGTCACATCGGAACCGTCCCGCATTGTAACTCCTCTGCCCGTTTCAAACCGGTATCCAGGGAAATCGTTTATGACAGGAACAGCATATCTGCCGAGTCGAATGTAGCATGGACCATAATAATCCGCTGCGGCTCTTATCATCGCTTCGGTCTCGACTGCGTCTGACGGACTCATAACGGTGAAACCGGGTATCGATCTCATAGTTGCAAAATCCTCCAGGCACTGATGCGTTGCACCGTCCTCACCGACAGTTATACCTGCGTGTGTCGCGCAGATCTTCACGTTGAGATGAGGATATCCGATAGAATTGCGTGCCTGTTCAAACGCCCTGCCTGCGGCAAACATAGCAAAAGAACTTGCAAACGGGATAAGACCCGAGGCCGCGAGACCTGCGGCGATTGAGATCATGTTACCCTCGGCGATCCCGCAGTCGAAAAACCTTTCCGGTATTTCCTTTTTGAACTTGACTGTTTTTGTTGCTTCGGCCAGATCGGCGTCAAGGACAACGATCTTTTCGTTTTCTTTTCCGAGCGCAAGAAGCGCGTTTCCGTATGCCTCGCGTGTTGCGATTTTGTCTGCCATATCACACCTCGCCAAGAGAGGCGATGTATGCGTTTATCTCTGCAACCGCCTGCTCATATTCCTCTTTTTTGGGGGCGCTCCCGTGCCATTTGACGTTGTTCTCCATAAATGATACGCCCTTGCCCTTCACACTGCGGCATATTATCGCGGTCGGCTGACCTTTGTGTGCAACTGCCGCGTTTACCGCGGATTCGATCTCGCTGAAATCATGTGCATTTATGGTGATTACGTTCCATCCGAAAGCTTCAAACTTTTTGTCAAAAGGAGTGGGGTCGTTGACCTCAGTGACAGGACCGTCGATCTGAAGACCGTTGAAGTCAAGGAAAAGCGTGAGGTTGTCAAGCTTTTTTGCAGCGGCAAACATGGCGGCCTCCCAGACCTGTCCCTCTTCCGCCTCGCCGTCTCCGACGATTGCATAGACACGATAATCCTGTTTTTTTATCTTGCCCGCAAGCGCTATTCCGCATGCGGCGGATATACCAAGCCCGAGTGAGCCCGTAGTCATATCGACGCCCGGCGTCCCTTTCATATCCGGATGGCCCTGCAGATAACTGTCCGCCTGGCGAAGAGTTTTAAGGTCCTCAGTCGGGAAAAAACCCCTGAGTGCCAGAGCCGCGTAAAGGCCCGGCGCGCTATGCCCTTTTGAAAGCACGAGCCGGTCGCGATCATCTTTTTTTGGATCAGCAGGATCCACGTTCATACGTTCAAAATACAGATACGCGAGAATGTCGGCAATTGAGAGAGATCCTCCCGGATGCCCTGACGCGGCGCTGTATACCCCTTCCAGTGCTCCAAGCCTGATTTTTGATGCAATGAGACTCAGTTCCCTGATTCTTTTCTGTTCCATTTCTGTCCCTTTCAAAAATAACCCGCGCTGCCGTCGGCGGTCATTCGAAACCTGCTTTCAAGCAGGGCGGTGCCCTCCCGCGTCGTTCACGTTTCCGTCGATTTGCTTAGGCAAAGAGGCCTGCATTACTTGATGGCGGTTCCGGGCTCCATTTAATTCGTGTAGGTTTTAACGACCTTCCATTCTCGAACAGCGCAGGCGTTTGCCTGTTTAACGGCGCTTTTCAGGAGTCGTAGTCGATCTCCTCAAACAGTTCTTCGTCAAATATTTCTGCGACTCTGTTGAATTCATCATCATCGTCGATCGTGACAAGGATATCGTCTCCCTCATCGTCCACATCGGATTTAAGAATAACGTACTCATTGTTTTCATTGTCCTCAAGCGGCACGAGAGCGAGATAAGTCTCCCCGTCAAGTTCGGCAGAGCCGATAAGCTCGAACTGTTTTTCTTCCCCGTCCTCATCTGTCAGAGTAAAAATTTCCTCGTCAAATATTTCGTCAGCCATGTCTTAACGACCTTTCACATCTTGTTGTAAGAATTATATAGCATGCGATGCAATTTGTCAATACGCCGGATTCAAAAAACAGCACTTCTTTTAATTTTATATCTGCCCCGCCTTGAATTGCCGGCCTGCGTGTGGTATAATTTTATTAGATGCCTTATAGCGACAGGCGTTCGGAGGAAAAATATGGATACGAGTTATTTCGGTGAGCTGTCCGTGGTCGGGATGCCCGGGTGCGAGGAGTTCGTCGGCAAAGTCAACAATTATCTTCAGGAATGGCGCGGAAGTCGAGGAAACGATAATTTCATAGTTTTCCCGGAACTCAAGCGCTTCAGCAACGGCGAGGGAAAAGCGGTCCTTCATGAATCATACCGCGGGCGTGACGTTTATATTATTTCGGATTTTTACAACTATGGCGTGACATACAAAATGTACGGCAAGGAATATCCGATGAGTCCAGACGATCATTTCGCCGACCTGAAAAGGATAATAAACGCAATCGGCGGAAAGGCCCGCCGCATCACCGTAATAATGCCTATGCTTTATGAGAGCCGTCAGGACAAACGGCATGTCCGCGAATCGCTCGACTGTGCTGTTGCCCTTAGAGAACTCGAAAATATGGGAGTCACGAACATAATTACGTTCGATTGTCACAATATTGGTGTGCAGAACGCCATTCCGCTGATCGGATTCGACAACATCCAGCCGACATATCAAATGATCAAAGCGCTTGTCAAGACAGTCAAAGATATCGTTCTTGACAGAGATCATCTTATGATCATTTCTCCCGACGAGGGCGGGATGACACGTTCTATGTACTATTCCTCCATGCTGTCGCTTGATCTAGGCATGTTCTACAAACGCCGCGATTATTCGGTCGTCGTAAACGGAAAGAATCCTATTGTGGCACACGAATATCTCGGCCGCTCCGTAAAAGGCAAAGACGTCATAATAGTCGATGACATAATATCATCGGGACAGTCAGTGCTCGACGTCGCGGAAAGTCTGAAAGAACGGGGCGCAAAGCGCATATTCGCATTCGCTACATTCGGACTATTCTGCGAAGGTCTGGAAAAAATGGACAAAGCATACGCCGACGGAGTATTCACAAAAATCTTCACCACTAACCTGATATACCGTTCGCCGGAGCTCATTTCTCGCGAATGGTACAGACAGGTCGACCTGAGCAAGTATGTTTCGCTCATAATTGACACCCTCAATCGCGACCAGACGATCAGCCACCTGCTCAAGCCGGCGGAGCGCATCAAGGCTTTGCTTGAAAAAATTGACAGTTCGGGCCGCACAAATGAAGAACAGCAGTAAAAAAGCGCTTCGGACGGAGTTGTCTTTCGAATGCTTTTCTTCGGCAACGATCGAACAGCTTGAAAGGGCGCTCGCATCGGCGAATTCACGCGAGGAAGCGATTTTCTTTCGAACGCTCATAAACCTGAAACTTCAGCTCGCTCAGGAGCGGATTGTTGGGGAAACTCTGCTTTGAAAAACGAAACAAGACCGGTTTTCACCGTCATAGCGGGAATTAACGGTGCGGGCAAAACATCACTTTACAGGGTCCTGAAAAATGACAAAGATCTCGGCATGAGGATAAACACCGATGAGATCGCCTCGTCAATAGGCGATCCAAAGGAACCCGGTGTTCAGTTCCGCGCTTCCAAGCAGGCGGTTTTGCTTATGAACAAGTATATATCCGAAAAAATGTCGTTTCATATCGAAACGACATTTTCGGGCGGAGCGACACAGCGTCATTTGAAAATAGCGAAAGAAAACGGCTTCTATTCACACCTATATTTTGTCGGAGTAGACAGCGTAGAGGTCGCGCTTGAAAGAGTTCACCGCAGAATGGCGAACGGCGGTCACGGGATTGCGGACGCGTACATAATCAGCAAGTACAACGCAATGAACGATCGGCTTCACACGCTTCTGCCGCTTTTCGACGAAGCACACCTGTACGACAACACGGACGCCTTCCGTCAGATCGCCGTGCTTAAAGGAGGAAAATTCATTGACTGTGACGCACGTCTGCCGTTCTGGTTCCTTCAGCTCGGGAGTTTCAATGAAATCTGATTACAGAAAAAGCAGATTCTTCATTTTTGACCTTGACGGTACGCTTGCCGACACGCTCGACGATATTACGCTGGCAATGAATGCAGCGTTTGA
>JAEEGL011524588.1_pt1 | contig 24062 bp, 21 predicted proteins | sample 9134231 | NCBI WGS metagenome assembly JAEEGL01 (sample SAMN16246548, study PRJNA631951) | gut metagenome | biome: gut microbiome; feature: rumen; material: fiber-attached | host: Bos | place: Iran: Karaj | collected 2018-10
GCTGTAAAAATAAAGGTTTCTGGACTTAAAGGAGGACACAGCGGAGAGGATATTCACAAGCCAAGAGCCAATGCCAACAAGCTGATAGGAGGTTTTTTGAAAGATGTTATAGCAGAGGGGAAAATTGACATGCGCATAGCCAGCATCCACGGAGGGGACAAACGCAACGCCATACCAAGAGAGGCGGAAGCAATTATAACTGTGCCATGGGCCGATAAAGAGAACATACGCATAGCATGGAACATATTTGAGAGCAAAGCCGAGGAACTTTTTAAGAGGGATGAGCCTGATATGCGGCTCACGCTTGAATCCACCACCATAAGCGGCGACACCTATTCTAAGAAACTTACAGAAAAGATTGCAAGCATTCTCTGCGCCGCCCCTCACGGTGTTATTGAGTGGTCTGCAAACATACCTGACATGGTGGAGGTTTCAACAAACCTTGCCTACATACGTGAGGCGGATGGCAAATTAGTTATTGGCACAAGCCAGCGCAGCCCCAGCCAAGAGAAATGCTCAGCAATAGCGAGCAAAGTTGCAAAGATTGGCGAGCAGTACGGAGCCACAGCCGTTCATGAAGACAGTTACCCTGGATGGGAGCCAAAGCAGGATTCCGCACTTCAAAGAACGGCAGCCGCAACCTATAAGGAGATGTTTGGTATGGAGCCTAAAATAAAAGCTATTCACGCAGGACTGGAGTGCGGCCTCTTTCTACAGCCATACCCAAATATGGACATGATATCCATAGGGCCTAAAATCACAGACATTCACTCCCCTGCTGAAACCATGCACATCAGCACTGTGGAAAAGTGCTGGAAGTTTGTAAAAAAACTAACAAGCGTATTGCCTTAAAACAAACTAATTTGTAACTTTGCGCACACTGATAAGCACTCCCCTTTTATGGATGACAAGTTTATAGTTTCAGCATTAAAGTACCGCCCGGCCACTTTTGACACCGTAGTGGGTCAGAAGGCGCTGGTCACCACCCTGCGTAACGCAATAAAGACGGGGCAGATATCGCACGCCTATCTTTTCTGCGGACCGAGAGGTGTGGGCAAGACCACCACGGCGCGTATCTTTGCCAAGAACATAAACTGCCTCCACCCTACCGCCAGCGGCGATGCGTGCGGAGAGTGCGAGTCTTGCAAGGCTTTTCAGGAGAAACGCTCACTTAACATCCATGAGCTTGACGCCGCCTCAAACAACAGTGTGGAGGATATACGCCAGCTTATAGAGCAGGTGCGCATACCGCCCCAAATAGGCAAGTACAGCGTTTACATTATTGATGAGGTTCACATGCTCTCCGCAAGCGCGTTTAACGCATTTCTTAAGACGCTGGAGGAGCCGCCATCATACGCTATTTTCATACTTGCCACCACAGAGAAGAACAAGATCATACCAACCATCATATCGCGTTGCCAGGTTTATGACTTCAGCCGCATGAGTGTTCATGACACCGTGGCGCACCTCAAGGATATAGCTGAGAAGGAGGGGATAGAGGCTGAGCCAGATGCTCTTGACGTTATAGCCCAGAAGGCGGACGGTGGTATGCGTGACGCACTCTCCATATTTGACCGTGCCGTCAGCTTCTGCGGCAGCAAAATAACATACAAACAGGTTATTGAAGACCTGAACATACTTGACTATGACTACTACTTCAAGAGTGTGGAGATGTTCCTTGACAAGGATATAAGCAAGGCGCTCCTGCTGCTTGATGAGATACTTTCCAAAGGGTTTGACGCTCATAACTACGTTATGGGGCTTATGGAGCATCTAAGGAACATTCTGGTATGCAAAGACGCTGCAACTGCACAGCTTCTTGACGCCAGTGACAATATAAAGAAGCTCTACACAGACCAGGCTGGGAAATGCACGCAGGAGTTCCTCTATGAGGCTCTTGAAACGGTTAATGACTGCGATGTGAGCTACCGGCAAAGTAAAAACAAGCGCCTTACTGTAGAATTGATGTTAATCCGGTTGTGCCAACTTCTGGAACAAAAAAAAAATTAGGCTAAGGAAGCGCCGCCCTCTGCTCCCATTCTTCACTGCTGGTGAAACATTCAAAGTCCCTATGAAGGAGGCTGTCACTTCCTCACAGCCAGAGAAAGCCGCAGAGCCTGAGAAGGCGCCGCAACCTGTTCAGAAAGCACCTGTCAGACGCGGAAGGATTGACCTCTCTTTGGGTGCGGCACTCTCAAAACAGAGCGTGCAAGGGGCGCAGAGAGTTCAGGAGACTGTGCGTCAGCGAACATCGGAGGTAACAGAAGATGGCATAAAGAGGCTGTGGAACAGTTTCCCGGCACAGATACGGGAGATGAGGAGCCTGCATTTTGTGTTTACAAAACTGCCTGTCTGGAGCGCTGAGAACAAAACCATAACTGTGGAACTTGACAGCCGATTGGTGGCCGAGGAGCTGGGCTCCATACTGCCAAGGCTGACCAAATATATGAGAGACGGCCTGCAGAATGACACTGTGAGCATTGAGACCAAAGTTACGGAGAGCCGCCTCAGCAGCCGTGACCTCACCCCTAAGGGCAAGGCTAAGGCCATGGCTGAAAAGAATGAGAAACTAAGAGATTTGTGCCGCCGTCTGCATCTTGATTTTGTGTAAATTATGAGTGAAGAGAGCAAAGCAAAAAAAATATTCAGCAAGATTATAAACAAGTACACCATTGTCATAATTGTGTTCCTGCTCTTTCTGTTCTTAGGGGAGAAGCACAATGCTGTGCAGCGCATACAGTACAAACAGAAGATTAAGGAGCTGGAGCGTGAGATTCAGTACTACAAAGAGGAGATTGCACGTAACAAGGAGAAGATGGACCAGCTGCGCTCTGACAAGAAAGACCTTGAGAAGTTTGCCCGTGAGGAGTACCTGATGAAGGCTCCGGATGAGGACGTGTATGTTATAAAAGTTGAGAATTGAGAGTTGAGAATTGAGAGTTGAGAATTGAGAGTTGAGAATTGAGAGTTGAGAATTGAGAGTTGAGAATTGAGAGTTATGGATTACTGTAATATTTGTGGAACGAGACTTGAGCTAAGGGAGTGCGAGGGTGAGCCTGAACTTATCCCTTTCTGCCCCTCATGCGGTGAATACCGTTTTGAGCAGTTCAACGTGGCCATAATTACAGCCATCTTCAACACAGACCGAACAAAACTCTTCATGATGCGCCAGTACGGCAGGGAGAAGTTCAACTTCTTAGCAGGCTATGTGAATAAGGGTGAGAGTGCGGAGGAGGCTCTCAGGCGTGAGATGATGGAGGAGATGGGCATGACTCTTGTTTCCCATAAGATGCTCTTCACCTACTATTTTGCCAAATCAAACACTCTGATGATAGCCTTTGAGAGCACTGTGGACAGCGAGGATCTTAGCGGCATGAACGAGCGTGAGGTGGATGAGGCCCGCTGGTTCTGCTCCTACGATGAGGCTTGGGAAGCAGTGATTAAAGGAGCTGTTGCAGAGAAGCTACTGAAACAATTAACCCTCAGTCATTGACTTCCAGCTTTCGTCTCTTTAACCATCTCCACAACCTCAAAATAGGATTATTAACCTTATGCAACGCCATGTACGGCACCTTCCTGCCGCTTAACATCTCATTGCGCCGTGCCACTGTAGGGATCATACTACCGTCAAAATCAAAATTCTTGGTCTTGTCACTGAGGAACTTCATAGCCTCCAAATATATTCCGTATGAGGATCCGTCATTCCTGAATTTTGGGTTGATATACAACACCAAGCCGTATGAAGACATGGCATCCCATACCACCCAGAATGCGGAGTGAATGTTACCATCAGAATCTTTAAGAGAGAGTATCTGTCCGCATCCACGCTCTTTAGCGGCATTGTGCAGAGATAGGAAATAGTCCTCTGAATAAAATATCTTCTTCCCCTTGTTTTTCAGTTCATCCTTGAACGCGGCATAAAACTCCTCTGGTGCCATATCCATGTGAAGGGTGAGCGCACGATAACGAGCAGAACGCAAACGGCGGCGCTTATCCTTTGGTATATTATCTATAATAGGCTGGATATCAGTAATATCATCTATAATATAAGTGCAACGCTCAATATGACGATAGCCATGCTCTATGAACGCCTCAACATCATACTGAGAGTAGTGGAATGCCTGTTCGTACATTCCCACACCAAGTGCGTCAAGCTGAGTGGCAAGATCTTCATACACCTCACGCTGCACCACATCACGGTGTGAACTGGATATGCCATCGGGGTAGAGGACCCAAACACCCTGATAGAGAGTTGTGAGTTGAGGCAGAATTGCGCTGAATCCGAACTTGCGCCTCAGGTGATAGCAGAGGAAGCCTCTCACCTCTCCTTCACTGTCGTATGAAAAAAGCACATTCCACGCATCGCCGCATGAAGCCTGCATCCACCAGTACTGGAGGAAGAGTGGAATATCGCTGTGGCTATCACACAATTCTTTGTATATCTGTCTGTTATCAGTCATTTTTGTATGGAGGCAAACTCCTTATAACTTTAGCAGGGTTACCAGCGATGAGCACATTTCCATCTGGGAATGAGTGTGTCACCACGGAGCCGGCCCCCACCACTGTGTGCTCTCCAAGTTCCACGCCGGCAAGTATCTTGCACCCTGTGGCAAGCCAACAGTTACGGTGCAGCACCACAGGCTGTGAACTGTCATATTCAGAGTAGTTTGAGATGCTGTGATTACAGCTTATTATAGCCACCTGTGGGCCTACATGAACATTCTCCTCAACCACTATTCCGTTTCTGGCGTCTATGTAGTTTCCAACCGCCATGCCAAGCGGGCGGAAGTTCTCTGACACACTTATTTTTGAAGGCTCTATTATCTTGGAGGTAAAGTGTACAGGCCACCCCGCTTTGGAGTTTATGCGGCATATCTTCTGCCAGAATATAAACTTAAAGAGAGTGCTGTTTATGTACTCTCGGTTCTTAAGTTTTGGGTAAAAAAGTTTTCCCACTGCTGAGTATATGCTCTTTCTTAAACTCATCTTTTACCTGTTTACGTGGCAAATTTAATGAAATTGCGCCAATTAGAGGAATTTTACATTTAAAATGATTATTTTTGTGCTTTTAAGCACCTTACAGCTAAGATGAGTCACACGCACCTGCTTCTTACAAGATTTAATGTCCGCGAATCAGAGGCATTCAAACTTGCCCTTGATGAAAAGTGGTTAGATGGCAGGGTCAAGCTATTTGAGGAGTACTGTCTGCCGAGCGTGCAGAAGCAGACTGACTCCAATTTCAAGTGGGTAATTCTCTGGGACGGTGAGACTCCCCAAAGGTTCCGTGACTTGGAGGGCAAGTACTCCGCCCTGCTAAAGTGCGAGCTCCATTTTGAATACTTAACATCGTGGTATGATTACAACAATCTAAGCCCTGTTCTCTCAAAATACATTGATGAAGGCAGTTCCTGCATTGTAACGTCAAGGGTTGACAATGATGACGCGCTTGCTGCCAACTACATAAGCGAGGTAAAAAGCCATATAGAGAGCTCTGACACAAGGTATTTTATCTCTTTCACTTGTGGGGCGCAATACTTTTCAGAACACAAAACACTCTTTAACATACGCTATAAGCGCAATCACTTCACATCACTTGTAGAGCCTGCGGGAGAGCGTCTATTCTCTGTCCTGAAGTTCAACCATAATGAGCTGGACGCCGATGAGAGGGTTATGCACATTGACACCCCCGAACCTATGTGGCTGGAGTTGGTGCATGGAGGGAATCTGCTGAACAGCTACACTCCAAAGTACAAATACTCTATATGCCGCACAGACACAGAGGCTGTTTTTGGAGTTAAAACTGAAACTACGTCAGCATGGAATTCCATTATCACGCTACGCAAGATGCGCAGGAGTCACTATATACAGAGACTTACTAATTACAGGCTTGTGTTCTCAAACTACCTTTTCGGCACATCAGCCACAGCCGCCAACGCCATAATAAGCCTGCTCATATATCCGTATGTGATACGTGTACTGGGCATTGAGCAGTATGGAATATACGCTTTTGCACTTGTAATAGTCAACACTATCATACAGATAGAGAGCATCCCGTTCTCTCTGCCTTTTGGCAGGGATGCGTCAGCGGCAAAGAGCACAGATGAGAGGTCTGCCATTTTCTCCACGGTAATGACCTCAAAACTGATATTGATTGCGGTATCATCAATTATATTCCTGCCTTTAGTGATGCTACTACCACAGGCTGAGCCATACCGTTCGCTTATGGTGATAATATTCCTCTCCATACTGGCAAACCCGTTCATGCCAAACTGGTACTATAACGCCATACAGAAGACCAAAGTGATAGCCTATATCCAAATATCAGTACGTCTGCTGTCCATTCCGTTTGTACTACTGTTTATTACTAAACCTGAGCATCTTATCAGGTACGCAATTATTTACACCGCCTGCTCACTCCTCTGTGCCATAATATCATTTGTCTACCTTAAAGCAGGAGAGAAACTCAGAATAAGATTGGTATCCGCCTCCACTTCATTAAGAGCCATTAAAAGATGCCTTCCAACTTTCATGGACGGTGTGTCAAACATGCTAAACTCACAACTGGCGGGTATATTGACCGGAGCTCTGTTCGGCATGGCTGAGATGACATTCTATGACCTTGCCAACAAGATAACTCAGATAATAAGCTACGGCACAGCCGGCATAAATGACGCACTAATGCCACACGTGATAAGGAGAGACGCACCTGTGAAGAAAATAATGCAATATGAGTGTGTTCTATGCCTGCTTATATTGGCTGCTACCGCCGTTTTAGGCAAGCCTGTCATACTGATGCTTGGTGGTACAGGTATGGATGCCGCATATCCGCTCACACTTATTCTTACTGTGGCACTATGCGCTGACTTTTTAAGCAACGGAATAGTTGGACTCTCATTAGTGCCCCAGAGAAGGTTCAAGGAGATTCCCTACGGCAGGTACGTAGCACTGGCAGTGTTTGTACTATGCATACCTGCGGCATTCAACCTGCCATACACATTCATTGTGGCGGCCATAGCGGCTGCAAGTGTGGCAAGGCTAATATTCACAGCTTACCAGGTCTCCGCTCACCGTTAAGAAAAATTTTTGTATCTTTGCAGTTTGATATATAATAGAACTATAGTATTATGGCAAAAGAACTTACACCACGTAGTGAGAACTATTCACAGTGGTACAATGATTTGGTTGTAAAGGCAGACCTTGCAGAAGGTTCTGCGGTGAGAGGCTGTATGGTTATCAAGCCATACGGATACGCAATATGGGAGAAGATTCAGCATGAGCTGGACCGCATGTTCAAGGAGACGGGCCACGTAAACGCCTACTTCCCGCTGTTCATTCCTAAGTCATTCCTTAGCAAGGAGGCTGACCACGTGGAGGGGTTTGCCAAGGAGTGCGCAGTGGTTACCCATTACCGCCTGAAAACCAATCCTGACGGCAGCGGTGTGGTTGTTGACCCCGATGCCAAGCTTGAGGAGGAGCTTATTGTACGTCCTACCTCTGAGACCATTATCTGGAGTACATACAAGAACTGGATTCACTCATATCGTGACCTGCCTATACTCTGCAACCAGTGGGCAAACGTAGTACGCTGGGAGATGCGCACCCGTCTGTTCCTCCGCACCGCCGAGTTCCTGTGGCAGGAGGGCCACACAGCCCACGCCACACGTGAGGAGGCTGAGGAAGAGGCAAAAAAAATGCTCAACGTATATGCAGACTTTGCAGAGAACTTTATGGCCATTCCAGTTATCAAGGGCGTAAAATCAGCTAACGAGCGTTTTGCCGGCGCACTTGAAACCTACTGTATAGAGGCTCTCATGCAGGACGGCAAGGCCTTGCAGGCAGGTACGTCACACTTCCTTGGTCAGAACTTTGCCAAGGCGTTTGACGTTACATTCCTCAACAAGGAGAACAAACAGGAGCTGGTATGGGCCACATCGTGGGGTGTATCAACACGCCTTATGGGCGCACTTATCATGAGCCACTCAGATGATGACGGTCTTATCCTGCCTCCAAATCTTGCTCCTTACCAGGTGGTTATAGTTCCTATCTACAAGAATGAGGAGCAGCTTGCCACCATTGACGCCACCGTGGCTGAGATAACCCAGGCGTTAAAGGCACAGGGCATAACATTCAAATATGACAACGCTGATAACAAGCGCCCAGGCTTTAAGTTTGCTGACTATGAACTCAAGGGCGTTCCTGTACGTCTTGCCATAGGCGCCCGCGATATTGAGAACGGCACCATTGAGGTGTTCCGCCGTGACACAAAAGAGAAAGAGACCGTATCTATCAACGGCATTGAGAACTACGTTAAGGAGCTTCTCGCTGACATCCAGAAGAACATATTTAAGAAGGCTCTTGACTACCGCAAGTCTGTGACCCGCAATGTGGACACATACGATGAGTTCAAAGTGGAGATTGAAAAGGGCGGCCTGCTGCTCTGCCACTGGGACGGCACACCTGAGACTGAGGAGAAGATTAAAGAGGAGACCAAGGCTACCATACGCTGCATTCCACTTGAGGGTGACAAGACCCCAGGCTTCTGCATGGTTACAGGCAAGCCTTCAAAACAGAGAGTAGTGTTTGCAAGAGCTTATTAATATTTAATGGAGCTCAGCAAAACGGACATATTAAACTATATTAAGCCAAGTAATCTGCGTAAGCAGCCCGTGTTTGTAAACATGGCATCGCTGGGGCTGCTGCAGATTGCCAACTACATTATTCCAATAGTTGTTATTCCGTTTGTGGTAAGAGCTCTTGGCGCAGACTCTTTTGGCAAGGCCTCCTACGCCCAGAACATCATAGCCTACCTCACCATAATAGTGAACTACGGCTTTGAGTACTCCGCCACACAGGAGGTGGCCATAAACCGTGAGAACCACAGCAAACTCATATCCATCTTCTGGACTGTAATAAAGACCAAACTGATGCTACTGCTGGCATCGTTCGCCATTTTAGGGGCTCTCTACTTTACATTCCCCAAGGTGCATGAGGACCCTGTCCTATACCTGTTTGCCGCGCTGGTGAACATAGGGTTCGCCCTCTTCCCCACATGGTTTTTCCAAGGCATGGAGAAGATGGCAAAGATGGCCGCCCTTAACTTTGCAATCAGAATCACAAGCGGCACTCTGACCATACTGCTCATCACTGCTCCTGAACACTACAGATACTATCTGCTCATATCATCCACGGCATACATTGTGGTGGGTTTTATTGCATTCTGCTATGTGATAGGCCATTACAAACTCATGCCTGAAGAAGGCACTCATAATGAGTGGGCGCCCGTGAAAAAGGGGTTCCCCATATTTCTCAACAATATATTCGCCACTCTCTACACCACCGCCGGTTTTACCATTCTAGGTCTCTACTGCACCGATGCGGAGCTTGGCATATACTCTGGGGCATACAAGATAATAATGGCGTTTGTGATGCTCACAAGCATGCCTATAACATTAGCCCTATTCCCTAACATAAGCCGCAAGTTCAATGAGTCAAGAAGCGCAGGATATTCACAACTGAAAAAGAGCTCCATCATAGTGGGAGTCTTTGCAATCACAATAACTGTTTTCGTATTCTTTGCAGCCCCGCTGCTTGTAAGCCTGCTTTTAGGGTCTGACTTCACAGCCTCCACACCGCTTCTGAGAGCATTTTCACCGCTGCCGTTCCTGATAATAATGGCAAGCATGTTCACAGTGCAAGGGCTTTACGGACTGCAGCTTCAGAAGTACGCCCCGTACATAGGCCTCACAAGCGGCATTGTGTGCATTACACTTACTATTACGCTGTTCCCCGTTTGCGGTTACTACAGCGCCATCATAGGATACCTTACAGCAGAGCTGTGTGAAATAATACTGTCAGGAACCATTATGTGGATTAATGCAGGGAAAGGGTCTGTGAAATGAGCCTGATAGTAATCATACTGATAGTACTTACCGCATTTGCCCTAACTGATTTTTTAGGGCCTCATAACCATAGGCTACATAATCAGATATACTATATAGCTTTGTTTGTCACCTTTTTTCTTTTTACCATAAAGTATTGCTATGGAGCTGACATTGCCATATACGTGCCATACTATGATGAGCTTCCTACAATCCGTGATTTGCTACATTTGGAACGCCCCGACACCTTGTTTGAACCAGGGTTCAACCTATTCTGTTTTCTGTTAAAGTCACTCGGCGTCTCCTACTGGGGAATGACTGCAATTATCTCCGCAATTTACTTTTGCGCTCTAAACAAACTACTGAAGAAGATACCAGAATACAGAACTTTTGCACTATGTTTGATTGTATGTTTTGACTACAACCTTATTTTTGCCACTTTCCGTCAGTGTCTCTCAGTGTCATTTTACATACTCATGTACTTAGCATACACTGAGAAAAAAACAATATCAATGTTCCTGTATATGATATTGACTTGCGTAATGCATAAATCAGGAATATTCTTCGGGCCACCTACATTCATGCTGCTACTTACTAAAGATATCAACATAAAAAAATCATCATATACGGTTCTTGCATTACTGATGATTTTAGCATTGATTTTACCACTTAAAAGTAGCGCTCTTGCACTGGCAAACATATTCTCCCTCAATCATGATCTCTATATTTCAATAGACTATCACCTCTCATTTACAAAAAAGCTGCAAGTAGTGCTGCCTATATATCTTGCTTTATTTATGAGCATGTCACTTATGAAGAACAAAGCACAGTTCTTCGGCAGGATGAATCTGATGATACTACTCTTTACGGCAACAATAGCCGCCACATATCAATTCTTCCCATTATTATGGAGACTACGTTCATATTTCATGCCGCTTATAATAACATACATATTTACAACACTCTATCAATTCAGACAAGCAGATAATGGAGACCTTGATGTATCACCATTCATGACAAGAAACAAAAAGCTGCTTATTCCTTTCACTTCTGCTTTACTGCTGTTATTCTGCGTACATACAATTATGGCGTCACAAAAAGAGCATATAAGATTAAAGAGCCGCATATATGAAGCATGCACTATTTTTGATTTGAGGCAGTATCCAGAGGAAAAATTAGTGCAACGACAATTAAGCAGAGCCAAACGCTACTGGAAATATGAAGCGTTAGACAAAGATAATGTAAAACTAGACTGATCATACTATGCTACAAATCACAATAGTAACATACAAGACAACACTGAACAAGTGTGAATCTCTAAACAGCCTATGCAAGTACATTGACAAATTAGAGGTGCCATACAGCATACTGATAGTCAACAACTCACCAGAGATACAGCTTGAAGATAGCCCTCTATACACCATCTTCACGCCAACTGAGAACCTGATGCTTGCAAAGGCGTACAACGCAGCATTATCCATCGCCAAAAAGAACGGTCATGAATGGATGATGTTACTGGACCAGGACACCACTCTTACAGAAGATTACATTGTGGGGTTAAACAATGCGCTAAAAAGCAAAATTGACACATCCATAGCAGCCATTGTACCCGTAGTAAAGTATATAGACGGAATACACCAAATCTCACCAGCCACATACAACCCCACATTTGGCACCGTAAATGCCAAGATGCTTAAACCATGTATTGTGAGCGGCAAAAGCGTACTGGCTATAAACTCCTGTTCTGTTGTAAGAATAACAGCCATTGAGTCTATAGGAGGTTTTCCTGAGATGTTCCCGCTTGACGGGCTTGACACAGCTTACTATTATCAGTTCTATAAACACGGCTGGGACGTACAAGTTATAGATGCAGTTATATTCCAGAATCTTTCTGTGTTTGACTACAAACACAATATGAGTGACCGGCGCTACCAGTCAATACTCAAATCAGAGCTTGATTTGGTGCATATAATGGGAACCACCGCAACAATAACACTAAAATTAAAATACCTGGGTAGAATAGTAATACAACTCTTTGACAGCGGCAAACGCAGATATGTGAAACAAACAGCCGCCGCGCTTCTGAAATAACTTAAAACAATGATTTCTGTTTGCATTGCAACATATAACGGAGAACAGTATCTGAAAAAACAGATAGATTCAATTCTTGAACAGCTTGGCAAAGATGATGAGATTGTAGTCTCTGATGACGGCTCCACAGACCGTACACTTGAGATTCTTGAAGAGTATAAGGACAGCCGTATAAAGGTGCTTCATCATAAGAAAAACCCTGCATGGACGGGTAGAACCGCCGCTTCATTTCTATTTGCCTCTGATAACTTTGAGAATGCAATCAACAACTCAAAAGGGGATATTATTTTCTTATCAGACCAGGATGACATCTGGCACAAAGATAGAGTGTCAACAGTAGTTCCGCTGATGAAAGATTACTCAATGGTAATGTGCAACTTCTCAGCAATAGACGGCGATGGTAAAATTATCACTCAGAAGTTCAGAGATACAGACCCTGTGAGCAAGATGTTCATTAAGAATTTGATACATCCGCCATTCCTTGGCTGCTGCATGACACTTAGAAGAGAGGCGCTATATCTGGCAATGCCATTCCCGTCACCGTGTGTGGGACATGATTTCTGGATAGGCTGTCTGCTCATGCACCTGGGACTGCCTTATAAATTCATTATGGAGCCGCTTCATCTCTACAGAATGCACGGAAACAATGTCTCCCCTGCCTATAGCAAGAGCAAGAATTCTCTTTATTTCAAGATAGCGTACAGGATGAGACTTACATACAACATGCTCAAAAGGACTGTAAAGTTACGTCTATGCCATAAACAAACAAACTCAAACACAAAATGACAAAAATACTGCACATATCAAAGTTCTATCCTCCATACAGGGGAGGTATAGAGGACGTATGTTACTCTGTGGTTGACATTCTAAAGTCAAATCCCCAATACAGCCAAAAGGTTCTCTGCTTCAATGACAAAAAAGAGACAGTGACAGAGATGGTGGACGGTGTTGAGGTGATAAGAGCCGGCATCAAGGGAATAAAGAAGAGTCAGCCAATATCATTCCGCATGTACAGCATTTTGAGACGTACAATAAACTCATTCAGACCTGATTACATACACCTGCACCTTCCCAATCCGCTTACAGGGCTCTATGTTTCAATGCTTATTAAAAAAGATTGCAAACTCATACTGCACTGGCATTCAGATATTGTGGAGCAGGCCAAGCTTTATAAACTTGTAAAGCCGTTTGAAAACAGACTTTTGAAAAGAGCCTACAAAATCATTGCCACAAGTCCAAACTACATAGATGGCTCCAAGCCGCTCATGAGCGTAAAAGAGAAGACTGTGGTTATTCCAAACATTATAAATGAGGAGAAACTTAAACTCTCGCTTAACGTAGAGAAAACGGTTCAAGCCATTAAAGAGAAATACAATGGCAAACCAATTGTTCTATTTATAGGACGCCACGTACAATACAAGGGCATAGAGTTCCTTATTGCGGCGGCCAAACACATACCTTCAGAGTGCGCCATTGTTATTGGCGGCTCTGGTCCGCTCACAGAGAAACTGAAAAAAGGAACATCAGACCCTCGCATTCATTTTATAGGTCGTATTCCCGATGAGGAGATGACAGCGTACTACTACGCAGCCTCCGTATTTGCATTCCCTTCCATAACAAAAAATGAAGCGTTCGGAGTTGCGCTTGCAGAGGCAATGTACTGCAATACACCAGCAGTCACCTACACAATAGAGGGCTCCGGAGTAAACTGGGTAAACGTTAAAGACCAGACCGGACTTGAGGTTGAGAATTCATCCGTAGAGCAGCTTGGCGGGGCTATTGACACACTGCTTACAGACAATATCTTACGAGAAAAGTTTGCATTGGCGGCAAGAAAGAGAGTTGAGACACTATTTATGAAAAACAGCATTACAGAGTCAATTTTTGAGCTGTACAGGTAAAAGCTGATGTGTGAGGGCGGAGTGTTCATAGTATTAACAGTATGCCTTGTAATGGGGCTTATTGTGTCAAAATATAACATAACCGCTCCCAGTGTTCTAACTCCATTGATATGGATTGGGATGCACACAATGACACACCTGATTCCACATACACTGCCGCCTCTCACAAGCAATTTTTATGACTCCATAACAATATGGGTGGTTACATTCTGCTTTGCCTCAATGCTTATGCAGTCATTAAAATACAAGCCTACAGTAGGAGAAGCCTCTAAGACAGCTGTAAACGTATATTTCATAATATCGGTTCTATCAGCACCCATTCTCATCATATTTGCCATCAGTGCTATATTGCTTGTGGATCCAAATCTGCCTATACTTATGAGAATGAGATACGCCGCAGTGGGAGCTGTGCCTGAATATGGGTTTGGCAAACCATTCTCTACCATATTCATGGTGTTCTGGCAGATATCATATTATTTTGAGCTCTATTATTATGACAGCACACGCAAATCAAGGCTTATAATAGCCATAGCAATCTATATGCTTTTTGCCTTTGTAACTATGGCCAAAGCGGTGCTTCTACAGTTTTTCATAGTATCATGTGCTATTCTGCTGATAAAAGGCGCTATTAAACTTAAGCATATCTTATATGGAGCCGGAGTTCTGGCGGTAATATTTATAATATTTCAATTTTTTAGGCAGAGCGGCACCATCTCCAACTATAATGTCAACAAACTTATGACCCTATACATTATAGGACACATGTACGCATTTGACACCCTGACCCCGTGTACCGCAGTACATTGGGGAGAGAACACATTCAGGTTCATTTACGCTATTACATACAAGCTACACCTTTCTGGCATAGAGCCCATAAGCACACTCCTGCCGTTTATAGAGGAAGACCCGCTGGAAACAAACACATACACCACGCTCTACCCTTTCTTTATTGATTTTGGGAATAAAGGCATAGCCATATTTGGCGCAGTGCTTGGCGCTCTGTACGGATATATATTCAAAAAGCAGTCATACAAATCACCCCTTATGGTTATGATATATGCCTACTGCGTCTACCTAATCATAATGCAATTTATAGCTGAACAGACTTTCACTAATTTTTCATTGCACCTGAAATTTATTATACTGTTCTGCATACCGTTTATGTTTCCAACAACTAAATCCTGCCAACAGCCATGAAGAAAAACACAAAACTTTGCAATAATGTTATAATAACCGCATTGGCGTTCGGAGTGCTTATTATTCTAAAATGCCTCATGTTCAATGTGGCGTGCGGGTGGTTTCCACTCAATCTGAGCCTCAAGTGGTGTCTGACAGCCATTGCCACCGCAGCGGTGGTGGCATCGCCGCTTTTTTTAACAAAGAGGAACCGCTGGACCGTAATTGTGGCTCTTATTCTGGATGCATGGATAATTGCAAACCTGTTTTACTATAGGGCAAACTCACTGTTCCTCAGCATCAACGCCATATCCATGGCTGGCAACATGAATGGTTTCTGGGGGTCACTGAAAACATACGCCAGCTGGAGTATGCTCGCATTCCCATTTCTAACACTGCTCTACGGCCTGTTTCTGCACTTCTGCATTGAAAAGAAATTTGATAAGCGCAGCATCATAGGCTTCATAGTGTCAATTGTGGTGGCGTTAGCATCATGCGCCGTGGCTACCATCAATGACTGGAAAGTGGCGTACACTGGTATGAAGGAGCACGTGGAGTTCTATCTAAATAATGGTGAGAGTGACACCCTGTACGGGCAGGACCACCTTTACGGCAGATACGGATACAAACTTTTCACTCCATACAGACTAACCTACTGCTATGCCAAGATGTCTGTGCCACTGGAGCTGTATCCACAAAACAGGAATATAATAAGCTACATTCCTGCCATGTTTCTCTATCATCTGTGGTCATACGATTCGTCTGTACCAGAGATTAAGAATGAGGAGGTGGCTCCTTTTATAGATTTCACCCAGAAAGAAGGCTGCACCACACCTCAGAAAAATGTAATCATTCTGCTATGTGAGAGTCTTGAGAGCTGGCTTTTAGAGCCGGTGGACGGTGTGGAGGTCATGCCTAACTTAAAGAAGTTTGCAAGTGGAGAGCACATACTCTATTCAGGCAAGATAAAGTCTCAGGCAAGACACGGTGTGAGCGGTGACGGACAAATGACTCTGCTCACAGGACTTCTGCCTATTAAAGACGGCGGCGCCTGCATGCTCTACGGCGATAATGACTATCCCTCATTCCTGCACTGCTACCCCAAAACGGCAGTTATAACACCGGATAACGGCTGGAACCAGGCGGCTGTGAACCGTGGCTATGGTTTCAAGATCTGGGACTACAACAACGTACCCACACATCACTATCAGGACAGCCTTATTCTGGCCAAGACAACCGCAAACATTGACACTCTGCAGCAGCCATTCTGCCTGATGGGTGTAACATATTCCATGCACACCCCGTTCAACCACATGTCAGACCAAGGTGTAAAGTTACCTAATGACATGCCTCAGTACATGAGAGACTATCTTAACTGCGCCAGATATACAGACAACAGCATGAAACAACTGTTTGACAGGCTGGAGGCTGACAGCATACTCAGTAACACAATAGTGGTTATTACCGGTGACCATACCATCTTCAAGAAAAAACTGCTTGAAGAGTTCCGACAAAGTGCAGAGAAGTACTCTCTATCTATTGCCAACGGAGAAAACTATGTTCCTCTCATTATCTATTCCCCTGATATAAAAGAACGCATCGATGTAAAAGATGTATGCTACCAGATGGACATCTACCCAACACTGCTAAGTCTGCTTGGCATGAAAGAGTATTACTGGAAAGGTTTTGGAGTTGACCTTACAGCGCAAACGGACACCATTAAAAGGAAACACACAGAGTCTGAACTATATAATCTCTCAGACAAACTTATACGAGCCAACTGGTTCAAAACGGAGAAATAGAGATGAAAAACGCAGTAAGAACCATCATACTGCTGGCATTGCTGCTGATGCCAAACGTGTACGCCATGGTGACGGCAACAAACCTTAACTACTCTGTAGGCAAGGAAGTTGCGTACCTGGCGGTGGTTCTCCTCAGCCTGGCCCTGCCCGCCACGCTCCTTAAAGCACGTGCATATTTCATATTTGAGGGCGTGGTGCAGATGTTGTTCTTCCCGTTTGAAATGGCCTCCCTGTACCTTAACGGCCTCACCATAAACTACCATTTTCTTGACTTCATAACCCTTACAAATATCCATGAAGCCACAGAACTTGCAGGCTCCCTATGGTTTATACCGCTGGCAGTGGTTTTAATCTGGATTCTGTACTTTACACTTGCGGCAAAAGTTGACAACAATTTCCTTATCCCCGCAAAAACAAGAAAGGCGGTCTGGATAGGGATACCCCTGCTGTTTATAGCAGGAATGATAGCACTCAGCAGAGTTTCAGACCCGAATACTAATGAGAAGAGCGCAAGAAAGAGGCTTGAACTTGTATTTGAAACAACACTTAACAAATTTGAGAAAATATATCCGTACGATGTCTACCTGAGCATCTGGCAACTGCATGAGTACAGAGAGCGAATCAGAAAGATGGAGAAGCAGATAGCCTCCTTCAGTTTCAACCTGCAGGCAGACACCAGTGCCGTAAGAAAGCACTATGTTTTAGTATTAGGTGAGGCGCTGAGAGCGGACCACCTGCATCTTAATGGCTATGAGAGAAACACCACGCCTATGCTTGACAGTGTTAAAGGCCTTGTATCCTTTACAAAGATGTATTCACAGGCTAACCTCACATCGCAGTCTCTGCCGCTTATAGTCTCACGAGCGGACGTTCAGCACAGAGACATTGCCTACACTGAGAAATCACTACCAGAGGCGTTTGCAGAGGCCGGCTACAAGACCGCATGGATAAGCAACCATGAAGCCTCAGCATTCACTCGCAGAATTTCCAACAAGCTTGACTATCAGTTCTATACAACAGACACACATGGTATAATAGCCTTTGACACCATATTGATACGCCAGCTATCAGAATTCCTCAAGCAGCACGCCGATGTAAACACCATGACCGTAGTACACTGCATCGGCAGCCACTTTAAGTATTGCGAGCGCTATCCTGATGAATATAATGTATTCTCCCCTGCCATGAGCAGCGCTGACGGGTATGCGATACTCTCCCCTGAGCACAAAAACAAGATAATCAACGCCTACGACAATACCGTGCTCTATGAAGATTACGTTTGGGCTAACCTTATCAAGACACTTGACTCGGCTGATGGAGAGTGCGTTCTAATGTTCATATCAGACCATGGGGAGAACCTTGTTGATGACGAAAACAACCTAATACTGCATGGCACCTACATAGGTACGCAGTATGAGGCGCATGTGCCGCTCCTTGTATGGGTTAATAGGCAGTTCAAGGAGGCACACCCCAAGGAGACATCGGCTATGCTAAGCAACAGCGGCAAACAGCTTTCATCAGATGTGGTATTCCACTCATTTACAGGCATTGGAGGTTTTCAAAGCATTACAGACAGCACTAAAAACATATTTAGTTCTGCACTTGCGGAAAAAGACACCATTCTAATGCTTACCGGTTCTGAACGCATTTTAAACCTCTGCCATAAGACTTCCGTCAAATGAACGAAAACGGCTTGATTTGCTAATTCAAAAAAATATTAGTAACTTTGCAGGCTGTTAGTTGTATCTAAAGACGAAATAAATAAATTTTAATACTACACTATGATGAAGAAATTACTTTTTGCCGCAATGGCACTTCTTGTTTCCAGCGCTATTTTTGCAGAAGACTGGATGGAGAAAATCAAGTGGGCTCCAGACAATGCCCTTTACCAGATCAATGGTAAGACTGTAACAAAGGCAGAGGCTCAGGCTCTTGATGCAGGTTCTATTGAGAGTGTAACTGTAGTAACACAGGAGCAGGCTCCTGAAGACCTTCAGGCTAAAGCAAAGAACGGTTATGTTGCAATCTACACCAAGGTTCACCAGATAACAGAGGCAGAGAAGACTCCTGCTCAGTTCAAGGGTGGTAAAGAGGCTCTTGACGCTTATCTTGCAGCAAGCGTAAACTATCCTGAAGAGGAGAAGAACAAAGACCCAAAAGTAAACGGCTACGTAGTTGTTAAGTTCATGATTCAGCAGGATGGTTCTATAACCAACCCACAGGTGGTAAGAAGCCTTACTCCAGCCTGCGATGAGGAGGCACTGCGCGTTGTACGCCTTATGCCTAACTGGGAGCCAGGTATGGCAGGTGGCCAGCCACAGGTTTCAATCTATCAGCTGCCTATCCTCTTCAAGGCTCCAAAATCAGACAAAGTTAGAAGAGGACGTCCAGCTTCAAAGTAATAGCTGGTTCACCACCGCTGTACAACTGCAACTATAAAGTGCGGCAGTTTCAACCCTAAGTCTCATATCGCCAAGTGTTACCTGAGTGTAGCCCTTGGCGATTGCTTTTTCAACCTCCTCCTGACTGAAGTCACCCTCCGGACCAATCATCACAGTAATATGCGTATGCGGCTCAATGGCCTTGGCAAGCATGACCTTCTCCGCCTCATGGCAGTGGGCTATGAACTTCTGGCCAGGGATGGCATCGCTGCGCTTCATGAAATCACTGAAACTGCAGGGCTCATTAAGTTTTGTGAGCACAGGCTGCATTGACTGCTTCATGGCAGATACAAGTATCTTCTCTATGCGGTCTGTTTTAAGAACCTTGCGTTCAGAAAAGGTGCAGAATATAGGGCTTATCTCATCAATGCCTATCTCACACGCCTTCTCCACAAACCACTCCAGGCGGTCCATATTCTTTGTAGGGGCAATGGCCACGTGCATATAGTAGTCACGCACAGGCTTCTGCTCTATCCTCTCAAGACTATTAACTACACAATGTTTAGGGTGTGCCACGGCGATGGTGGCATGAAACATACCTCCCTGCCCGTCCATAACTATCACGCTGTCACCAGCCTGAAGCCTCAGCACCTTTACGGCATGGTGAGACTCCTCCTCTGGCAGGACAGGGTCTGTTAGTATATTTGGAGCGTAGAACTGGTTCATATTCAGTTGACAATTTGTGCAAGTGAGAGCAGAAGCTAAGTTTACTTAGATTATGCCGAGCGCAGCCAAATTGCACGGAACAGCGAAGCTGTGACGTACAGTTGACAGTTATAATAACTTTTAATTTAATACGATTAACCGTTTCACCACATCAAACAGTTTTTCAGGGGCGGTGGCCCAGAAATTATTGTACTGGTCAGCATGATGGTCAACCCAGGGAGTATCACTGATTATACGGATGCTCATAAACGGCACCCCAAAGCGGTGGCACGTGTGGGCTATGCTGCAAGACTCCATATCAACCGCCAGCGCCTCCGGCAGCTTGCTCTTTATGACCATGAGGGCATCGTTGTTAGTTATGAACTGGTCACCAGTGCATATAAGGCCAAACTTCAGAGATGGGTTAGACTTGCCAATCTCCCTTGCCTTGGCCAGCAGAGATGCATCAGCAGGTATAAGAGCGGGGAATCCAAGCTCATCCTGAGAAGCCACGTCACCCACGTAAAAATCATGGTATGCGGTATGTTCACCCACTAACACATCACCCACAGCAAGCGAGCGGTCTATGCCACCAGCCACGCCGCTGTTTATTATATACTCAGGAGCATACTCCTTTATCATGGTGCAGGCAGTGATAGCAGAGTTCACCTTGCCAATACCGCTCGTCTTCAGCACCACCTGACCTGCAGCGGAAGTTCCGATGCAAAGCCCCGGCTCATCTTTAACAATATTTGTAAGCGAGTTCCTCATCAGAGCGAACTCCTTTTCCATTGCTACAATTATTCCAATCATTATTAGTTGAAAGTTGAGAGTTGAGAGTTGAAAGTTGAAAGTTAATGTAATATCTGTTGCAATAGGTATTACATTAAATCTCAAGTGCAAAGTTAAAATATTTTTTGCGTTTTCTTGATTTTTTGACTAATTTTGCAAAGATTATTGCTTATTCTGCATATATACAGATTTAATGCAAAAATACGCCTGTAAAAGTAATCAAAAACATTATAAAACATGGAGAACTTATATGAATCATTGGCCCTAATGGGAATAGGTCTGGGAACTGTGTTCACAGTACTGCTGCTCATTATAGGTCTTGGGAACCTGCTCATTGCAGCAGTTAACAAGTTTGCGCCAGAGGAGGAGAAGCCTGCACCAAAAGCCGCACCAAAGGCAGTGCCAGCTAACATCGCCCAGGCGATAGAGTCAGCCGTAAAAATTATTACAGGCGGCAAAGGAAGAGTTGAAAAGATAGAAAAACAATAAAACATACAAATATGGCAAGTAAACAAAAAGAAGTAAAGTTCTGCCTCGTATTCCGTGATATGTGGCAGGCGGCAGGTAAATACGTTCCACGTGTTGACCAGCTTGTAAAGGTAGCCCCGGCGATAGTAAAGATGGGCTGCTTTGCGCGTGTTGAGACAAACGGCGGTGGTTTTGAGCAGGTTAACCTGCTATTTGGAGAGAATCCTAACAAAGCCGTACGTGAGTGGACAAAACCTTTCCATGAGGCAGGCATACAGACCCAGCTTCTGGACCGCGGTCTTAACGGACTCAGAATGAGCCCAGTGCCAAGTGATGTTAGAAAACTCTTCTACGTAGTTAAGAAAAAGCAGGGCACTGACATAGCCCGTACATTCTGCGGACTGAATGACACCCGCAACATCATACCTTCAATAGGCTACGCCAAGGCAGGAGGCATGATTTCACAGTGCAGCCTCTGCATCACATTCTCACCGCTCCACACAGTTGACTACTACACCAAGATGGCGTTCAAACTGATTGAGGCAGGTGCAGATGAGATTTGCCTTAAGGATATGGCCGGCATAGGCCGCCCTGTAACACTGGGTCAGATTGTGGCAGCCATCAAGGCAAAATATCCTGATATTCCTATCCAGTACCACTCACACGCAGGTCCAGGCTTCAGCATGGCCTCAATACTTGAGGTTTGCAAGGCTGGCTGTGACTACGTGGATGTAGGCATGGAGCCACTTTCATGGGGTACAGGCCACGCCGATGTGCTTGCCGTGCAGGCAATGCTCAAGGATGCAGGCTTCAAAGTACCTGAGATAAACATGGAGGCTTATATGGAGGTTAGAACTCTTGTACAAGAGATGATGGATGACTTCCTTGGTTACTATATTCCTGCACGTAACCGTCTCATGAACTCTCTGCTCATAGCTCCGGGACTCCCTGGCGGTATGATGGGCTCTCTTATGACAGACCTTGAGACAAACCTTGAGAGCATTAACAAATACAAAGCTAAGAACAACCTGCCAGCCATGACACAGGATGAGCTGCTTATCAAGCTCTTCAATGAAGTGGCTTACATCTGGCCTAAGATGGGTTATCCTTGCCTTGTAACACCGTTCAGCCAGTACGTTAAGAATATGGCTCTTATGAACGTTATGCAGATGGAGAAGGGCAAAGAGCGTTGGAGCATGATTGCTGATGACATCTGGGATATGATGCTCGGCAAGGCTGGCGCACTGCCAGGCCCTCTTGCTCCTGAACTTATTGAGAAGGCTAAGAATGAGGGACGTGAGTTCCACAATGAGGATCCTCAGAGCAACTACCCTGACGCACTTGACACATTCCGCAAGGAGATGAAAGATAACGGCTGGGATCTTGGTCAGGATGACGAGGAACTCTTTGAGCTTGCAATGCACCCACAGCAGTACCGCCTCTACAAGTCTGGTCAGGCCAAGGCTGACTTTGAGGCTGACCTTGCAAAACGCAAGGCTGACAAACTATCTGCAAAGGGTGGCGTAGCACTTCCTCAGACTGTTACCGTTGATGTTAACGGTGAGAAGTACACTGTTACAATAGGCGCAAATGACGGCACCGCTCCAGCAGCAGCACCTGCCGCAGCAGCAGCCGCTCCTGGTGAGGGCAGCGAGCTCACATCGCCGCTTGAAGGTAAGTTCTACCTTGTAAAATCTGCCGCTGACACCGCAGTTAAGGTTGGTGACACTGTTAAGAAAGGTCAGACAGTATGCTACATTGAGGCTATGAAGACATTCAACGCCATTGCAGCTGAGAATGACGGTGTTATCACCCAGATTTGTTTCAACAGCGGTGACTCAGTATCAGAAGATGACGTACTTATGAAAATAAAGGGCTAACGCTATGGAAATATTTGAGAAGATATATCACATGACGGCTCTCAGCGATATCATCGCTGACCCTCGTTTCCTCATAATGTACTGCCTTGCGTTCCTGCTGCTCTACCTTGGCATCAAGAAGCAGTTTGAGCCGCTTCTGCTTGTGCCTATTGCCTTTGGAGTGCTTATAGCAAACTTCCCTGGCGGCGGCATGGGCGTGCTTGGTGCAGATGGAGAGGGGCTTGTACACTATATGAAAGATGGTGTAATGGTCTCTAAGAACGTGTATGAGATGCCTCTGCCTGAGATTGCGCATGACCTTGGGCTTATGAACTACATCTACTATGCTCTTATAAAGTCTGGTCTGCTGCCGCCTATCATCTTTATGGGTGTGGGTGCGCTTACAGACTTTGGTCCAATGCTACGTAACCTCAAGCTCGCCATATTCGGCGCTGGCGCACAGTTTGGTATCTTTGCGGTTCTGCTTGTAGCATCACAGTTCTTCACAATGCAGGAGGCTGGTTCACTTGCTATCATTGGTGGTGCTGACGGCCCTACAGCTATATTCACAACTCTGAAACTTGCTCCGCATCTGCTTGGCCCTATAGCCATTGCTGCATACTCATACATGGCCCTTGTACCAGTGATTATACCGCTTGTGGTAAAACTCACCTGTACCAAGAAGGAACTTATGATTAATATGAAGGAGCAGGACAAGCTCTACCCTAACAAGCAGGAGTTCAAGAACATGAAGGTTCTGAAAATCGTATTCCCTATAGCTGTTACAACTATCGTGGCTATTATAGTTCCTGATGCTGTGGCTCTGGTGGGTATGCTTATGTTCGGTAACCTTATCAAGGAGATTGGTGCTAACACATCACGTCTGTTTGACGCCGCCTCTAACGGTATCATGAACGCAGCAACAATATTCCTCGGCCTCTCAGTGGGCGCCACCATGACAGTGGAGGCGTTCCTTAACTGGACCACTATCGGTATTGTTTTTGGCGGA